>JAABUV010003177.1_pt1 | contig 21218 bp, 24 predicted proteins | sample 5559971 | NCBI WGS metagenome assembly JAABUV01 (sample SAMN10711881, study PRJNA513362) | rock metagenome | isolation source: Antarctica rocks | place: Antarctica: Victoria Land, Knobhead nord | collected 2015-12-19
AATGCACGCACAGCAGTGCGGCCATCTGCGCCGCACATGGTAGGACGCAGACAAGGACGAGCAACAGCATGGGGTACTCGAATGAAGGCATGAGTAAACTGACCCCAGTTTTCAGACATTTGCTGTGCGAGTAGATCTTTGAGGTAGTACAAACTGACAGGCCGCTTTTCTCTGCACGTCTCAATCGACATGTTTGATCCAGAGGTGCCTTTATTTGCAGAGCTGGTCGCATGCAGCCCCCCGTTCCCCGGTACAGACAGACAAACACGATGCACAAAGGAAGCATGTTATTATGGGGTTTCGTGGCAAGCACTCACTAGTATGGAGTCGTCCAAGCTAGCTAGGGGAACAGCACACGCCCCCGGAGGCAGTGCATGGACGTGGCAAACCTACAGAGAAAGGCATGTGCCCTGGAACGTCAAGTCCAAGCCCCTGCAACTATCCAGAATGAGCAAAGCTGCTCACGTCAGGCAGCTGCCAGCGTCATGTGGCGCTGGCAAACTCCTGTGCAGCAGCAAGAGCTAGAAAACACTGAAGAATCTCATCACAGGCAGCCGCAGCCGTGCCACACATGCTGCACGCCGCGTTTATTGCATCATGCCCACCATGCACGCCACAATACACGTGGCACATACGCCGCATGCTGCATTTATTGCATCATGCCCACCATGCACGCCACAGCACAGAGAAGTAGAAACGCAGCAGTCTCTGGCCGCTCATGCCAGGGAACGGCCAACCCAAGGTCACTAGTGCGCCGAGCAGCAGCACTGCTCCCAGCGAGGCGGTTCAGCTCACCCCGTAGGCCTAGCCGCGCGCGGCGAGCGGCGGCGCGGGCAGCGCAGCCAGGTGCGCAAAGCGCAGCCCGCCCGAGCCCGGCCGCGGCGTGGTCGCGCGGCAGCCCCAGGCCGACAGCTGCGCCAGGTCGGGCAGCGCGGCCTCCAGCGCGGCCAGGCCGGCCTCGGTGACGGCGGTCGCGGCCAGGTTGAGCTCGCGCAGCGCGGCCAGCCGCGAGAGCGCGGCCACGGCCGCGTCGGTGCAGCCGCCGCACGCGCTCAGGTTGAGCACGCGCAGGCGCGCCATGGCGCCGATGGCCGCCAGCGCGTCCGGCCGCAGCACGCACTTGCAGCCGTGCAGGTCAAGCTGGGCGAGCGCGGGGCAGCCGGCGGCCAGGCGCGCGAGGCCGGGCCCGCTCGCGGAGCAGCCGCTCGCGCACAGGCTGTCCAGCGCCGGCAGCGCGGCCAGCTCGCCGAGAAAGTCGTCGCCCACGCGCGCCAGGCCCGCCACGCTCAGCGCGGTAAGGCCCGTCAGCGCCGCGAGCGCCTCGCCACCCCCGCGCGCTACGCCGGCGCAGCCCGCCAGGTTGAGCGCGGCCAGGCGCGCCAGCGGCGCCAGCGCGGCCAGCCCGCCGGCCGTCAGCTCGTCCAAGTTGCGCAGGCTGAGCAGGGTCAGACGCGTCAGCGCGCCCAGGCGCGCGACGCCCGCGTCGGTGAGCTGCTCGCAGTCGTCCAGCACGAGCTTGCGCAGCGAGGCGAGCTCCGCGACGGCGCCCAGGCCTGCATCGTCCAGGCCGCTGCACTGCGCTAGCGTCAGCGTCGCCAGGCAAGCCACGCTCGCCAGTGCGCTCAGGCCGGCCCCCCTGGCGCGGAGTCGAGCGACGTCAGCCGGACAGACATGCAGCGCGGAAAGCGCAAAGCATGTCTGTTTCATAGAGCCAGGATTTTCAAAGAATCGCAGGGCAGTGCATGCTCCGCAGATGCAGCGCAGGGGCACCTCAGTAGCCTCAGGGCAGCACTGCTCAGCACCAGGCCCCACTCACTTAGAGCACTCCAGTGCACAGCGCAGAACTCTGCAATCGCCAGCATCGAGACAGCAGCCCGCAAGGCGATGAACAAACAACCAGGAGTCGCATCACTACTCATGTTGCCCTCATCAATGACAGCCAGGAAGTATCGTCTGGGTGGAGGCTCGGCCGCGCACGTCAGCAGCGGGCACAGGTCCAGGTGCAGCGCCGCGAGCGCCGGCGCGGCCGCCAGGCCCGCCAGCGCGTCATCACGCAGCCACTCCAGCCCCGCCAGGCTCAGCTCGCGCAGCGCGGGCAGGCGCGCCAGCGGCACCAAGCCCCGCGGCGCACACGCGCCAGGCCCCCCCGTCGCCGCCGCGGGCCTCCCCGTGACCCCGCGGCACCCCGCCAGGCTGAGCCGCGTGAGGCTGGTCAGACGCGCGAGCGCGGGCAGGTGCGCGTCGCCGACCAGGCCGCATTGGTCCAGGACCAGCGCGCCGAGCGCCGGCAGCGGCGCCAGGTGCGCGAGCGCGTGCCCGTCCACGCCCGCACAGCCATGCAGGTCCAGCTCGCGCAGGCCTGCGCGCGGGGAGGCACTTCACATCCCGCGGGCTGTGGTGTCGCACTCATGAGCGGCCCCGCAACGGCCAGTACAGGCGCCCCGCACACTCTGACAACGCTCAAAGGGTCAGGTCATGAACTCGACCACGGATCGCTAAATGGCTAGCACAGCATGCAGCGGGCGACTTCGCTCACACATCTGCAATCAGACTTTGAGAGGTGGGACTCCCGGCCTGCCAATGGCTGTAAGCGGGATGCTGAGTGTGCGCGCGCACTGGTGAGCGGCGCGACGGCCGCGAGCGTGGCGCCGGTGAGCGCCTTACAGCCGCGCAGCGACAGCCGGCGCAGGCGCCGCAGGCCGCCCAGCTGCGCCAGCTGGTCGTCCAGCACGCACGCGCCCGTGCACCGCTGCAGCTCCAGCGCCTGCGCAACAGGTACTGTAAGGCCAGTGCTTCTCACGATCCATGTCTGTTCGCACAGGGCTGTGTGAGCGCTTGCTCCCACACTGGCGCAACTTTTGGAGCGTTTGCCATATGGGGACTTTCACTCCATATTTTTGCACGCATGACGCAGGCTCCAGGACGACGGCGCATGCTTGCGCAGGGCCCTGGAGCTTGCATACAGCCAGCAGCGCATGTGGCACTGTGGCTACGCCTCTGTGTGAGCTGCCTCAATTGCGCGGTGACAGAACGCCTCCTCCAGCGAGGCATGCGTGCCGCGCTCGCCTCTAGATGCAGGCAAAGCTGTACCAGGCAGTTGAAGAGGCAGGGCTCAAGGAGGGGCGCAGTGTGCCAGCACCCAGCAGTTGCCAGAGCAGGAGGACGGCAGTCATGCACACGCGCATGTTCCTGGAACCGGAGCTCGCCAAGGCGGCCAGCGGCGCGCCTGCAGCTGCGGGAAGCGCTCGCGGAGGCGCAGGCAGCCGGGCGCGGGCGGCGCTGACATTGCGCCCGGCGCCAGCGACAGCACAGTGGCCGCCCAGGCATCTGCCCATGCGCGGCACACGAGCTGCGCGTTGGCCACATCAGCCCGCGACAGGCGCTCCGCCACCTGCATGGCAATATCAGACTCCCTCGCCTTCGGCAGCTCGGCCTTATCATGGACTGCTCAGACTCCCACATGGACTGCCCAGGCACGCGCGCACAGGGGCCACCCAGGCCAGCAAGAGCTCCAGCTTGGTATAAATAACCTCATAGGCTGTCCAGCACTCTTGTTCCTTCAGCGCCAAGACGTCTGACACATTCTGCGTGCCACACTGCAGGCTGGCAATAACAAGCGGCCGTCTATGGCGCAGCGGTACGGGCGAGGACCTGAATCAAAACCTCGGCTGGCAGTGCCGCCATGGCGTCCTGCATGTGGCTCGCGGCGTGCTCAGGCTCCAGCGGCAGCGTGCTCAGGCGCCAGCGGCTGCTTGCTCGCGCGCGTCGTCCTCACGGGGACCTGCAATTAGGCACCACAGCCCATCAGCGCCAGCCAAGGCACAGCTACACGCCTCTTGTTGGCCTCCCAGACGAGCACCTCAGCCAGCGATGGAGTGGGTGTCCACGCAGGGTCCTAGCATGATGAGCTACAGCGTCCTCGCAGGCCAGCGCCAGTACCTACGTCCTGCGCGAGCAACACCTAGGCGGTCACAGCAGCCGCGCCACAGCGTTCCGGCATGAAAGGGTCGCAGCGTGGTGCAGAGTTACTCAACATGCCTGCCCGCGCACGGCACCTCCCTCTGCACTGCGCCCCGCGCACGCAGCGCTGTTACAGTGGCTATGTCGCCTGGGTGGTTGTGTCCAGAAGGTGCACCAAGCTCAGACAGACACAGGCGCCTGCGGTCTAGCCGCCAACTGGGAGTATGCGTGCGGCAGACTCCCTGCCAACGCCAGTATTTCTGGGCCCCAGGAAGGAGCCTTTGCAACAGCAGCTGCACAAGTATTGCTCAATCATAACAAGATAGCTCTTCCTGCCTGCAGTGTTCCGCAAGGTATATGCACTTTGCTACGCGCTCCCATGAACCTTGCCAGGTTGTTTGCTCAGCTTCGGCCTGTGGCACCGCAGGAGCACAGCGATAGGGGCATCTGCAAGCCTAGCAGAATTTCACTGAAGGGCCGCGTAGGGGTCAGGAAGCGACTGCGCGGTTCGGCATAGTAGCAAGGTCCAGACCTCGGGTCCCTTGGCCAGGCGTGAAAGAGCACCATGTCTCACAGAGCACAAACACCTTGTCGTCAAACAGGTTACACCCGTGGGTGACAATGCTCAGCTCTTGCACGCGAGACGGGTTCCTGCCTACCCTTGTGGCCGGCGCCCATGCTCTGCAGCCAGACACAGCGCGCTGCAGGCAAGGAAGTTTTTATAAGTCTGGAAGCAGCGCCTCGGTGCCCGCTTGGACATACCCGTTTGGGCACTCCTCACGCCCAGTCCGCCTCTCAGCGGGTGTCAACACTGCACAGACCAGGGATGTCCACCCCACTTTTCCTTTCCCAAGACGAGTGCAAACAAGGCACCCACCTCTGGGACTTGCAATACCTCACCTGCCCAACGCCCCAGCAGCACAGTAAGGCATGTTGTTGCGCACCTTGACCGGTCAGCTGACCATCGGCCCATCGCAGTGCATCGTCGTCGCGCACTTGTTGCGCGCATGCAAGCCTCATCGGACTCGGAGGAAAAAACCTTGGCATCGATGAGTCAAATTACAAGGGGTTTTCTCCGTGATACAAAACAGAACAAAACTTGGGCTGACATGATCATACATACGCGTGCAGGGATCTCGTCTCAGGCGGGGGGTGCTGCTCTGCAAACACATGGAGACCATGCAGTGTGTAGTCCTTGCAAGCTGGTCAAAGTCAAAGCCAGTGGTCCCCGCTCCGCCCGTGCACAAACCGCTTGCAGCACGGCCTTGCTCCGGCGCTCGGTAGGTCTGCATGACGCTCAGCACAGCCGCACAGCTGCGGTGCAGAATGTGTTGCCGGTCCCCGATGCCAGCCCATGCGTCACTATATGGTGCAGCAGCGGCATGGCCGGCGGCGGCGCCAGAACAGCTGCGGCGACGCAGCTCGCCCCTGCGGCAGCTTTGCTGACCGGCTCTTGCTGTGCGTGCAGCTGCAGAACATGAACGGGTGAGCGGCTCAGTACGGCCGGACGACCATGTCACCAAATACGCCGTTGGCCCCCGGCCTTGGCACTGGCGCCGGCGCACACCACAGCCGCGGCGCGCTCGGCAGCCGCGCCAAACCAAGCGCGGCGGAGCTGCCCGCCGCCGCTGCCGCCGCGCCATGCGGCGGCAGCGGCGCAGGCTCTGGCGCTGCGGGTGGCGCCATCGCCGCTGCCATGGGCGCCGCCGCCGCCGCCGCTGGCACGGGCGGCGCCGCCGCCGCTGTCCTTGCCGGCGCCGCAGGCGCTGCCGCCATTGGCAGCGCCGCCGGCGTCGCGGCCGGTGCCGCCGCAAGCGCGCGCGGCGGGTGCGGCACGTGGACCGCCCCCGGATACGCCACATGCGCATAATGCTGCCGCCCCACATGCGCCGCCCAGCCAAAACCGGTGCGGTCGTTGACGACCTGCGTGCCGGCAGCAGCTGACGACGCACGTGCGTGCCGACAGCGGATGCACATGGAGCTGTGTTGCGGCGCCATGTCAGGGCGTGCGCTCCAGAGTGTGCCTGCTTGTATCACAGGCTCACGCAGGCCTTGATGAGCGGTCACGCGCGCGGCAAGCACAGGCCATGTCTCAGGCGCCAGCATGCCAAGGCAGGGATGCTGTGCTGGCGGGCGCAGGGCAGGGCGCGCGCACCGCAGAGATGTGGCTCTTCTTGTTCTTGTTAAGCGGCCAGGGCGTGTCCCCGGTCAGGCCCAGCCGGTTGGCCGCCTCGATGATTCCGGCCGTCGTCAGGCCCGCGGGCCCGGCATGCAGCAGCACCCGGTTGGTGATCGCCCTGGCGTTCGCCGCCGGCAGCGCCGCCAGGCTGGCCTCCAGCTGCTCCTTGCGCGCGCCCTGCGCGAGCGCCACGCCGACCACCCGGTCCAGCGCGGCCGCGCCTCCGGCGGCGCCGGGCCAGGCGGGCGGCGGCTGCGCGGCCGCGGCAGGCTCGCGGTGCACGCTCGGCGCGGCCGCCGGCTGCGCATGCGCCGCGGCCGGGCGCGCGCCGCCGCGCGCCGCCGCCGACGAGAGCCCCGACCCTGCGGCCGTAAGCGGCGCCGGGGGCCCCTGCGCCGCCGCGCCGCGCGCGCGCGGGCTGCCGCCGGCTGGCTGCGCGGCGCCGCTCGGCGCCCGCTGCATGGCCGCCGTGGCGCCGCTGGGCGTCGGCGCGTGCGCGCGCTCGTTCGACGCCACAATGGCAGCGGCTGGCGGTGCGGCGGCGGAGCGCGTGGCGGAGCGCTTCAGGTCCGCGCGCTTCGCGCCGGCGCACCACGCGGTGTGCAGGTCGGCCAGCTGCTCCTTCCCGGCCTCCGCCATACAGTGCCAGTCCGGAAACAGGTTGGCGACGTGGGTGTAGAACTTCTCGGCGCGCTCGCCGCTGTTGCTGCCGCCCTTGACCTGCGACCCCCGGGCTGTTGGTGCGCAGGTTCACGTTGGCGGCGCTGGCCTGATGCTACCCTAGCCGTGGCGGCGCGGGTGGCCACTCAGCCAAGGAGTGTCAGTGTTGGAGCATCGATGCCGGCTGCGTGACATGGAGGTCATTGGTGATGCGGCGGGATGCGGTGCGCGCACGGCGGACGCGCACCCGCATGCGCAGGGTGCAGTACTGGTACACGAGGTCGCTCAGCTCGTCGCTCCACCGCATGCCGGTGGCGGTTGTGATGGCTGGCGCCAGGTCATGCACTTGTCAGCAGGTGTCTGATAGAACGTCTGCAATGGGACATCAGAGTGGGACTGCAACTTCACATACTGCACGCCTAGCACATTCTGTGAAAAAAAAAAAAAGCAATGACCATTCCGGCGCCACTTTGCTGGTGCTCGAATGCGCGGACGACAGCCAAGGGACAAGACGCGCAGCCCAGCAACAAGCAGAGGTGCCACGCACTGCCAGGGGAGAGCGCGCAGGAGTGAGGCGCTGTCGTCGCAGGCATGCCTTGCGGCAGCGTACCGCCCAACGCCTGACCACCTGCGGAGTGCAGGGGGGTCTAGCCAGGGCGTGGGAGCCGCACCGGCGTCAAAGGCGGCGCGCAGCTCGGCCTCCGCGGCGGCAAACTGCTCCACCGCGCGGTCCCACTCGCGGTTGAGCCGCACGATCAGGTTGGCGCGCGTGCTGTACGGCTCCAGGAAGCGCATGAGCCGGCCGAGCACCTCGTTGCGCACCTGCCGCGGGCGGACCAGCCTGTCACCTGCGCTGCGCCCTGCCAGCCGCTCCCCAGGAGCCAGGCCTGGGCCTTCCGAACACGCGCGTTGGAGGCGCGTGCACGGAGCACGGCGGGCATCAGACAGCACATGCGCTGACAGGCGGAGGAGTGCGCTTGCAACCTGATCTGCTGAGTGACACACTGCCAAGCGCCCGCTCTACGCAACGCAGCGGCAGGACAGGAGCGCGGCATGTGTTAGCTATGGGCCGGGCGGCGCAAGTCATCCTTGCTGAACTCGGGGCAGCCTTAGCATGAACAGTGCAAAGGGCCAGTGCAGTGCAGCGCGTGAAGTGCAGACGCCCGTCACGCGCCGCCCGTTCTTCGGCGCGCCTGGTGCTCGGTGGCCACGGCGTGTTTGCGCGCGGCCTCGCGCTTGAGCGCGCAGGCCAGCGCGGGCAGCAGCTCTGCCACGCCCCTGGGCAGCTGGCGCGCGCCCTGCCGCGGCACGCACTGCGCGGCAGCCGCGGCCGCGCTCTCCACCAGCGCCGCCACCTCCTTGGACAGCGCGCAGCGCGCCCCGCCGCCTGCGCGCGCATGCCCGCGCTCGGTCGCCCGGCCGACGCTCTGACCGTGCTCACGGGAGACACGCGTGGCCTGCATGGGCCGCCGATGGCGCAGTGGCGGCCGGCACTGCGGCGGGCCGCCGCTGGGGCGCCTCCGCCTGCGAAGTGCGTGCCGCTGCAGGCTGCTGCCGCGGGCGCAGTCACCAGGGAAGTGGGCGCTCAGGTGTGACGAGCTCCGCGTGCAGGCCAGTCAAGGCTGAGCACCCACCTGCGGCTGCTGCCGTGGGCGCGGGCGCGGCCGACGCCGCGCCGGGCGGCAGTCCAGGCGGCTCCCCGGTCGTGGCAGGAGCTGCTGCGGCGTGCGCTGCCGCAGGCACGGCCGCCACCGCTGCAGCGCCTGCGCCGCTGCCGGCGGGCGCAAATGCGGGCGCAGGCGGCGCCACACGCTGCGCCGGCGCGGCAGGCGGACCGGGCGAGGACGCGCTCGCCATCGCGCCTGGCGCCACAGGGCGATCTCATGAGCTCGCCCCCATTACCTCGCCTGTGCACCCAACCTGCACCCCGCAGCGCAGGGCGGCCCACCCGCATCGCCCGCTGCGCAGCGCTCCGGCCTGGTCGCGCCAGGGCGCGCAGCCGATACGGGCAACGGCGCCGGGGCGCACCGGCCTGCGCAGCCATGGCAGCGATGGAGCCGGGCGCCAGAACAGGCGCCGCGGTCGCCGTCACCGCCACAGCCACCCCCGCCGCCGCCGCTGCGGCTTCGCGCGGCGCTGTGCGCGGCCGCTTTGCGGGGCGCGGCTTGGCAGCGGCCGCTGAGGAGACCCTCTCGCGGCTGGTCCCCGCACCAGAGGGCCCCAGCCCGTTGGCCCCCGCCGCCAGGGGCGCCGCATCCGTCGGGGCGGCCGTGCCCTGGGTACCCGCAGACGGCGAGGGCGCGCCCACGCCGGGGTCCTCCACGGCTTCCAGGTCTGAGGCGTCGGCCGCCGGCGCCGCGGGCGGCCGCCGCCGGCGCTTGCGCGGGGCAGGCGTGGCGTCGGAGCGCCGCGGCAGCTCCTCGTCCGTCTTCTCAATCACGCCCTGCGAAGGCCCAGCCAGCGCGCCTGAACCCTTGTCCCCAAAAGCGACGGCTGCATTCGAAGCCTACAGGCAATACCAGCGCATGCTCTGCAGGTGAGCAGTGGCATGCGCGTGAACGGGCAACCTGCCGGGGGCCGTGCTGGCAAACGCTACAGCGTCACCAGCACTTCGCGCTCTTGGTGCCCCATCTCCTCTACCCACTGCTTCTCTAGCCGGTGAGCCAGGCGCACAGGGCTCACGCGCGATGCACGGCCTGGCTTGCCGCAGGGCGCGGGCAGCAGGGCGCGCGGCCCGGCCGACCAACCGGCGCGCCTTGTTGACAAAGAAGCCAGAGTGCTTGGTGCGGCGTCGGTCGCCGCCCAGGTACTCCAGCATCTCCGAGTCGTCAATGAACTCGTCCTCGTAGTCGTACTCGTGCTCGCGCCGGTAGCGGTCGGGGTTGCGCGCGCGCGCATCCCCCTGCGCGCCGCAGCTCTCAGCACCAAGCTCTCGGCAGCCAGGACGTGCATGCGCTTGCGCCGGACACGCCCGGGCAGGCACAGCCGCGACACGCGCTGCACGCGCGCAGCACCCTCCGGCGCCAGCAAGGACGCGGGAGCCAGCGCGGCTCTGCGTGTGGCCGCCGGGACTGGAGAGCGCGCGGGCGCGCGCCGACTGGGCGCTACTGGGGCTGCCGTCCTCGCGCCCCGGCTCCGCCCCTTCCTCCTCGTCCTCCTCCTCCTCCTCGTCCGCGTCATCGTCGCTGGTAGCCATCTGCGCCGCGCCAAGCGTCAGCCCGCGGGAGAACGCTTGCCGACGCTTGCGCTCTCCCACATTTCTGAATCTACCCAGCCGCCAGTCTTTCAAGGTCGCCGGCGCCGGATGGGCTGCGCCAGGCCGCTGTGCGGGGCAGCGCGCGGCTGCGGCCACGGGTGTGCGAGTCCAGGGCGAGGTGCAGCGTCTCTGGCGAGACGTGCTTGGAAGACACGGCGCGAGGCAGTCACGCGAGAGGGAGAGGTGGGGCGCGCCGCATATGCCTGCTCCAGGCGCTGGATGGTCCTGTTGAAGACATCTGCGCCCTCCGTGCGTGCGCCCGGCTCCTGCAGCCGCAGGCCCGCTCAACTTACCAACAGTCCGGAGTGTTCGCATGAGGGCGCTTGCTGCTTGTCTGCGGCCTGCCCGGGTGCGACGCCAGCGCGCCAGAAGGTTGCAGGAGCCAGTGCAGCAGCCACGCATATACCTTTGTTCTGGCCATGTGCAGACGCCGCACCGGGAACAGGCCGCGGGAGGCGCCAGGCGGCGGCGCAGGCGGGCCCGCCGCCAGCCGCGGCTGCTCGCTGACGCCTCGCTCCTTCAGCAGCTGCGGGAACGCGCGGTGCCCGACTCACTCTTGACCTCCAGCTGCTCGGCTGCTGGGGGAGTGCACTTCACCCAGCCCAAGCAAGGGCCTGGCCTGCACACTCGCTGAAGCGGCCCATGTACTCTGAACACATGCGGCCCATGTGCTTTGAACACGTCCTCGGACAACAGAATAGAAGAGGAGGTAGTAGCAAGCAGCACGTTGGGCGCCAAACAAGCCGAACAAGCCAACTCGCTTTGCACAGCGTATCAGGGAACGTGCGAGTGCGAGCAACAAGGGGCGGAAAGCAAAGTTGCTTGTCCGCACGCCCGCACCTTTTTCCAGTTCACCTCGAAGCTGTTGGGCCCAATCTCCACATAGATCCGCCGTCCAGGCCCCAGGTGCACGTCGGCGAACCCGGCCTGCTCACGCAGGCTGAGCGGCTTTCCATCATCAGGCGCCTTGGCAGGCGCCGCCTTGGCAGGCACAGTGGTCGCCGCTGCGAACGCCTCCGCCGCGCGTGCTGCCTGCGACGGCGAGATGAGCTCTGGGACAATGCGCCTCCTCGGCAGTTTCGAGCTCGGCGCCATCTCGCACTCAGGCGCACAGCGCCCTGAGGCGGCTAGAGCTCATCAGTGCGCTGAGGCATTGGGCAGCAATGCTAAAGCATTGGACTGCTGAGAGTGCAAGAGTGCCGACCGACCAAGGCCCCACCCCGTGCAGGATGCCCATGAACATCCACTGCGCACAACGGACAGCCTGCTTGCCCTCACAGGCTGAAGTGCCTGCTGATAGTGTTGCTATCGCTCGCAAGGATGCCAGCGCACGCGTTGGGCTGCGGGCGCGCGTCCTCCGGGTGCAGCACAGCGCAGCGTGCAGCCGCAGGCTCGTCGCCAGCGCCTTGGAGGTCTGTGCTGCCACGGTGCCTGCATGCGCCGGGGCGGAGGCGTGCTGTGCACGTAGCAGGCGCGCCGGCCAGCGTGCTCACTGCTTCCCAGTCGCGTTGCGTCAGAGGCTCGCTCCTTGACAGCAAAGTTGTCAGTATGTTGCGTACAGGTGCGGAAGGCCACAGTAAGCCCGCGCGCAGGGGCTTGCCTACTGAACGCCCGTGTTGTGTGCATGGCAGGGGCGGCCGAAGGCGCGGGCGAGCAGGCGGACCTGTGGGTGCCAGAGTGCATGGTGCAGCTGCCGCACGTGGAGGCCGCGGCGCGTGCCGCAGCAGGGCAGCCCGGCGTGGCGGTCTCGAGCGCCTACGACGACCACCGGCCGCGCACGCCGCCGCCGGACCTGCCCTCGCTGCTGCTGGACAGCCGCATCACCTACCTCGGCATGCCGGTGCGCAGCGAGCGCACCAAGCCGCGTTGGCATGCCTGTTCGCAGCAAGCGTACCAAGCCGCGGCGCTGCGGTTGCACCGATGCAGGGGCCTGCTCTGCTGTCCTGCACGTCCTTCCCAGAACCGCGCGCAGAGTTGTTGCACAAGGTCGCACGCCGGAGGGGCGGGCCAGGCAGTCTGACGCGAGTTCCTGGGGCCCGGCGCAGCTCGTGCCTGCGGTGACAGAGCTCATCGTCGCGGAGCTGCTGTACCTGCAGTACAAGGACCGCAACAAGCCGATGTTCCTGTACATCAACTCCACCGGCACCACGCGCGCCGACGGCGAGACGGTGCGGACCTGAGCGGCATGCCTGCGCCGCACACCACCACTCGACTGTCACCCCCTGCTGGACGTACCAGAAACAGGGCTCTGCTGGCGCTGCTTCTCGGCCGCGAAGTCAGCGCGTGTTGGGCGCACCGCGAGGCCTCAGAGCGCAAGCCCGGCGGCCGCCGGCGCGCAGGTGGGCTTTGAGACGGAGGGCACGGCCATCTACGACACCATGATGTACGTGAAGAACGAGGCGCGCCTCTGCCCGCCCCCGGGCTGTTGCACCCAGCCGTTGGGAGGATGCACATGCGTGTGAGGCTGCATCGCGGCGAGGCATTGCGCCTTGGCGAGGAGGCTCCAAATGCGCCAGAGCGGCAGGCGACCAGGAGCCTGCGGCGCTCACTGCAGCAATCCGTGCCGCGCTCTGCCCAGCAAGGGAAGCGAGCGGGGTGCAGCGCGGCGGTGTCGATGCAAACACGGGACACTGAGCGGGAGGCCGCGCGTGCAGGTGCACACTGTGGGCGTGGGCGTGGCCATCGGGCAGGCATGCATGCTGCTGGCGGCCGGCCACAAGGGCAAGCGCTTCATGCTGCCGCATGCCACGGGCGCGCGCCCGCCTGAGGCGGCTAACACCGGATAGCTTGGCCCGTCAGCGCGCTCGTGGCTGCGCGCACGCTGCTTGCTCGCGAGGTCCTGGTGAGATTTATGATGTGATGTCGCGCGGCTGCACGAGGCCTCAAGCAGCACGGATAACGTGGGGCGTTGCGAAACGGCCTGGCCAGCCTCTGCATGTGCAGATGAGCAGTCTGAGGAACGGCGGCGAGAGCGCAGCGCGACGCGATGGGAATGCGCAGGGCTGCGAGTGCAAGTGGCTGGTTGTCAGCGGTGCTGTGCGTCTGCACAGCCAGCTGACGCCACCGCAGAAAAAGAATGCACTGCCGGTGTGCGACGTGCTGCTCGAGCAGACTCGGTGAGCCGGGGCCCGTGCGCGCAGCCATGCTGCAGCAGCCGCGCGTGCCGCCGACCGGGCAGCGCCAGGCCATCGAGATCGCGATCAAGTGGCGCGAGGTGCTGGCGCAGAAGCAGGCGCTGCTGCGCATCATGGCGCACCACACCGGGCACTCCATCGACAAGCTGGACAAGGCGCGTCATCACCGCTGCACTGCCCTTCACCGTGTCTGGCGTTGCGCGTAGCTGATGCGCCAGAGTGCCTGAGGTGCAGGGAATGCTTTTTTCGCGCGCTCTTGCATAGCATGCGGGCCAGCAGGGCATAGCCCTTGGCATGCTTGGAGGCTGCGCGGGCTTTCAAGTTCCAGCTTTGCAGGGGCGCCCGCGTAATTCCATGTGGGATCCTGGGCGAGCTTGCCTGTAGCTCAGAAGGTCGCATGCGCGCTGACGGCCGCATCTATGGGCAGGACATGGAGCGGCCGCTGTACATGCAGCCGCGGGATGCGCTTGCGTATGGCGTCATCGACGGCATCGTGCGCCCGCAGACGGACATCATCGACTCCGTGAAGAACCCTGAGGCCTGGTGCGGAGCCGCTGACCTTTGTAAAGATTATAAGATTGATGCAAGTCCCTGTTGCCCATGCGACTGCCTGAATTGCTGCGGCCAACATGTGCCGTAATCCACAACTTCCCATCATTGTTACCTGACCTTTTTGCATGCCTTGCAGGGACAAGGAGGCTGGCCTGGTTCAATCGCGGCAGTGATCTGCACAGGCATGTGTCTTGCTCACAAACAGCCTGCCTCGCCAGCCACAACGCATGTAACATTTCAAGTTGTTGATTTAGCACTGCACAGCGCGCCCTAAGCGACCACTGCACAGACTCAATTATGCTGTGATTGTGCCGGAGATGTGGAAGCACCAGGACATGGCACACAGCCATGGCGAGGGCAGGCGGGCGGCATGTCCCGCAAGCCCGCACAATGGCCAGCTCGCTGCTAACTTGGCATACAGAAGCCCACAGAAAGTTGCAATTCAGTTTCTGCCCGTGCATGAAAGCACCAGATCTTAATTGACACATTGCAAAGCAGACACAAGTGCGACGCTAACTGCAGAGCAGTGCGGAAAGTCAAGGCGGCGGTATCCTGGGCGCAGTTGGCTGGGAGTTGGCACCAGACAAACCACCAAATCCGCCAATGCCGCCGCCGCCACCGCCAAGACCTCGCGACCTGAAGCCTGCAGGCATGGCAACTGCCTCAGCGCGCCGTGCTTGAATATCACTGATGACAGAGTGCACGCAGCCGCCCGCCGCTCTGGATCCGGTCCCAGGCATCTCGTTCCCAAAAGCTCCACAAAGACAGGCCACCATGCATATGCTGCAGCCGAATGGGCTGTGGCAAACTGGGATGCATGTGGGCAATGCAGATGAGAAGGGGCACCTGCTGCTGTGAACAGGAAGTGCAGATGGCGAGGACAGTGTCTGCTAATCCAGTGTCATTTCAGATGCACACAATAACGGCACACTCGACGCAGGGTGCAAACGCACGCTCAGGGCAACGCGGGCGCCACGCACCGCCGCCGCCGCCGCCGCCGCCGGTCACTGCAGCATACTGGCGCAGCTCGGTTGGCACCGTCTGCCCCGCCTCCTCCAGGATGTCCTGCAGCTGCCGCGCGAGGCGCCCGTTGGCCGCCTGCGACCGCCCACACACACCCCTGGTCAATGTCTTCTTCTGTCTGCCTTCTCCATGCCAACCCTCTAGCACGTGTTCAGAACACACAGCAGGTGCGCTGCCTGACCAGGCCCGCAAATCATGATTATGGCTTGTGGCTGCCTGCACGCGCCCGCTGCACTTCCAACAGTGTCCACTCTTGTGCGGCGCACAGCGAGCGGCCTGGAATGGTGGCGGCGCAGGGCGGCGGGGCGCCCCGCAGGCCCGGCCTCCCAGAGCAGAGCAGCGCTGCCGGTGGGTTCCGCCTGCCACACTCGCAGCCAGCGCCAACAGGCGTCCAAGGCAGCACGCCTCACTTGCCACGCTCGGCTGGGCAGCAACGGCGCCGCCCCAGCAAGGCGCCCGGGGGCGCGCGCGCGGGGCGCGCGCCGTGAAGAAGCTGACGGCGGAGCCGCGCGCGCCGGCGCGCGCGGTGCGCCCGATGCGGTGCACGTAGTCCTCCGCGGTCTTCGGCAGGTCGTAGTTGATCACCAGCTTGATGTCCTTGACATCTGCGAGCAGGAGGCAGGGCCGGAGCGCGGGAGCCGCGGGGCGTCAGCGGGGGGCCAGGGGCTGGGGGCCATGGCGCCCTGCCGGCCCCTGCCGCCTGACAGGGTCTGCCACACACAGCTGCCCGCCGCTTCGCGTGCCTCCTTAGCCGGATAAGCGTGCTTGCGTTGTAGTGACGCCCAGTACATGCAGGGTGCACCACAACCAAGTCCTCCCACAGCCGCATCTTCCCCCCGTGTGACGAAACTTGCCGACTGCTTGCTGACTGCCTGGTGCCCTCACCAACCCGACGCCCTGCATGTCAGCCTCATCTGTCTGGGCTGACACTTTCATCGATGGGCGCTGGGGATGTTGCAACACCCGCTCTCAACAAGCAAGACCCCTTCTTCTGCACGCAGGCGGCCGCAGTGGCTGCCTGCGCTGGCATGGGCGGAGCGCAGAAAGGCGCCGCGGCGGTGTGGCGAGCCGCACGCCGGCAGGAACTGCGAGAGACGTAGGCAGGCGCAGGGCAAGTGACAAGCACATCAACCTTGTCGTTGCGGCGCGCTGGGCAGGGCAAATCGCATGATAGGCAGCTTAGAATCCGGCAAGCCGCGCCGCACCCAGGCCCCGCGCGGCCACATCCGTCGCCAGCATGATGGGGCTCTTGCCGGCCTTGAACTCCTGCGCGCCCAGCGCCTGCCTGGACGCCACCCTATCCCTAAGTCCTGTTGTTGCAGGTGGTCCCAGCCAACAACACTATAATCCTACACCCCAATCGTGCAGGTGGTCGCAGCCGAGCCTGGCGTGTGAGAATCACAGTCCTGCATGCACACCGGACACCCATGTGCACATGCATGCCAGGGCACCCAGCAGACTCCATGGCCTGGGGCCTGCACAGTGTCGATGCTGCTTGCTTGATACAATCGTGAGCTGCGGCCAGCGCCGCAACGGCCCCGTGCCGCGCACGCTGAGCACCCAGTCGCGCTCCTCCTGGCTCTTGTCGCCATGGATGGACAGCGCAGGCCAGCCGTTCTGGCGCAGCTGGCGCGTGACCGCGTCGCAGCCGCGCTTGGTCTCGCAGAACACCAGCAGCCGCGAGCCGTCCATCTCGCGCTCCAGCAGCCGCACCAGCCGCCCGAACTTGTCGGCCTCGGCCACAAACTCAAACTCCTGCTGGATCATGTGGTTGGCCTGCGCGCGCCCCGGAGTGTCATCCCAGGCCCCTGGACGCGCTTGCAGCGCGTAAGAAGGACCCCGGGCACCACTAGCAGCCGCAGGCCTTACACCTTTGCCTCAGCAGCCGCTCCAGCCGCGCAGCGGCACGCGCACGCCCCTTGCGCATGGGTTACGAACACATGGTGAGGCCCGCGACACGACAGCACGGCACGCAAGGTCGAAGCTGGCTGCAGCCGGTCCCAGACGAGTCTGCACTTGACTGCACGCATCATCATGCATCATGCAACCCCCAGAGTTTCACCGCAGCTCACTCTAACACATCCCGGCGTCGCATGACAGGAGTCGCGGGGGGCGCGCCTTGAGCTTGGTGGAGCCGATGGTGACCTGGTAGGGGTCCTTGAGGAACTCGCGCGCGATGCCCTGGACCTCCGCCGGCCACGTCGCGCTCCACAGCAGCGTCTGGCGGTCGGGCCGGATCTGCGCGGCGGCCCTGGACCCGTCAGTGCATGTGTGGGGTGCCTTGTGTTGCCGCGGCACATTATTGTGGGCCGCATCTGCGCGGCGGCCCTTGAACTGTCAGCGCGTGATGCGAGTTGCCCGCCTTGCTGCGGCACAGCAGTTGTTGTGCCCATACGTTCGAGATGCAACAAGCGTTTGCGCCCTACCTGGCTTTCAAACACACCATGGCCTTGTGATTTTGCCTTCCAGTGTGCATCACCTCTGCGTGTGTCCACGCCGCATGGAGAAGGAACCGGTCTGCATCAGTCAGGTATCACCTGAGGACAGCGGGGACAGTGGAGCAGGAGCCGGGCGCGCCTGGCGCACGATGGTCTGGATCTGCGGCTCGAAGCCCATGTCGAGCATGCGGTCGGCCTCGTCAAGCACGAGGTACGTCACGCGGCGCAGGTTGGTCACGCTGGACTCCAGCATATCGATCAGGCGCCCGGGCGTCGCGATCACGATCTCCACGCCGCCGCGCAGGTCGCGCGCCTGCGGGCCCTTGGGCGCGCCGCCGTACACGCACCTGCGCGGCCGCGGCGCGCCCGCGATGCGTGCCGCAGCTCGGCTGGGGGTTGAAAGAGGGGCGCGGCGCAGCCGTGCGCGCGCAGGTCTGGCCCGAGCGCGGCCGGGGCGCACGTGTGCTTTATGTGCGAGCTCGTCCCGAACTTGGCGCACTCCTGCTGGATCTGCACCGCCAGCTCGCGCGTGGGCGCCAGGACCAGCACGACTGGCCCGTCGTCCGGCGCTGCGCGCCCGCGCCGTGCAACGTCGTGTCAGGCGCAGCGCAACATGCGCGCTGCGATGCACGGCTGTGCCGCTTCACGGAGGGCAGCCCATCAGCAGAGGCCCAAAGTCTGCGCTCCGTCGTGATGCAGCAGATCCCAGGGCAGTCAGGTTGCTCCTACCTAGAGGGAGCTCAGCTGTGTGCGTGATTCGAGCATGTGTGGCGAGGGCAGGTAGAATCTTACCGCACTACAGCACTCTTGCATGCCAGATTTGTGGCAACACACATGAGCCACACACCAGTGCGAAGTGGCGGCGCGCAAGCTGTCAAGGCTATACAGGTACTCACATGCCGAACCCGCGGGGTTGCAAGCCAAGTTACCAAAGGCTGCGGCGCGGGCAGCGCACCAAGGTGCGGCTGCGCGTTGATGTGCACGATGGCCGGCAGCAGGTAGGCGAGCGTCTTGCCCGAGCCAGTCTCGGCGAGGCCGATCAGGTCGCGCCCCTGCAGCGCCATGGGCCAGCCCTGCGACTGGATGGGCGTCGGCTCGCTGAAGCCCGCGCGCACGACCTGCGTCAGGACGTACTCTGCGCGGCCGGCGCCGCCATGCACTATCAGCAGCATCCGGGCCAGGAACGCCATGCGCCTGCCACGGGCCACCCTTGCAAGTAAATTGGTGCTAGCTTGTTAACACCCACATGCATGACCTGTGGGGCACACATTTGGCTCACATGCAAGGAAGAAACACACTGGGTCGCTTGTGGCCACCCGAACGTGTGAGCAAGCAGGGCAAAGCAGTCATCTAGCAACGTGCTGCACTGACCAGACCGCGGCTCGGTACAAGGCAGGCTGCTCTGTGACACTCACAAATGCCGTCATAGCAATGCAAACGGGCTGTCCATGTTTATTCAACCTTGCATGGGACCATTGTGCATTTCTGTATGGTGGCGGTGGCATATTGCAGGCTGGCGCAAGGACCGTGCCTGTAAGACACGCAACACAAACTGACAGGACTTGTGTAATTGACTTGTGCCGCCCCGCTCGTTCTACACCCGCTGCAGGCTGTGCAGCCTGCTCCAGCACCTCGGCTGAGAGGCCCATCAGAGACAGAGACGTTGTGCGTGCCCGGAAACGAGGCCTCCTCAAACGTCGCGACGGGCTTTGGCACGCCCGTTCCCTCCACGTGAATCTCCCGCAGCTTCCGGTAGCACTCCACATCCTCCTCCGACCTGCACGGCGACACACACTCCCTATGCTGTAGGAGTGCATGTGAGGTCGGGCGCGGCAGTGCAACGCTAACAAAGCACACTATCACACAGTCACTGGGCAGACATACAGTCTGCAAGGAGCAGCTGCAGTCAACAGCAACTCAGAATGGACAAAGCGGATTATGTAACGCGCTGCCTGGGCGGACGCGCGCCACAGCACACCGCTTGGCGACGGCCGGGTGCTCCACGTAAAAGTTCTTCTCAAACACGGGCAGGTTGGAGAAGTCCGCCTTCTTGAGCTGGGTGGTTGCATTGCCGCGGCTGCTGCCGGCGCCATAGCCGCCCGTGCTCCAACTGCCCGCGCCAAAGCCGCCCCCGGCCCCGCCAAAGCTCATCCTGGCGGCGCCCTCAGCCTCTTCATGTGCGCGTGCGCTCTGAGGCACTTGCAGCTAGGAGCAAGTTGGTGGCAGGCAGCGGTGCGCTGAGGTAGCACACGCCAGGAAAACAGCCTTCACCCAGCAAGCCAGTTTTTTGCTGGTCTTGCCACCTCTACACGGCTTGAATAGCAGGGAGCAGGCCCTGCCGTGACCCTGCTACCCAGGATGATGGACTCCCCATCAACTGGCTCTGCAGACTTAATACAGTCCGCGCAGGCAGTCACAGAGCAGCCCGATATGCTGGCCATGCACCCAGGGGCCGTCCGGCGCCCAGCACTGGTGCACGGGCCCTGCCCCGTGCACCGTAGCGGGCCCAGCCTCCACCCACCTGCCAGGCAAGTGTGCGCACAGGCCAGCCGGAAGAAGAGCAAGCGCACTGGCGGGCCTGGCGCGACCGTCAAGGTGGAGGAGCCAAGCTCGGCGCCGGCCTCGGCGCCACCGTCTGCCCCTCGGCGCGCCTTGGCTGTCACCGTGGCACAAGCCTAATTGTAAACAACCAAGGACTCAGGCAGCTCCTTCTCAGTGCTGTGTGCCTGAGCACAGCGGTCACCAGCTGATAGCAGGCTGTGATGAATGCGTTGCGTCTTGGCACCTCGGCACGCCTTTCACTGCCTTAATACTTTGGGTCAGAAGTTCCCCACTGCTGGACTTGTGGCACTACCAGATTCGACGATTGGCTGCCTAAGTGAGAGGTTGCAGTCTAGCACACCCCACGTGCGCGGCAAGCACGACCAGGCACAGCCACTTTGGCTGCCTTGTAGTATTGACTGCTGTTGAGACTTGACAGTCCGCCGTGCCTGGCCAGGCGCCCGGTCACCACGGAGGAGCCAGAGCGAGAGCCAGAGGAGCTGAGCACGAGCGGGCGGCCAGTGGAGCCCGAGGCTGTTGTCACGCCAGCAAAGCCCGAGCCGGCGCCAGCGGAGACTGTGCAGGACGTGGCGCAGATCGTGGAGGCAGTGCAGGCAGCCGCTGCGGAGCCTGCCAGGCGGCGCGGGGATGACGTGCTCCCCCGTGGCCGCACGCTGTTGCTTCCTCTTTCTTGCTGGAGCCATGCCAGCGCGCTGACAGGTGTGGACCTGTTACAGGGGCTCCTGTCCGAGGACGACATCCGGCGCCTAGCGACGCAGCGAAGAACGCAGGCCAAGGCGGCAAACCTGGGCTTCATTGATGTGCGTGTCCGCCGCCTGTGCTCGTGCATGCGTGCGGGCTTGAGCAGCGCTGCAGCGCGCCGCTCACCCGCGCCAGCGGCGCAGGGCATCAAAGAGGAGGTGCAGCTCATAGAGTGGCCGAAACCGGTCCAGGTGCGCGCGCCTTCTGCATGACGTATCACGCTCATGAAGACCCTTGCAGGATGGGCTGCTCCACCTGAGCGAGCCGCTTGCGCAGGCGCTGCTGGACACGCTGGTTGTCATAGCCCTGGTGGGCTCGCTAGCAGGCTTCCTGTTCGTGGTCAACGCCGTGCTGGCAGAGGGTTCCCGAAGGTGGTACGACTTGCCCATCAACTTAGACAAGGCAATTGCCGTGCAGATCTGGGAGTCCTTCACAAAGCGGTAGGTTGCTTGTAGGATCTGCTTTGCTTACCGCCCCTGCCGCCGTTGACCCATGTTGCCAGGTGCTGCGGCGACGGCATGGCTGGTTCGTGCATCTGTAAGCGGTCGAGGGTTTGCTTGCAAGTCTCTGTCAGTCCTTCGCTTACTGCCTCGCTACCATCCCCATATAGCTCATACCCACCCTCACATGGACTGCCCACAGCCGCCCGCCTAGGCTCAGGGCACACACGCAAACACGCTAGCCCTCCAGCGCCGCCGCGCCGGAGATGATCT
>JAABUV010003178.1_pt1 | contig 21217 bp, 21 predicted proteins | sample 5559971 | NCBI WGS metagenome assembly JAABUV01 (sample SAMN10711881, study PRJNA513362) | rock metagenome | isolation source: Antarctica rocks | place: Antarctica: Victoria Land, Knobhead nord | collected 2015-12-19
GTTTCCACAACCAGCATCTCCCCCCACCACCCAAATTGCTGGATGGCGTGTTGCCACAGATCAGGGGGTCAATTTTGGACGCCGATCACCCCCCTAGGGGGTCAATCTTCCACGCCGATCTACAGACTGCTCCGATTCTGATCCCTTTCAACAGAACCGATTAGCCGATTACGCTACTCTGCGGTTACTCTTGGTAACAGATTTTATCGATATTGCCGCGCGGTCAGTCGGCCAATTGCATGATATGCAACGGCCGATTGATCGGCCGGATGGCCAAGCGTGATAATTGTTGGCACTTTGCTCGTATGACAGCTCCGCTAAATCCCGATGCGTCGGTGCAAAGCTTTTTGCTTACATTTGCCCCGTATGGCACAGCGGTTATAGCCGCAATCGTTGCTGTGTTCGCGACGGTCCGCAATTCGAAGAATATGAAAAGAAGTATTGAGATATCAAAAATCAATTCCGACCGTGCTCTAGAGGTAGCCCGGATCAATGCGGAACAAGCCGTCTTGGTGTCTTACACCGCCAAGATCGCTGAATTTCGTGAACGGTGGCTAGCGGACCTGCGTCGGGATATTGCTGATTTCGTCGGTGCTGCTGAGCGAGTGTTGAACAAGTGGGAGGAAATTAATGACCTTCCGTGTTCCACGGAAAATGAAAGCATCGAGAAAGACCGGCGGCGGATCGAAGAGCTGGAAAAAGTATCAAATAACGCTCGCGTGCTCCAATGGCGGATAACCTTGCGTATTAACCCCCGGGAGAGCAACACCAAGCCAGACGACGATGCGTTTCTAGCGACTCTGAATGAGCTGTGGAATCCGGTGCTCTTTGGCCTCCCGGAGACCGGTCGAAAGGCTTGGACTGACAAAGCGCAGCTTGCGATTGACCAGGGGCGGGAATTGCTGAAGCGAGAATGGGACGTGACGAAGCGGTTTCCAGCCCTTCCAAAGCTTCTCGCGCCTAATCCAGGCGAGCGTCCAAAACGGTAAATGAAGGCGGGCGTGGGCCATGTTTCAAAAGTGGTCGTTTCCAGGACGACGTCGCTGTTGAGCCGTAATTGAGGGCTTTGGCTATCTGAAGCAGTAGCCCTGAATCCGTCTACGAGCGACGCTCCGGATGACCGTCATCACGTATGGTAACGTCCTCTATGCTACACTACATCATGCGGTCAACTTACCCCCTTGTCCCGCTTCGAGTGCGCGTGAAACACTATCGGGGTCGCGCGCAATGACCGTCAGGTAAGCACGCGCCGTTTGGTCGGGCTCCGCCCGCCCCTGCTCCCAATCACGCAACGTGCCGAGAGGGATACGATAACGAGCGGCGAAACCTTCCTGCGTCAGGCCGAGCGCCCGGCGCATCGTCTTGGTCCGGGGCACAGAGCACATGCGGGCGACGGTGGCTTCGGTGAGCGGCTGCGCATCGGGATCTTCGAGGGCCGCGGCACGGACCTCAGCATCCGTCATGGCATCCGCGCGGCTCCAGTCATGCCCAGTCATTTTCATCGTGGTACCTTCGTCGTTCATAGGATTCCGCCTTTCGGGCCGAGATGATGCGGATGGTCTCGCCCCGTATCGTGTAAGCGACGAACAGCACGCGGTTGTCGGCCATGCCGAGAAGTGAGTATCTCGGTTCGTGTACGCCCTGGCTGTCATCGACCCATTCGATGGCGAAAGGGTCCTTGAACACGCCCTTAGCCATTTCGAACGTCACCGCGTGGTCGCGCCAATTGCTTGCCGCCTTCGCCTCGTCCCATTCGAACAGCTCATCTTGCATGACACATACTGGCTACCAGTAGTTCGGTCAAGTGTCCAGCTATTGGGGGTCGACCCAACACCCCTGTCACAAGCCGCCACTTGGCGGCGTAGGCCTACCAGGCGAAAGCATGAAGCGGGAGGTCAAGGCGGCTCTGTTCTGAATGCTTCGTAGAGCGCTGTCTTTCCCACCTTTAGCCTTGTCGCGATCTCACGCACGGTCAGGCCCTTGCCGACCATCGTGCGTGCGCGGTTTAGCTTGTCGTCGGTGATGACAGGCTTGCGCCCGCCCTTGCGGCCCCGCGCCGCGGCGGCAGTGAGACCAGCGCGGGTGCGCTCCTGGATCAAGTCTCGCTCAAACTGGCCCAGCGCCCCGAAGATGTGAAAGATAAGCCGGCCGCCCAGCGTGGTGGTGTCGATCGCTTCGGTCAGCGAGCGGAACCCAACGCCGCGCTTAGCCAGTCCTGTGACGGTCTCGATCAGGTGGGGCAGCGAGCGCCCGAGCCGGTCCAGCTTCCAAACCACCAGCACTTCGCCATCCCGCACGAAATCAAGGGCGGCTCGCAGCCCGGCGCGGTCGGCTTGCGCGCCGGACGCACGGTCCTCGAACACTTTTTCGCACCCGGCGGCGTCCAGCGCATCGAGCTGGAGCGAGAGGTCTTGGTCCTGGGTGCTCACCCGCGCGTAGCCGATGTTCGCCATTGCCGCCCTGTCCGTCTTCGCGTCCGGCAATCATCTTGTCCGTTTTCTCATGATTGCGCTAGGGTTGGCGGACAGATTTGGGGTGGCCGCTCATGGATCCTCGACGGACACTGCGCCGAATTAGCTGGTTGCCAGCGTGGGCATCATCACCCCAACCTCGCGCCCAGCGACGTTCCGCACGACCGGGCGCAAGTAGGCATCAAGGGCGTGTTGCTGCGCTTCGTCGAAGCAACCCAGCGAGCGCAGCAGGGAGGCCATGGCCAGTTCCGCTGCGCGTATCGCCCCATCCTCGATCTTGAGGGCGACGCCGTAGCCGTGACGGGGGAGCGCCGCCGCGTACACGCCCTCGGCACCGACCTTGAGCCGCACGGTGCCGCCTGCGACCGTCATGCAGTCCGTGACGAAGCTCCCCGTGCCTTCGACAAAGAACGGTTCGGCCGCCATCGCGCCCAGGATGGTGGTTGCCGCCTTGGCCCGCATCGGCCCAAGGCCCGCCGTGTCCACCATGCGTGCCATGCCCCGGGCGACCGCCCGCAGCGGCATGGCATAGGTCGGGATGCCGCAGCCGTCGCATCCGCATGGGGCGGCAAGGAGGTCGGCACCCGTCATCTCCGCCAGTGCGGCGGTCACACGTCGCTGGACCGGGTGGGCCGCCTGGATGTAGCCGCTGGGGTTCTCGCCAAGATGGATTGCGGTGCAAAGGAAGCCGGCGTGCTTGCCAGAGCAGTTGTTGTGCAGCGGCGAAGGTGCCTTGCCCTGCCGGACGAGCGCCGCCGCGGCGTCCGCACCAACTGGCGGATGCGCCCCGCATTCCAGGGCCTCGACACCGAGGCCAGCGGCGGCCAGCCAAGATTGCACGGCGTCCGCATGGGCCGACTCCCCCCTGTGCGACGCGCACGCCAGCGCAATCTCCTTCTGTGACAAGGACAGCGCGTCAGCCGCGCCGCTTTCGACGAGCGGCAACGCCTGGAGCGGCTTCACCGCCGACCGCGCGAAGATCGGCGCCTCGATGCGACCAGCCGAGGAGACGACACGACCGGCTGCGTCCACCACCGCGAACGATCCCCGGTGGCGGCTCTCCACGACGCCCCCGCGCAGCACCTCGACGAGGACCGGCGTCACGGCGTTCCCGTCAACCGTGGTCATGGACAATCCCGGGGGTGCCAGCCGCTCCGCGTGGCCTCCGCAGCGGAGTACGCGGCGTCACGGAACTCGCCTGTCCCCTCGCACCGGTCGCAGAGCGCCTGCAACGTCGGATGCTCGGATCGGGACACGAACCCAGCCTGCTTCTCCCGCAGGTAGGTGACGGCGATGGTGGCTGTCACGTCCGCGCGGGTGAGGCTCGCGCCATGCAGCCAGGGCGAGGGCCGCAGGGCCTCCATCCAGTCGAGTGCCGACCTGACCTGCCGCTCCGTGCGGGCCACCACGCCCAGGTCCTGCTTGCCGGCTTCGCGGCGGGCGAACTCGTAGGTCAGCTCGTAAAGCTTCTCGCACAGGCCGACCGCGACCGCCTCCACGCGCAGCACGCGGCGCCGTTCGGGTTCGGCGGACGGCAGCAAGCGGCGCCCCGGCTCAACCAAGCCGTCGAGGTGGTCAAGGATGGCCCGGCTGTCGAACAGGTTCTCGCCATCGTCGAGGATGAGCACCGGCACCTTGCCGAGCGGGTTCAGCGCGATCACGGCGTCGAAGTCCTTGAACACCGACAAGGGCTGCCGCCCGAAGGGGAGGCCATACAGGTTGAGGGTTACGGCGACACGCCGGACGAAGGGCGAGTCGTACTGGCCGACGAGGATCATGGTCACGCGGTCCTGCCGGTGTTGATCTCAAGCGGCATGGGCCATGTCCCGGAGACGCAACCCAAGCACGTCCGCGAACACCTGCTCGCCTGCGGGCGTCACATGCACCGCGCGACTGCCTTCCAGGCGCCGGACCCATCCCGCTTCCAGGCTCCGCGACGTGAGCTGCGCGCCGACAGCGCCGGCCAGGTGCGGACGCCGCTCGCTCCAATCCAGGCACCAGCGGCAAGCCGGGCGCCCGCTGCGCCGCGGCCCGGGGACGACGACGCCGAGGCACGCTAGGCGGCCTTCCCCTTCCTGCGCAACCCGGAAGCTCTGGTGTTCCTCGACGATCACACCCTTTGCCACCTTTGGGCCAGGCGTCCGCTGCTTCCGCGCCGGGGACGCCGCCAGCATGGACAGGGCTTCGAGGGCGTGCGCCGCGTCGGGAGACGCAAGGCGATGGTAGCGGTGCCGCCCCTGCGGGATCACGGAGATCAGGTCCCCCTCGATAAGCTTGGCAAGGTGGCTGCTCGCGGTCTGCGGCGTGACGCCTGCCGCGACGGCCAGTTCGCCCGCGGTGCGCGCACGCCCGTCCAACAGGACGGACACCATGGATGCGCGGGCGACGTCGCCCAGCAGGGATGCCACGGCCGCCACCTCGACGGGTGACACGTCCACGAAGGATGCCGGGCGGGTCATGTGTCGGCCAAGGCGGCTACGCAGTCAATTTCCACGTCGAAGGGGCCAGGGAAGGGCGGCACGGGGATGAAGATGCGAGCTGGTGGGTCGGCTGGGAAGTATCGGTTGTACACCGCGTTGACCGCGCCGAAGTGTTCGGCGGATGTGCAATAAACCTGGCACTTCGCCACCTGCTTCAGGGACGAGCCAGCGGCTTCGAGGCAGGCTTTCATCTGATCGAGGACAAGCTCCGTCTGGCGCTCAATCGGCAGCACGCGGACTTCGCCCGTGGCAGGGTCGAACGGGGGGAAGCCGGACACGAAGACAAGCCCTCCGACCCGGACGGCGGCGCTGATGTTCACGCCCCGCCGCTCCGCGAACGTGGACAGGGGTTCGACCCGGATGGCCTCTCGATGCATCGCAAGCTCCTTTGGTCGCAGCCGGCGGCGCGGCCTCGCTCTGGCCCTTATGGACCGGCTGGGACACGCGATGCTTCGGTGGCTGTCGAAGCAACTGACCTTGTAGAGATTGGAGGTTCACAGGGAAACCGTCCACCGAACCGCCGGTGGACGGCCAGGCTCACCCCGTTCGTCAAACGAACCCTGACGGACAGTGGGTGGTGGCACCAAACTGTCCAACCTCAAGGCTACAGGCTGGCTAATGTGCTGGCCTGCCTTCACCTGTGCAGGGGTGCGATGTTGGCGGCCTCAGTCCAGGATACCGGCTCCCATGTAGGAGCAGCCCCGCCGTGTCCACGCCCAAACACCCTCTCATGGTCCTTGTTGCCGGACCTTACCGGTCCGGCACCGGCGACGACCCGGCGCTGATCGCGCGCAACATGCAGGCCATGAACGAGGCGGCGCTTGCCGTGTTCCGGGCCGGGCACCTGCCCGTTGCCGGCGAGTGGTTCGCCCTGCCGCTGATTGAAACGGCAGGTTCGGCACGGATGGGCGACGCAGCTTGGGACGCGATCTTCCACCCTGTTGCCGAGCGCATCGCCGCACGGTGCGACGCTTGCTTGCGGATCGGCGGCGCGTCGGCTGGCGCCGATGCCATGGTGGCCATCTTCGAGCGCGGGGGCCGTCCCGTGTTCCGCCGCGCCGGGGACCTGCCGCCGGCACCGGTAGGGGCGGCGTGAGCGCCAGCGCCGGCAGCGAGCGCATCCGTGTCCGGGACGTGCGCGTGCTGTCCGACGACTGGTATGTTCTGCGGAAGACCACATTTGACTACCAGCGCCGGGACGGTACCTGGCAGACCTTGTCGCGCGAAACCTACGACCGCGGCAACGGCGCCGTGATCCTGCCCTATGACCCCGGCCGCGGCACCGTGCTCCTGACGCGGCAGTTCCGCTACCCCGCTTACGTCAACGGCCACCCCGGGCCGCTGATCGAGGCCGTGGCCGGGCTGCTGGACGAGCGCAGCCCCGAGGACGCCATCCGGCACGAGGCCGAGGAGGAAGCGGGCTGCCGCATCGCCCGGCCCCGTCGCGTGTTCGAGACGTTCATGTCGCCCGGCTCGGTCACCGAACGCCTGGTGTTCTTTGTGGCCGAGTACGGCGCCTTGGACCGGCTGACAGCCGGGGGTGGCGTGCAAGCCGAGGGCGAGGACATCGAGGTGCTGGAGCCGACGCTGGATGAGGCCCTGGCGATGGTCGGAGACGGCCGCATCATGGACGCGAAGACGGTCATGCTGCTGCAGTATGCCAAGTTGCAGGGGCTGCTCGCCTGACCATCCCTTTGTCCCAGCGTCGGCCCGGCCTTGGGTGATTGACCCAGGCGCCCTTGGGTGGGACGACCTTCGCACGTTCCTGGAGGTCGCGCGTCGCGGCACCTTGCCCGGAGCGGCACGGGTGCTGGGCATCAGTCCGGCCACTGCCGGCCGGCGGGTGCAGCGGCTGGAGGGGTCGCTCGGCGCTCCGCTGTTCGACCGCTTACCGAACCGGCTCGCGCTCACGCACTTGGGACAGGAGCTGGCCGAGGTTGGAACAGCCATGCAGCAAGGGGCCGCCGCAGTGGCGCACCGGGCCAGCCTGCGTATGGCGCCTGCCGATGCGCCCGTGCGCGTGACCGCGACCGGCTCTGTGTCGCTGTTCCTCGCCGCGAGCGCCCGGAGGCTGACGGAGCTGGCGGCGGCGGAAGGCGCAGCCGTCTCGGTGGCCACCACCAGGGCGGCGCTCGACATGGCCGGCGGCGAGGCGGATGTCGCGCTTCGGATGCGCCGGCTGCCCGAATGCGGGCCGCTGGCCGGGCGCAGGTTGGGCCGCGTTGCCTTCACCGTTTATGCCGCGCGCGGCCTGTGGGACCGGGCGGGGCGGCCAGGGGACGACTGGCGCGGCATCGGCATCGTGGGGCTGACCGAAACGGTGCAGTCGCCCTCGCAATCGCAGTGGCTGGACGAAGCGGCCGCGGCATGTGGGGTAAGTGTCCGGCTCCGCCTTGGAGAGGTGGCGATGCGGCACCGGGCCGTGCGGGACGGGGCGGGTGCGTCGCTGCTGCCCTGCTTCCTGGGTGACTGCGACCCGGCGCTGGTCCGCTTGCTCCCGCCGCCGTCCAATCTGATCGAGGACGTGTACTTGCTTCTGCACGAGCGCCACGGCCAGGCGGTGCGTGCGGTGGCGGACGCGCTCGGCCAGGTGTTCCGGGAAGGGACTGACGTTCTAGCCGGAAGCCACCCTGCTCCGGCGACCGCGGATGACGACGGCCAGGTGCCTTCATCGCGCTCCGGCCCAGCCCATAGTTGAGGGCGACCTCGGGACTTGGCCCCTGGTGACTTGCAAAATGCAGGTCCGGCAAACCAACCTTGAATGGACAAAACAGAGCAAGTGGCCAAGTCTGCAGTGCTGCGCCAGGCCGTCCACCCTGTTTAGCCACTGGAGGCAGTCAAGTACTTTCGGTCCGATCAATTTAGCTGAACATCAACCCCGCATTCCGACCGGCGATCGGGTCGGCGACAACTATACCGCCAGTCCACCGTCCCATGGGGTCTTGGTAGCGGTACTGCATTGCCTTCAGAATCGGCCCGAAACGCTGCCTAAGCGCAGCTGCCGCAGGTTGTACGTGCAAGTTGGCGATATACCCAGTGCAATAAACCTCTGCGGCAATCGGATATAGAAGTGCCGAGCAAACGATGTCACAGACCTGAATGCCTGCATGATTCTCGCTATGCCCGAAAGTCGGAAGCTCCAGAATGCGGGAGTACACTGTAGAAGATGCGCGAAACTTCTGAGTGAAAACTGAATGAGCGACGCTGACATTCTTCAGGTGATCTCGACTGTCTGCGATGCACATGCCGAGGTCGTTCCGAGTGGTCAGAAACTGATCGAAATAGGTGTATAGCCCCTCAGGGTCCCCCTCATTTATGACCAGAGATTACTACAGACCTTCCTAATCTTACTTGTACAAAGCCTGATCAGTAGGCGGAAATCTGCAGAACACCGTCTTATGCAACCTAACTGGTTCGAGCTGCCTGAGCGAACGGGGCAAGATTGGCCAGCTACTCAATCTACTCAATTTTAACTTATTGAATTCGTTGATAAAAAAATGAGGGGATACCTGAGGTATAGCCCCTGAATCGAGGAGGTGTAGACTGATCGCCCGTTGAAAGGCTGGCCAAGTCCTTTGACCCACACACGCGCTAGCACGCGGGCCCCATGTTTCTGAAGCATTGTCAAAAGGCGGTCGAGAAAACCGATCGCATGGCGCTTTTGATTGCGTCCGGATCGTGTAAGATCGCGCCGTAGATCAGCTCCTTTGATTTCCGGGATTATCTTGTCTAAGTGATTTTGGGACGGGTAGGCCAGCCCTGGAAACCAACGACTTTTAAGGTGAAGGAAGTCTTGCGTGATGGCCTCAAGTCGGCTGGCATCAACGATAAGCGCACCGATAATGAGAACCGGTTGATCGTTGCAATTTGGCGCTGGGGTGGCGGGGAGTGTTCCAAGATCGCCAGATTCATCGACATACAAAATCTGCAATGTCAGGTCCCAGATACAACTATGGCCACCCGAGGGTGACCATAGGATTTGCTGCCCGACGCGAATCGGGACAACGAGTAGCGTAGCTGCAAGCTATATGCGTTAAAACGCGATGTGTGTCAAGATCTTCCGCAGGTTGAAGGCGCGCTATGAATGACCGTCCTCATACTAGCGCTCGCTGATAGTGAAATTCTGGTATCACGGGTTTGTTTGCGCACCGCCGCCGGCCAACTCGGCACACATACCAGCTCTCACTCGCCGCAAGCACGGGCCATGTTGCCCGTCCGTCAAACGATCGGATACTGTTGGCGAAATCGCCTAGGCTGCCTCTATAAGCAACTATAATTTACGATTACCTATCCTTTAGCAAGAAAATCTCTATTGTGCGACCGCTGGCGCTATGAAGAAACAAACAATCGACTTCGCCAACAGTATCCGATCGTTTGCCAGACAGATATCAAGGGATCACGGCACCCTCAGGTATCCCCTCATTTTTTTATCAACGAATTCAATAAGTTAAAATTGAGTAGATTGAGTAGCTGGCCAATCTTGCCCCGTTCGCTCAGGCAGCTCGAACCAGTTAGGTTGCATAAGACGGTGTTCTGCAGATTTCCGCCTACTGATCAGGCTTTGTACAAGTAAGATTAGGAAGGTCTGTAGTAATCTCTGGTCATAAATGAGGGGGACCCTGAGCACGGCACCGGCATCTTGACGGCATCCTTCATGGCCCGTTCCCAACAGTGATGCTGGTGGCGAAGTCGGAGTTGCCTCTTTGTTCAAGTAGCAGGCAGTTCGACAGATCCATCCTCGCAGGGGTTTTCAGCCTGTCGGACAAGCTATGAATGGATAAGGCAGTGGAGCCAGCGACTTCGCCACCAGCATCAACAGTCGTGTCATCGGCCGCCATTTTGGTCAGGTTTCATGATCGAGGAGCACGATGGTAGAACGAGGACCACGCTGGCCTTGGCCTAGTCCGCGACCGCGGCTTCCAAGATGGCCAGTGTCGCCCGCCCGCAGTCGATCTCTGCTGTCGCCCCATACGGCAGCGTCGCTATCGGGTCCGTGTGCCCGAAATCCAAGTCGGCGAGCACGGGTAGATGGTGCAGGCCGGCTTCGTCCAAGGCCCGCAGGACCGCAGCCTTCTGCGCCCCGCGCCGCTGCTCGTCCATAGCGCCGCCCGGCCGCGCGAGGATGATCCCGTTCAGGCGTGCCAGGATCCCTTGCGCGGCAAAGTTGCGCAGCCAGCGCAGTACCAGGGCCTCGGACGGCGCCTCCTCGGAGGTCTCGTAAAACAGGATCGCCCCATCCCAGTAGGCCGGCGGCGGCCACCAAGGCGTGCCCTTGAGCATCTCAAGCACCTCGGCGCAGCCGCCAATCAGCCGCCCCGAGACCCGCCCCGATCCACGCAGAACCTCCGTGCCGCTGGAGGGCGTCCGCCGGCGAGGCTTGTCCTGGTTCGCGAGATCGTTCCACGGCAGGTGCTCGACCGTCCAGCCCTCCGCGTCGGCCGGCAGCTCGCCGAGCGGCTCGGCCTCGAAGGCAGCCTTCCTGAAGGTCTCGCTGGTGAGGCGGCTCATGCCGCCGTTCTCGGCGAAGCCGGACATGACCGTGGGGCCGTGGAGGCTGGCGACGCCGGCTTTGAGACACGCGAAGTGGATGGCGGTGGGGTCGGAATAGCCGACGAAAACTTTCGGGTTGTCCCGGATCACGCCCAGGTCGAGGTAGGGGATGAGCCGGATCGCGTCGTCGCCCCCGATGGTCGCGATGACCGCCTTGATGGACGGGTCCGCGAAGGCGGCCATGAGGTCGGCCGCCCGTGCCTCGGGGTGGGCGTAGAGCCACGCGGGATCTCGGAGCGCGTGCGAGGCCTCCACAACCTCAAGACCAAAGCGCTCGGCCAGCACGCGCTTGCCGGCTTCGTAGCGCGTTGGGAAGGCTGCCGGTCCACCCCAGCAAGGCGTCACGACCGCGACGCGGTCGCCGCTGCACAGCTTCGGCGGCTTGGCCAAGGGCGTGTGCCACCATCCAAAGGGGCTCGCCGTGTCTATCTTCGGCAAAGCTAGAGACTCAAGCGGGGGTCGCGATGACATGGGGCAAGCCTACACCGCCCAGAACCGCCCGAAATAGCTGTTCTGGGCAGTTCAGGTGAAATGGCGCCAAGCCAAGCCGTTGCCACCCCTCATCGGCCAAGTGGCGGCTGGTGACAAAGCTGTTGGGAACGGGCCCTATAGCCACGCGTGAACATCCGGGGCCGCGGTCCGTCCGCGCCGTCCTTCCCGGCAGCGCCGTCACCGCCACCGCCCGTGCCGCCGTCCTTGTCCTCGTCTAGGCCGTTGATCTTCCAGAACACGACGGGGCTGGACTGCTCGCCCTTGCGGACCTGGGCGCCCAACTCGGCCCATTGCCGGTATGTCGCCCACACCGCGCCTGGATAGCCCTCGGCCTGCGCCGTGGCCCAAAGCACGACGGTGTTGACCCCCCGGTATGGCTTGCCCGTGGCGGCGTTGACCGGCAGGCGTGGCGCTGCCCCGTCCGCGCCGGGGTGCCAGGGCATCTGCCACTTGCCAGCCCCGGCCTCGATGGCGGCAGCGATCCGGTCGGTGATGCGCTGGTAGATGTCGGCCCGGCTTTCCTCCGCCGCCGGTGCCGGGGCGGGTACGCTGGCGGGTTTGCGGGCGGTGCTGGTCTTGCGGCTGGTCCGGGTGCTGGTCCTGGTCATGGTGAACTCCCTTTGGCAGCGGAAGCAGCCCCGCTGCTTCCTTGCCCGTCGGCGAGACCGGGTAGGGAGGGGTGTGCATGCGATCCGGGGCGGCCCTGCCGTGCTGTAGGCGGCGTGCAGAAGGGGAACCGTAGGGCGGCGTAGTACTCGTCCCGCCGCGCGTCGAAGTCGGTGGGCAGGTCCTGGTCCGGGTCGCGGTAGCGGTCCGCGCCCTCGACCCAGACCTCCTTGCAGCGGAGCTGCTCGCGCAGGGCCTGCAGAGCGCAGATCTCGTAGGCGATGCGGTTGACCCTGGTGCGGCCCCGGGTGTCCTCTTCCAGCACCGCATTGCGCCAGGCCGCCGGCACCACGCCGTCCAGCGGCACGGCCTCCTCGGGCGGGTAGCAGCGCATCTTGCGCGCAGCGTGGCGGGCGATCACGCCGAGGGCGTCAAGCACCGGCCGGTGCGCCTGGTTGTTGGATTGCAAGCTGAGCGCGTCCAGCACCAGCGGCAGCATGCGCCGGTAGTGCGAGCGGTAGGAGTGTGGATCACCGTCTGCAGGTGCCGCCGGTAGATCGGCCCGGTGTTCTCGCCCTCGGCCACGAGGTCGCGCAGGGTCTGCTCGCCGACGGCGGGGAACACCACGTCGCGCACGGCGCCGTCCGGCTTGGAGAGGCTTGCGGCGGCGAGCTTGAACAGCAGCGCGGGCTTGCCGGCCACGCGCTTGAGATCGGTGATCAGCTCGCCCTCGACACGCTTCTCCGCTTTGGCGCCTGCGGTGCACGGTGGTGATCAGCAGCTCGGTCAGTGCGTCGGCGATCTCGCGCCCGCGCACGTGGCAGAAGGCGGCGAGCAGCGTCAGCCGGATCGGGTCAGGATGCCGTCGGAGTTCATGCAGCTCCTCGGCCCCAACCCGGCGGCGGTAGGCAAGCAGCATCCGGGACGACACGCCGTCGAACAGGCCGGCGGGCAAGTTGACGGAGCGGATGCGGGTCAGCTTGGCGGCCTCCTCGCCCACGCTCTGCAAGCTGGCCTGGCCGGTGCCGGACCGCAGGGCGAGCAGGGGTGCCGCTGGGTCGGGTTCATCCTCGTTGCCGCCTGCTTCACCGGTGTCAGGCGGGCGCAGCAAAGCGTCGAGCCCGGCAATCGTTTCGGGCGGCAGGCGTGCGAGCAGGGCGGCGCAGAATGCGTCCTCGTGCCGGCGTAGGACGGAGCGCACCAGCCGCTCCAGGCGTTCGGGCGAGAGCGGCTCCAGGTGCTGCGACCGGAAGCGTTCACGCGCAGCGGCCAGCAGCCGGTCTGGCCGGCGTTCAAGGGCGAAGGCCTGGCCGTCCAGCCAGCGGCCGAGCGCCTCGGCGTCGTCCAGCGTGGCTTCGCGGAAGCCGAGCGCCGCACAGATCTGGGCACGGTGATATTCGATCGTCCTACCATGCCAGTCGTAGCCCTGCCATGTGGCCGCGGCCACGCCGACCTGGGAGGCAAGCGCCTCGACCGCGGCAGCGGGCACGTCCTCCGGGCGGCGCGGGAACCGGCCCTCGGCCTGGACCAGCTTGAGCAGCACGGCAAAGCCCAGGCGCGTTACGCCAGTCTTGTTGCCGAGCAGCGCGCGGTCGGCGGCGTGCAGCGTCCAGCGGTCCTCGATGTCGCCGGTCAGCCTTGCCATCTGCTCGCTCACGCCTTTCAAGAGAGAAACATGGCCGAACCCGCCAGCCGACGTCGGTCGCACATCGGCTGGCGGTTCGTCCGATCAGCCGTTGGTGCGTGGGGACAGCAGATCGGCCAGCCCGATGTTACGGAACATCTCGCGGCGGACGCGGTCGGCCACGCCGTTGACGACCTCGGCACCGTCCTGCGACGGGTCGATGTGGACCCGGAAGGGGCGCGTGCCGAACGGGGCATCGACCACCCGGACAATGGCGCGCGCCACCTCGGCCGGATCGGCATCCGTGGGCTCCAGGGCGGCAAGTCCTTTCAGCGCCTGGTCGCCGACCCCGGCGTAGGGGCCGACCTCGTACTCCGCCACCCGGGCGGTGTCGGCCGGCTTGCCGGCATGGGCGAAGTGGTTGGTGCCGCCGGTAAAGGCGCCCGGCACCACAATCGTGGTCTCGACGCCCCACCGGGCCAGCTCGCCGGCATAGGAGACCGCGAGGGCATCCATCGCCGCCTTGGCCGCAAAATACGGCCCCAGGAAAGGCGGCGTGCCGCCGCGGGTCGAGCTGGACCCCACCCAGACCAACAGGCCCCGGCCCTGGCCCCGCATGTGCGGCAGGGCGGCGCGGTTGACGCGCTGGGTGCCCAGCACGTTGACGTCGTACTGCTCGGCCAGTTGGTCCGGCGTGAACGCCTCTGCCGGGCCGTAAACCATGTGGCCGGCGTTGTGGACGATGACGTCGAGGCGCCCGGCTTCCGCCAGGACATGGCCCACGGCCGCTTCGGCCGAGGCGTCCGACAGCACGTCCAGCTCGACCGTGCGGAGGTCGGCGCCGTGGTCCGTGGCCCACGCTGCGGCTTCGGTGACGCGAGGGGCGTTGCGCCCGGCCGTATCCAGCATTGAGGCGTAGACGGTATGGCCGGCCTGAACCAGCTCACGGGAGGTCATGAGGCCGAAGCCCGAAGAGGCGCCGGTGACGAGGATGACGGATTTGGGCATGGTCGGGGATCTCCTACCGAGAAGGGACAGGCCTGGTCAGCCGGCGATGGGCGCGAGCGGAGCAGACGGGATCAGATGATCCCGCCATTGGCGCGAAGGGTCTGGCCGTTGACCCAGCCGCCGTCCGGCCCGACGAGGAAGGCGACCGCCCTGGCGATGTCCTCGGGCTGGCCCAGCCGGCCCAGCGGCGCGGCCTTGGCCATGGCGTCGATCGCCGCTTGCGGCTTGCCGTCGAGGAACAGCTTGGTCGCCACGGGGCCGGGGGCGATGGCGTTGACCGTGATGTCGCGGCCCCGCAGCTCCTTGGTCAGCACGGCCGTCATGGCTTCGACCGCGGCCTTGGTGGCGGCGTAGACGCCGTAGGTCGGCTGCAGCAGGGTCGTGACGCTGGAGGAGAAGTTGACGATCCGCCCGCCGTTGCGCATCCGCCGGGCCGCCTCGCGCAGCGTGTTGAAGGTGCCCTTCAGGTTGGTGGCAACCGTCTTGTCGAACAGCGCGTCGTCGCTGTCCGCCACCGTCGCCAGGTCCATGGTGCCGGCCGTGTTGATCAGAACATCGACCCCGCCGAACGCTGCCTCGGTGGCGTCGAACATGCGGGCCACCGCCGCGGCATCAGCCACGTTGGCTTGGGCGCTGATGGTCCGGCCGCCCGCGCCCTCAATCTTGCGCACCAGCGCCTCGGCGGTGGCGGTATTGCCGGAGTAGTTGACGACGACGGTGTAGCCGTCGCGCGCCAGCCGCTCCGACACCGCCGTGCCGATGCCGCCCGAGGCGCCCGTCACGATCGCGACCTTCTGGTTCTGAGTGCTCATCTGTGTCTCTCCTGGCCTGCCGCGTGGATGCAGCAGGAACAGAGGGGAACATGTGCCTTCCGCTCCGGGAGATAATCGGGCAAAATCCGGCATCAGTATCCGGCAGGACGAACAATGGACCGCTACGACGCCATGCGGGTGTTCGCCCGCATCATGGAGCGCAGGAGTTTCACCCACGCGGCCGAGGATCTCGGCCTGCCGCGCTCCTCCGTCACCGACGCGGTGAAGGAACTGGAAGCCCGGCTGGGGGTGCGGCTCCTGCAGCGGACCACGCGCCATGTCAGCCCCACGCTGGACGGCGAAGCTTACTACCAGCGCTGCCTGCGGCTGGTCGCCGACCTGGAGGACGCGGAAAGCGCCTTTGCCGGCGCCAAACCCCGCGGCCTGCTGCACGTGAACGTCCATCCGACGTTGGCGAGCTACTTCGTCGTGCCGCACCTGCCGGGCTTCCTGTCCGAGTATCCCAATATGGAACTCCTGCTCAGCGAGGGCGACCGCTACGTGGACCTGGTGCAGGAAGGGGTGGACTGCGCGCTCCGCGTCGGCACCCTCGCCGACAGCGAGCTGATCGCGCGCCGGCTGACGACATTGGAGGAGGTGACCTGCGCCTCCCCCTCCTACATCGCGCGCCATGGCATCCCGCAGCGCATCGATGCCCTGGACGGCCATCGCATGGTCGGCTTCCGCTCGTCGGCGACCGGCGCCGTGCTGCCCTTGGAGTTCACCAGCGACGGGAAGGTGCGCACCGTCATGCTGCCTTCGACCGTCACCGTGAGCGGTGCCGAAACCTACGCATCGGCGGCCCGCGCGGGATTGGGGCTGATCCAAGCGCCCCGGTACCGGCTGGAGCAGGATTTCCGCCGCGGGGCGCTCGTGCCTGTCCTCACGGCAACCCCGCCGACGCGCACGCCGGTCTCCGCGCTCTACCCACGCGCTAAGCACCTCTCTCCACGGCTGCGGGTCTTCCTCGACTGGTTGGCTGAGCAGTTCCGGGTCGGGACGGCGGCCGGCTGAGCGGGGCGCTGTCAAGCCGTTGCAGGTCTGACGACGTCTGACCTCCGCTGTCAGCCGCTACTGTCCCGGGAAGGTCTGCCTCAGCAAGACGCCGCTACTTTGCGACTCACAGCAGCGATGTTGGGTGAAGCCCTTTATCGATAGTCTGTTCACAAAATCATCTGTGCGGTTCTCCTCGTTCCGGTATCGAGCAAACTCAGGCTTGCCCGCTGTCCTGCCTTCACTTTGCCACGTCCTGCCGAACGTGGGATGCAGCCACAATCATGGATGCAGTTTCCCCGCCGGGCGCAAGCCCAATGGTCGTTGCTTACATGGCGGCCCGTGCCGCCGCTTCAGGCCACATTGTGCTCTACCGTGTTGGGGAGTTCTACGAGGTTCTCCTGGACGACGCGGTCACCGTCTCTCGCCTAATCAGCATCCAGCTCACACGGCGGAGGCAAAAGGACGCCGCCGACATTCCGATGTGCGGCATCCCCGCACCTTCGGCCGAGGCCGCAATCGCTCGACTGCTGACGGCCGGGCGCAAGGTGGCTGTTTCGGAGCAGCCCACAGAGCAATCGGGTGAGCGGCACCTCCGGCTCATAACGCCGGGCACCTCGGTGGATGCTGACGTCCTGGCTCCCGGCACGCCAAACAACCTGCTCGTCGCCCACACGGAGGGAGACAAGGTAGGCTTCGCCTGGATCGATCTTTCGACGGGTGAGGCCGCCACCTGCGTGGCATCACTCGACGGCTGCGGCGCTGCGCTTGCCCGTGCCACGCCTTCGGAGATTCTGGTGTCCCAATGGCCTGAGAATTCGGAGGCCCTCGCCGTGGCGGTCCGCAGCACCGGCGTCAGGTATTCGGACCTTCCCTATCCCTTGGCGGAGCCCGAGGCGCGCGATGCCATCCTGGCGCAGGCTTACGGGTCCGGCTGGCAGGAAGCCCTGCGTGGCTCCTCGCCGCTGGAGCTGGTCGCCCATGCCGCGCTGCTGGACTACGTGCGGCACACTGTTGGGGTGTTGCCAGAAGCCCTGTCGCCGCCGCGGCGGGTGCCGATCGGCGACACCATGGAGATCGACGCGCCGACGCTGCGCGGGTTGGAGGTGCTAACCTCGCCATCCGGTCGCGAGGGCTCGCTATTGTCCGTCATGGACCGAACGGTGACCGCGCCGGGGGCAAGGCTGCTCCTGCGCCAGCTGTCGGCACCGTTGACCAGCCCGCAAACGATAGGCCGGCGGCTGGCAATGGTTCGGTGCTTCGTGGACCAGCCGCCGTTGCGCCTGACGTGCCGCGAGGGGCTCAGCGGGCTGCCGGATGTTCTGCGAGCCTGCGGGCGCCTGTCGCTGGGCAAGGGCGGGCCGCGCGACCTGGCAGCGGTCCGTGACGGCCTGAGGCGGGCGGCGACACTGGCTACTGTTCTGGGGAGGATCACCGAACTGCCGGCGGGGCTGGTGACGGTCGCACGCGACCTGGGCGCGGCGTTGGCCGGAGAGTGCGGAACCCTCACCGACACGCTGCAGCGCGCCCTGCGTCCAACACCACCCGCCTCTCTCCGAGAGCCTGACTTCATCGCCGATGGCTATTCGAGGAAGCTGGACGCAGGCAGGTCCGAACTGGCGCGGGCGACGCAGGCACTTGAGGACCTACAGACGCGCTACGCGGCGGAGACAGGCATCAAGGGGCTGAAGATCCGCACCAACTCCGTCATTGGCTACCATGTCGAGGTGCCGTCATCCAGCGCCCAGGCGCTCGGTGCAGGCTTTACGTTGCGCCAAGGCCTTGCCTCATCCAGCCGCTTCAGCGCGCCTGAGCTGGAACGCCTTGCGGCCGTGCTTGAGGAAGCGACTGGGAAGGTGGGTCGGGCCGAGCAGGCTGCCTTCACCGAGCTGTCCGCGGCAATGCTCGCGTCTCGCGTTGCCCTAAGCAGGATCACCAGTGCTGCGGCGGCCCTGGATCTCGTAGCTGGCTTGGCACAGGCGGCGGTGGAAGGCCTGTGGTCGGAGCCGGAGCTGCTCGATGACACCAGCCTGGACATCAGGGACGGCCGCCACCCGGTCGCCGAGGCCTTGTTCAACCTGGAAGGCCGGACCTTCGTGGCCAACGATTGCCGTATGGAAGAGGCAAGCCGCATCTGGCTGCTGACCGGACCGAACATGGCGGGCAAGTCCACTTTCCTGCGGCAGGTCGCCCTAATCGTGCTGATGGCCCAGGTGGGCTCCTTTGTCCCGGCTGCCCAAGCGCGCATTGGCGTCGTGGACAAGCTGTTCAGCCGTATCGGCGCCTCCGACGACCTGGTGGCGGGGCGGTCGACCTTCATGGTCGAAATGCTGGAGACCTCGGCGATCCTCAACCAGGCGACGGACCGCTCACTGGTCATCCTGGACGAGGTGGGGCGCGGCACGTCGACACACGACGGCTTGGCGATTGCCCAGGCTTGCCTGGAGCACCTGCACGACGTGGTGCGATGCCGAACGCTGTTCGCCACCCACTACCATGAGCTTGCCGATGCGGCGGACGCGCTGACGCACGCGGCCTGCATGGCGATGGACGCTACGGCTGGACGTCATGGCCACGTATTCACCTACAAAGTTGGCGTTGGCCGGGCAGGAAGGTCGTATGGTCTGAAAGTCGCGGCTCTCGCCGGAATGCCCAGCACTGTTCTTGCGCGAGCGTCGCAACTTCTGGAGACCTTCGTGGAGAAATCGGTTCTGTAGAAGGCTGAGTTGTTTGTCCGCGCCTGGAGTAAATACCAGCCGCCGGTGAGCTTGGGGTAGGTTCAGGATACGTGTAATTCGTGGTCACAAGGACTTTGAGTTTCCAAAATCCCATTAAAACAGTGGGCTAGCGCCTCAAAGATCCCCTCATTTTATTCTCCCAAATTCAAGGATTTTGCTTGATGTGTATTTGCTTGGGAAGATTTGTACTCTCGATACGGTGCTGCGTCACCATTCCTTGAAATCGATAGGCGCGGACGCCTCTGCGGAGATGCAAAGCGATCGATCACCGCTGATGTCTATCTTATTGAAATCTCAGCGGAAAAAATGAGGGGATACCTGAGGGCTAGTGCTCCTGCATGCTGACCAAGAAAGCGTTCTGATTTCGTGGTTTCATCGGCAGTTCGCCTGAGTGTCCACAAATGGTTCTGCCGATGATCGGGAGAAAGTTCCACGTATTCAGTACGGTAGCTGAAGCGTCTTTCTGTCCAGAAAGGTAAACCTTGCTGGACGCAGGCGCCCGGCCCGCAAGCCGCGGCAAGGGAACCGCACGGCTCTCTACCTGCGCGTCTCGACCGCTGACCAGAAGCCCGACCTGCAATACGACGGCCTGCGCGGCTACGCCGAGCGCGCCGACCTCGACATCGTGCAGGACTACTGCGATGTGGCCGTGTCAGGCCGCCGGGAGGGCCGGCCGCAGCTCAATGCGCTGATGGCGGCGGCCCGCAACCAGGAGATCGACTGCGTGCTGGTCTGGAAGTTCGACCGCTTCGCCCGCAGCACGCGCCACCTGCTCACCGCACTGGAAGAGTTCGACCACCTCGGCGTGCGCTTCGTCAGCGTCCAGGACCAGGTGGACACCGACAGCCCCATGGGCCGGGCCATGTTCACCATCATCGGCGTCATGGCCGAACTGGAGTCCTCGCTCATCAGCGAGCGCGTGACCGCCGGCATGCGGGCCGCCGAGGCGCGCGGCCGACACCTGGGGCGGCCCGCGACGCCGCAGCGCATCGTCAGCGAGATCGAGGCGCTCGCCACCTCCACCGACCTCAGCATCCGCGCCATCCAGAAGAGTATCACCGGCCGGGTCAGCCGCAGCATCGTCGGCGAGATCACCAAACGTGCCCGGGCAACCCAACCTCTGGCCTTGTGACCACTTTTTACACGTATCCCGAACCCACCCCTAGTTGGGCTGATGTAGGATTTAGCAGCAGGCCCATGTTGCTGGTCTTGCCGGAGTCATCCGGCTGCGGCTACGGGCCTCGATAGCCCATCAGCCAAGGCGTCGAACACCGCCCGGCAGCGCGCGTTGGTCTTCAGGTCTTCGTGCATGACGATCCACAAGCCGAGGTCAACGGACACCGCGTCCGCCAGAACGCGCACGAGGTCCGGGTCGCGGCGAGCCACCGGCACCTGGCACACGCCGATGCCGGAGCGGATGGCGGCAAGCTGGGCAAGGTCGCTGTCGGTGCGCAGTGCGAAAGCCGGACGGTCAAGTGCCGGGAAGCGCCCGACGATGGCGCGGACCGCCGGAGTGCCCCGGTCGAACCCGATCAGGTCATGTCTGGCGAGGTCCTCGGTCGAGGTCGGCGTCCCGTATCGTTCGAGGTAGCCACGGTGGGCGTACAGCCCCAAGGCAATTGGCGGCAGGCGTCGGGCGACCAGTGTTTCCTGAGCTGGCTCCACCATCCGCACGGCGATGTCGGCGTCGCGCTGCAGCAGGTCGTCCACGGCGTTGGACAGGACCAACTCGATCACGAGGCCGGGGTGACGCCGGCGAAGGCGCGCCAGGATCGGTGGCAGGTGCTCGACGCCGACCACCTCACTGGCGCTGACCCGCACGCTGCCGCTGACTTCGCCCGCGCGGGCGCTCGCGGTCCGCAGCAGTGCTGCAGCGGTGGAGGCCAGCGTCTCGGCATAGGGCTTCAGGTCCAGCGCCATCTCGGTCGGGACCAGGCCGCGCTGCGAGCGTAGGAAGAGGTTCGCGCCGAGCGCAGCTTCCAGTGCATCGACATGACGAGCGACCGTTGGCTGCGTCAGCCCGAGCTGGCGCGCTGCACCCGACAGCGATCCTTCCCCAACGACGGCCAGGAAGGTGCGATACAGGGTCCAGTCCGGCTCGGCGTTCATCTAATTCCGTATAGCATCTGCACGCCGACACCCAGTTTCTTATCGCTTACGTCCTTGCCATTTTGAGCTTCGTCGAGGAGCCGGGGGCCAGCCGGCGCGCACGAAGCGCCGGTCGCAAAGCGCGCCCGGCCACACTCAAGGGGCGCCACATGAGCGGAACCATCGTCGTCTTCGGCTACGGGACTATAGGCCCACCCCTTTCAGGGTCTTGCTGCCTTGGCTTGGGCGAGGACGCGTGCGGTTGCGACATGGGCCCGTGCGGTTGCGCCATCGACGTAGTCCTTGGGTGTTTTCGGTTTGGGCTTGCGCTTGCTGAGGGCGACCCGGCAAGGGT
>JAABUV010003179.1_pt1 | contig 21205 bp, 33 predicted proteins | sample 5559971 | NCBI WGS metagenome assembly JAABUV01 (sample SAMN10711881, study PRJNA513362) | rock metagenome | isolation source: Antarctica rocks | place: Antarctica: Victoria Land, Knobhead nord | collected 2015-12-19
CCTGACGGCCATGTTCAACTGCTGGGCTGCGGGCTGGCGCCATCCCGGCAGAAGCCAGCTGGTGGTGCCCAATCCACAAGCGCGGCGACGCGAGCCAGCCGGGCAACTACCGCCCGATTGCGGTGGGTGAACCGGCCATGCGGCTCTACGCGGCGCTGCTCAATCAGCGGCTGGTGGGGTACACGGAGGCGGCGGGCCTGCGGGCGCCGTCGCAGGCGGGCTTTCGGCCGGGCATGTCCACGCTGCACCCGGTGTTCACCCTGCAGCACCTGTTCGACCGCGCGCGCCACCGGCGGGAGCCGCTCTTCTGCTGCTTCCTGGACCTGCAGGGGGCATACGACCGCGTGCCGCGGCCGCTGCTGTGGGAGGCGCTGGCGCGCCTGGGCCTGCACGGCGCCATGCCGGCGGCCATCCAGTCGCTGTACACCAATGCGCAGTACGCCATCAGCGTGGGCGGGCGCCGCGGCGCCGGCGTGCCGTCGGCGCGCGGCGTCAAACAAGGCTGCCCGCTCAGCCCGACACTGTTTGGCCTCCTGCTGGATAGCCTGCACTGGGAGCTGCGGGCGCGGGCGCCCGACGCGGGCCCCGCGCTCGCCTGCGGGCGGCGGGTGCCGGATTTGGGGTATGCGGATGATTTTTGTTTGGTCGCCACCACGCCCGCCGAGCTGCAGCGCCTGCTTGACATTGCGCACGCGCATCTTACCGCGCTCGGCATGGCCGTCAGCGCGGAGAAAACGCGGGTAATGGTGTTTAGCACAGGGCCTGCGGCGGGCGCGCCCGCGCTCGCCTGAACGTGCGGCGGCGTGCCCCTGGGGCAGGTTGCGCGGTACAAATATTTAGGCGTTGTGTTTTCGGCGAAGGACGGCCTCGCCGCCGGGTTCCCGCACCTGCGTGGCCGCCTGCAGGCCAGTTGGGCGCGCTTGCAGTTGCAGTTTGCAGAGTTGGGTGACGGGCTGTCGCTGGCGCTTATGCGGCAGCTCTTTATGCAGGCCGTCCCGCCGGCGGGCTCATATGCTTGTGAGGTGTGGGGTATTCGCCGCCTGTGTGGCCCCGTGAAAAAGGACCGCGATCGTCTAAAGCGCGCGCATGTGAAGCTGTGGCGCCGCCTGCTTCAGCTGCCTGACAGCGTTGCCGCTGCCATTGTGCTGCGGGAGTTGCAAGTGTTGTCACCGGCGCACATCTGGCTGCGCGGCACGTGCCGGTTTTGGAACGCGCTGGCGCTGCGCCCCGCGGCCTGTTTGTGGCGAGCGGTTGCGCTCTCCGATTGGGATGACGCGATTGCGCTCAATGTCAAGAACTGGGCTTGGTCTGTGTACATGCATTTGACTGATTTGGGGTACCCGGTTCATGTGGACCGCCGCCGCTTGGCTTTGCTCTCTCTCGATACTGTCATGCGCCTGCACACCGCGCGCGAGCATGCCTGCTGGCAGCAATGTGATGTTTGCCCGCGCACCGGCCCTTCGGCGGGCGCCGCCCACTGTACATACCTACGTTGGTTTAGCCTGCCGGCTGATGCTCGGGGAAACCCATATTTTCGCCTCCGCCTGGGCCTCGCGCGGGTGCTCCAGGTGGTGCGCTTCCGGCTGGGGTGCTCCACGCTCCCCTTTGTTGCGCAGCGGAATCAGAGGGTCCCCCGCGCCGCGCGGGTCTGCCTGTGCTGTGACCAGGGCGTTGTCGGGGATGAGTTTCACATTGTGTTTGCGTGTCCGGCCACTCGGGCCGCCTGTGCGCCTTTTGCGCACCTTTGCACCTCCACCATGCTTGCATTCAGTCGCCACCCGGACACCTTGGCGGCTGCCCGCTGCATCCTCGCATGCTTAGATGAAGTTAATTTGATCACTACGCAGCCCGTAGGGCTGCGGCCGTAAGGGGCCAGTTTTGGCCGACACACGGTTGTCATTCATTCAGAGCCCCACGTTGTGGCTCTGAGGATCACTAGGAGCTGCCCTGCCTGCCTGCCCCACTCGCCGTGGTGCGTGCACGCAATGCTGCGCCACTGCGGCCGGCTGGTGAGGCGGCAGCGCAGCTTTGAGGGCGTGCAGCGCTGCCAGTGGGATGCACTGTTCAGCACGCAGACCGCAAGCCCTGGGCCGGTGCCGGCTGGGCACCAGGAGTCCGACCTGAGCCCCGCGGCGTGCCACATTGGCCTGGGCAGGAGGCGCAGTCTGCTGCTGCGCACTGACGTGCGGCTGCACTCCCCGAAGGGCGAGCACACGCTGCACGAGGTCTTGCAGGCACGTCACGTACAGCTGCATCGCCCCCACATCACATACCATGGCACTGCCCCCAGCGTCTAGTCAGTGCACTGGTACAGCGCAGTGAGTGAACGTGGCGGGGTACATACCAGCTGGGTACATATCAGCATGCTGTGCTGTGCAGATGGGACGTGTAGGTGCAGGCAAGCTCTGCGTGACACAGTGCTGACGTGTATGCAGAGTGCATGCACCTCTGGCTCGCATACATAACGAGCATAGCACGTCGTGCAGAGCATTGTGCGCACGCTGCTGGCCAATGGTGTGCAATCGACCTGTACAGCGCAGAGCCTCGGCAGAGGCGGATTCCAGCACACGGCTACCAAGACAACCCCCAGTTGAGACAGGGCCTGAAGGCGCCCCCGTTTCCCGCGCAGGGCCTGAGCGTGGTCCTGTTCGGCGTGCCGGACATGGGCAAGGTGTGCGCCGAGAAGCATGTGCCGAGCTACCTGCAGCACGTGGACCAGCTGCGCGCCGCCGGCGTGGACAAGGTGGTCTGCCTGGCGGTCGCCAAGCCCGAGGCCATCCAGGCCTGGGGCGCCAAGGTCGGCATCGACGGCGTGAAGGTGATCGCCGCGCCGCTGGCTCGCGCTTGACAGCAGTGGGGCCGAGCTGCGTGCTCGCGCAGCTCCCCCTGCCGATGCCTCGTGGCGAGCAAGCACGGCTCTGTGCTTGCAGCCAGCAGATGCGTGGGACTGGGCACACAGCTTGCAGGCTCCCGGGCTGCTGTGGTGCGGGCCGAGCCGGCTGGCTCTGGCGCACGCCGGGCTTTTCAGCAACCCTTATCCCCAGCTTCGCGCCAACCCTGTCCCTGCAACGAGGGGTCGCTGGGTCGCGCGCAGGCGGAGGCCCTGTCCGACCGGGACGGCTCCTTCTGCCGCATGCTGGGCGTGGAGATCGGTGACGCCAAGGAGGGCGAACCGCAGACGCAGCGGCGCGCCCCCGCACCCCGTCGAGCGGCCCCGCTCGGGCCGCACATGCGTCGTTGCATGCACAGTTCCAGACAGATCAGGCCTACTGATAGCATGCGCTCTTTGCTCGGTGCAGCAGTCAGGCCATGTGCGCGCGTTCGGCCCTGACAGCCTGCCAGCCTCGGGTGTGTTTGCTTGTCTCGCCTGCCGAAATTGCAATGCCATGAAATTGCCTGTCACAGACTGTGCCTGCCAGGTTGGCCCTGACGCCGACGTCAAGACATGCCTGTGCTGCATGTGGCCAGTGTCACAACAACAATGTTCACCAGCCAAGCGCCTGCATCGACTCGTGCAGCGCCAGACCTCCTCACTTGAACATGTGGAACGTGTGGGCGGACAGGTACTCAGCATTCGTCGAAGACGGCATTCTGTTAAAGCTGGTGCGCAGCCTTGCCTGCACGCAACAAATGCCACTGCGCACTCCGCGCACAGACATGTCATGTACTGTCACAGGCGTGCAGCCCCATAGGCAGCGCTGCTACTGGCACCCACAATTGCGCGCACCCGAGTGCACACCCCGATAGCGCGCACCCGACCTGCCGGCATGCTACCAGGTTGTATCGGCAGGCACAGCGCATCGTCAGGCTGAATGGTTTGCCCTGGGGCGCTCGGCGTCTGCAGAAAGTGGAGAGGAGCGTCGCCGACATGAAGGAGTCGAGCGCGGACGCCATGCTGCAGGTCATCCAGGACCTGCAGGCGCTAAAGGAGGCCGGGTGAGCGCCCGCACTGAGGAGGGGGCTGGGCGGGCTGTGCGCCGCTGTGCGGGGCCCTGCACTGCATCGCAGCCCAGTGTACAGCAGGAGGGACCGCCGTCATGAGTTGGTGGGGCCATGGGCTCTCTGGGGGCTGTGGCAGGCGTTTTGAGCGAAGGATGGGGTGATGGAGAGCGGAGTTGTAGGTAGGCCAGGCAGGTGTGTGCATTTGAGGCGCGCCTCTTGCTGCAATTTTTGCTGTCGCTCTGCAGGACGTGGGTAAATGTGCACTGCGCGCTGCACATGGTCCAGCAGAACAGTGATGTAAATGCACTACCGTGTGGCAACAACACCCCACTTGTCGCTGACCGTATGTACCAGTCACGTACTTGGTCCCAGGCTTGCGCGATCAGCTCGGCCACACTATGCTAAAGTGGTGGGGAGCACAATTGCGCATGGACACACGCCAGCATGCTCACATTCCTCTGATAGCGCTTTATTCTCAGTTGCTTATCAAAGTGCCCCTCAAAGTGGCCATGAACCACAAGTGGGCCGGTGTCCTGTTGTAACTCTGCACAAGCAAGCCCTATTATGATTGGAGTGCTATGACCTGGGACCTCCCTATCATTGTCAGACCCCGCAGGCAGCCCGCACAAAGCCATCTGGCCTTGCCATGCAAGAGCACCTGCCATACCTGCCACACTCGTCTGACGCGCATGCTTGTCAGCAGGCGCAGCTGCAGCGGCTGTGAGCCGCAGGCAATGGTGCAGAGAAATACACTCGCTAAACTGTGCACATCACCCACCGAGGACCGTCTGCGCTCTGCGGCGCATGCACACGCGGCCTAGTGCGCCTTCTTGTGCGCGCGCCGCGGCGCGCGCGGTGCCGCGCCGGCCGCCTCCAGCATCTTTGCGCGGGTGTACAGCGCAAAGCCGAACACGCTGACCGCATAGCCAGCCAGCTGCGCGGGCGCCACGGTGTCGCCCATGGCCACGCCCAACCCCACCACGACTGTGTTCTTGATGCACCCGAACACCTGCGCCGCGCGCGCGCACGCTCAACTCACACAGCGCGCACGCTGAGCGCCTGCCGCACTGGCCTGCTGAGATCCGCAGGTGCACAGCATCGTGCTCGCTCTGCATACGTCGCAGCACCGGAGCAGCGCCCTGCACGCGGCGAGGCCCTGCGCAGCGCGCCCACAGCCGCAGGCGGTGCGCCGGACGCTCCCAGAGCGCATGCTTCCCAATGTGAAACGCGCGGCCACGCGCGCGGCGGGCCGTCCGCATGTCGTCGCGCCGAGGGGCGGCCGCGTCCGCACGCGCTCCCCGGGCGGGCGCCGGGCGGCGGCCGGCGCGCCTTGAAGGTCAAGCTCGACGTCATCTGGATCGCGTACGCGGTGGTCAGGTTGACGAAAAAGCCCATGCAGAGCGCGGCGGCGAAGCCGAGCGGGTTGCGCGCGGCAATTGCGAGGCCCTTGCCGGGCAGCAGCGCGTCACGCTCCCACACCGCCGCGCACGCCAGCAGCAGCGCGCCGCACGCGGGGCTCATGTACACCAGCACCTGCGGTAGGGTAGGGTAGGGCGCATTAGGGCAGGGCTCATGTGCACCAGCACCTGCGCCGCGCCGCCCGCGCGGACTGCAGGCGCGGCGGGCATGTGCGCGAGCGGGGGCGGGAGCACTTTCAGGCAGTGCTCATTCACACAACGGAAACGCTTTGGCAGGGCCCCATGGCAAGCGCCGTCTCAGCGCCAGGCCAGCGCCTGCGCGCAGGGCTCCAGGCGTGCCCCCGGGGCGGGCGCGGGTTGCCCCCGCGGCGGCCGCGCCTCGAGCGTGTTGAACTTGAAGCGGCCGAGCAGCAGCTGGATGTAGACCACGCGCAGCGCCTCCAGCAGCGCCGAGAGCGCGAAGCAGCCGAAGCCGGCCCAGGCAAAGCGGCCGCCGCCGCCCGTCTCGAACAGCGTGGCCGCGCCCGTGCCGGCGCTGATGAGCAGCACCGACGCCACCAGCGGCCGCGTCAGGCGCTCCAGGCCGGCCGCCCAGCACACCGTCAGCGTGATCGCCGGCGTCAGCACCTGCGCGCAGTTACATGGGCGTCAGCACCTACGCCCGGCGATTGCCGCGCACATTGGGAGCAGGCTCGGGGCGCACAGCGCACTCCTCGCTCACCGCGCTCGCGCAGAGCTGGCTTGAGGGTATTCGGCTGTAGAGGGGTAGCACTGGAGCAGTACCCTGGAACGAGCTAATCGCAATGACAACAAGCGCACCGGCAAACCTGCGGGCCAGGGCTGCTGCGCGGGGCAAGGCGCCGGATGCTGGGCTACAGAGCTGGCATGCGCGGCCAGGGGAGTGGACATTGTGCGCATAACATTTTGAGAGCGGGAAATACGACACACCAGAGCTGGCATGGGGCTCATGCCATGGGCGCCACGTGCGCGCTGCACGGACCTGCCGGAGCGTGCAAGCCCCTGGCATGTGCCCACGGCGGCAGCTGCAGCAGCGCCGCAAGCACACAGGCCTGCCGGCCGCACCAGGCGGCGCCGCCGACGTGCCTGCTCAAACGCGATTGGCCGCTGCAAACACGGACAGGCGGGCGGCTGGCGCAGACAGCACAAACGAGCTGGGGGGGGCCCGCGGACGCCTTCAGGATCTAGATGAAGGCCACCGAAAGCGCCGGGGGGGGGGTGGGGGGGGGGGGGGCACGCCTTCAGGATCTGGATGAAGGCAACCGACAGGGACAGGTAGGCCACATTGCCAAAGTAGAGCGAGCCGGCGGTGAAGGCGACGACGGGCAGCAGCCGCGTCGCGAATACCCGCGGCGACGGCCGCGGGCCCAGCTTCATCCAGCCCAGCTGCGCGACCAGCCAGCCTGCGCGCGTCGCGGCGGCCCAGCCGCATGGGCGCTACGCTGCACGGGGCACGCACGGCGCGCGACTGGCAGAGCCCAGTATATGCGTGTCATCTTGCGAGCCCCAGCAGTGTGAGAGAAACAGCCATCTCACAGTGCTGTGCCATGCACAGTGCTTTATTTCTTACGCTGGGCATGCATGCCGCGCCATGTGGGCGCGCTTGCGGCGGGCCAGCCGGGCCAAGCGGCGCGCACCGCCGAGCGCGGACACGAACTGGCTCAGCCCGGTCAGCGTGAGCGGGTAGGCGAAGCCCTCGTCGACCAGCAGGCGCTTGTTGACCACGATGATTGCGCTGGAGCTGACAAACCAGAGAACGAGCGCCAGCAGCGGCAGCACCCAGTCCCTCCAGCCGCCGCCGGCGGCCGCCGCCGCCGCCGCCCGCGCGCGCCGCGCGCCGCCGCCGCGCGGCTGCGGCGGCGCGGGCGCGGCGCTGCTCGCCGCGGCCGCGCGCGCGCCCGGCGCCGCGCACTGCCTCTCTGCGGGCGCGCCGGGCTGCTGGGCCGCGCCCGGCGCTGCGGCCATGCCGCCGCTGTCTGCGGCCCGCCGCGGCGCAGGTGGTGAGCTGCTTTGCAGCTGCGAGCGCTGCCGCCGCAGGTGCGGCGGGTGCGGCGCGCCGCGCTGGGGGCAGGCCCGGCGGACACGCCCTGCGCCCGGGCGCGGGGAGGCGGGGTGCGCTCACCCGCTGCTAACAGCGCCCCAGCATCCGCGGGCTGGGCTGGGGGACTGGGCTGCAGGGCGCTGGTGGCTGCCCAAGCGTGTCAGAGGCGGAGGCGGGCGCCGCCGCGGCCGGCCGGCGCAGAGAGGGGCGCTGCTGGGCCAGCGGCTGCTGGGGACCAGCCGTGCGCACGCAGCTGGCAGCAGCGGGCGGCGCCGCTGGTGCGGGCGGCTGTCGGGTCGCGGCGCGGCGCCTCGCTATGCGGCGGGGTCGCGGGCGCGGCCGTACTGCGGGCGCACGCGCCGGGTCAGCCGCTGCAGCCGTAAAAGGGGGCCACGCCCCCAGGACAGGACAGGCCCAGAGCCGGCACTCGCTTGGGCGTGCTGGCGGGCGCGCCGCGCGCCTTTTTGAGCACCCACTGTGCGTCCTCGCGCGCGCGCTGCACGATCTGCGCCAGGCGCTCGGCGCTCACGTCGTCCTCGTGGTTGACAAAGCTCTCGCGCACGAAGCGCTGGTAGTACTCCTGCGTGTGCCTGCAGGACAGGGAGCTGCGTCGCGTGTTTCGGCTCGCCACCACAAACGCAGGCGAAAGGAATGACCTGATCGAGTAGAGGAGTGCTGGCCTCTACCTAGGCAGGAGCCGGATCTTCCGCCAGAGCTCGCGGTACAGCGACAGCGCTGGACTCGACGCCTTACTAGTCATCGCCGATCTGCAGCCACAAGTGCGGCGCCACCTGAGGCTCTTTCAGCAGTATTGCAGACAACACAAGACAATGTTTAAAAACAAACTAGCACAAGGTGCACCTCCGTGCCGCGCCCCATCCCTTGTGTGTTTGCGCTTGTGAGCGCCTCACTCGCCACTCCCCGTGTGCCTACAGGCCTGCAGGTACTGCCTTGTGCAACAAAATCGACGTGAAAAGCACTCTCAGTAAGGATATGGTGATGCCCGAGGCCTGCCAGTAAGCATGCGCGCATTTTTATGCCACTCTTGAGATCAGCTGCGGCGACCCAATTGCCCACCCACCTCGTGCGCACATGCCAGAACGTCTAGGAGGTGGGCAGGGAAAGCTGCAACAGCAGCAGCGCAGGAGGTTGGCAGCTGCGTGAGCTCGGTTGCAAGTCATACAGCACGACCATGGCGCCTCCGAAAGCCAGCCGCAAGGGGAAGAAGGCGTGGCGGAAAAATATAGACACCGATGCGGTGCGTCCGCGGTCAGTCCGGCCTGTGCCCGGTCGGAACGACCACTGCTTCGCAACGGGGCGTGCGCGTGCAGACGGAACGCGCGCTGGAGGAGCGCACGCACGAGGAGCGGCAGAGCACCGCCGTGGACGTCCTGGCGGACAGCGAGCTCTTCTTTGTAGACAAGGTGCGTCAGCGCGAGGGCACACTGTGTGCGCCGGCACAGGCGGCACTCAGCACAGCCAGGACAGTCTTCCCTGAGAGCTTGGGGTGGCCTCTGCAGGGCCGCGACGACGCACAGGCAGCCGCCGCAAAGAGCGGCGCGTCGCGGCGGCCGCGGCGGCGCGAGCTTAAGCCTCTGCGCTGCGACGTGGTCGCGGCGGCCGCCAAGACCGCGCGCCCCGTCGTGCGGCCGCCGGCGCCCAAGCGCAAGGCGCCGGCCAAGCTGGCGGCTGCCGCTGGTCGCAGCGGGCGAGCGGCGGCAGGCGGCCCCGGGCCGGGGGCGCCGGCGGCGGCTGCCCTGCGCGACCTGTGGGCCGAGGCGCCCGCGCGCGTGGCGCTCGCGGAGGCGGACTTTGCAGAGGCGGCTGCGCACGCCGTGCTGGCGCAGGACCCCGACGGCCGCCCCGCGCCCAAGCGCAGGCGCGTGGCCAGTGCGGGTGCCTGCTTGAGCCGCTGCCTGGAGCTGTGCCGTGCGTTCTGCGGGTAGCCTGCAGCATGCTTGCGAGGTGAGGTGGCAGCGGTAGCGTGCTGCAGGCGGGCGGCGGCGCTGTCGGCGGTGGCGGGGGTCGCGCCGGGCAGTCTCACAGCCCGTGTCCAAGCCAGGAGCGCTCCTTTGACCAGAGCGCGCGCCCCGCAGGCGCGCGGCGGCGCCGTCCCAGATCGCGGCGGTGGAGGTGGACGTGCCGGGCTGCTCGTACAACCCGGACCGCGCGCAGCACCAGGATGCGGTGGCGGCCGCGGTTGCGGCCGAGGTGCGCAAGGGCCTGGACCGCGAGCTGGAGGCGCGGCCGCCGCCGCGCACCGTCGACTGGGCGCCCGAGGCCGACCCGCTCGCGCTGCTGCAGGCGCGCTGCCCTGGACGCGGACGGGTCTGGTGGAGGCCTGGCGCTCGGGGTTGTGAAGGGCGCGCTGCTGCAGGGCGCTGCCTGGGATGCGGGCCACAAGACAGCGGTGGTGTCTGGCGGGGAGTAGGGGCTTGAGGCTGCGCCGGTCGCGCTGTGGCTGGCGGACGCTGCAGACAGAGGGAGGGGCCATGGTGATGCGCCTAGCAGTCTGCCTAGTAAGCGGACGCATTGCAAAGCGCTAGTGCTGCTGCACACGTACATGCCCCGCTGGAGTGGGGAGCCCGCTCGCGGGTGGGCGCAGCGGGTGGTGTATGCATTCTGCAAGGGTGCGAAACACAGCGCGCATGCTCACGAACCCGCAAGCGTGCGCTGTGCTGAGCGCGCACTTGGGGAGATCACAGCGTGTGTCGTTAAAGAATATTAAAGTGTGCGCGTTGCTGAGCGCGCGCGCCAAGCTGGGCAGGTTGACGCCGAGGCTGAAGACGACGAGGAAGAGGAGGTGGCGGCGGCGGGGGCGGCGGGCGGCGGGGCCGCTGCGGCGGGGGCCCGGGCCGCGGCCAGGAAGAAGACGCGCGCCGACCGCAACCGCGCGGGCCGCCGGCGCCAGGCGGAGGTGCGCCCGCGGGCGGGCTGCGCGCCGCGCCCCGCGCGGCTGCCCCGCTGGTGCCCTGCAGCATGCCGTGCACGGCCGCGCTGCGCCAGGCAGCTGGCTGCGCCAGAGGCGCTCACGCAGCGGGCACATTTGCAACGTGAAGGGCACAAAATGGGAGCCCGGCCACCTCAGGCACAGTATCTGTTTCGCCCGTTCTTTTTGTGTGCCACAATAGCAGGAACCGACAGCGTGAAGGTATAAAACAGGCGCACAGGCACATGCGCGCGCCTCGTGACAGCGCCCCACCAGCTGACAGTGCGGAGCGCCCACCGACCCGCGCCGCGCCCACATCACTCCAGCTGCGACGGGCGCACCCGCCGCGCAGGCGGACGCGGCCGCGCGCGCGGCGCTCAAGGCGCAGCGCCGCGACCTGGCCAACCTGGGCGCGCTGGCGGCCGCCGCGGACGCGGGCGAGGCCGCGTCGGCTGCGCGGCAGGCGCGCCGCGCGGCGGACCGCGCCGAGCGCGCGCGCAGCGGCCCGCCCCGCCTGGGCAAGCGCCGCTTCCAGCCCGCGCCCGTGCAGGCGCGCCCTGGCCCACGCGCCCTGGCCTGCCGTCCCCCCGTACGGAAACCGTCACTCTGCGTGGCATGGTGCGGACAGAGCCAGGCATTGCCTCTGCCTGACCCAAGTTTGAAGGGGTCTGCAATCCGTATGGTGATGTATGCTGAGGATGTCAAGTGCTAAGGAGTGCTTGAGGCGTGCCCAAGCCGCGCGCGCGCCGTCCGCCCGCCTCCGCAGGCTGCCACGTGCTGAGCGGGCGCGCTCGGCGGCGGGCCAGGTGCTGCTGACGGAGGAGATCACGGGCAGCCTGCGCACGCTCAAGGCGGCGCCGGCGCTGGCGCGCGAGCGCTTTAGCGCGCTGCAGAAGCGCGGCGTGATCGAGCCGCGCGTGCCCGTGGCGCGCAAGGGCGGCCGCGGCCGCGTGAGCTACACCGCCGGCGAGAAGGGCGAGGCGACGCGGCAGGGCCACGCCGCGCTGATGGCGGAGCGCAAGGCGGCCGCCGCTGCGCTCGGCTGAGGCGGGGGGCCTGAGTGGTCGTGGGCGTGCATGCTCACAACGTCCCGCTGCGTGGGCGTGTGCCGCAGTGTGCGGGGTGCTTACAGGTTGCACTGTTGTTTGTACAAGCTTTTGGACCGCCGCAGCCTGTGCGCCGGTGTGCATGCGCCTGTGGGGCAGCAGGCTTTGGAGCATCCAGTCCTGCACATCAGTGATGATTGCAAGCATGCACTCAAGACCAGAGCCCGGCTCGATGCATGGTGTGTGCACTGCAGTGCCTTCCATGTGCGCACACAATCTTTCAACGGTCACCAGGTCTCACGTGAGCCGCTAACATGCGTGCCCGGCTGCACCAACACCCTCACGAGCGCACGGCCTTCTCAGCACGGCAACATGACAGGTCGCGTGGTAGCACACAGCCCGGCATGCCCTGTATTGAGCAGGGATGGCAGTGCGTTGAATGCTTGCCGAACAAGCACACTAACAAATATGCTTGCCAAAAAAAGCCACTGACAAAAATACAATTTAGAATTTACAAGCAGGACCTACATACAGTGAGGCACAGAGCTGGCAAGCCTGCAACCGCGTCAGTGCACAGAGCGAGCAGCGTGCAAGCACGCCCGACTCACAGGTTGGCCTTGGGCTGGAAGCGAGCCAGCCTGTGCAGGCTGATGTCGTGCTGCGTCGCCCCGGTCTGCGCCAGGTCCGCCAGCACCTCCCCGATCACCGACGCGAACTTGAAGCCGTGCCCCGAGCACGCCGAGCAGAGGATGACCTGCGCGGCCGGCCGCGGCTGCAGGGGCGCCGTGCGGGAAAGGGCTGCGCGGCGGTGCGTGGCGGCCCCACGGGGGGGCACCTGGGGGTGCCTCGGGTGCGCGTCGATCATGAAGTGCGAGTCGGGTGTGTTGGTGAATGTGCACACGCACGCATGCTTCATCTCGCCATCAGCGCCCGGGAAGAACCGGGCCACCGCGGCGCGCAGCACCTGCCGCGGCCGCGTGCAGGTCAGTCTGGTGCGCGCTGGCGCAACGTTGCGGAGCTCGTGCAGCCTTGAGGCGATGAGTGCGCTCTCATGTGTAACACTGTCTGCAGCGTCAGTGCGCTCTGCACAGACACAGATGCCAAGCCCTGACACTCGTGAACATGCATAGCAGCATGAGGCCCAGAAGCGCGAGCGCGCCTCCTTGTCTTTGGGAGTAATGGTGTCGCGGCGGTCGTCGGGGTCGACGACCTCCCTCAGGTGATTAAACTTCCCTGGGCCCCGGGCACCGCTTCAGCCCAGGGTCGCCCGCCGGCGCCGCGCGGCAGGCGGCGGGAGCGGCTCAGCGCAAGCGCAGGTGTAGGGTTGACTCAGCCCTACCTCTACCCTACCCTACCCTACCCTACCCTACCCTAAGCCGCTCAGCGCGGCCGGGAGCGCGCCTATCTTCAGCCCCGCATTCCCATAGCTGGGGAAGCCGTAGTAGTAGCCGAGCTCCTCGTCGTGCAGCACAAAGACGGGGAACACGGCCGGGTCAAAGTCCGGCGTCGCATCGCCAAACCACGCGACAACTTGGCGCTCCACTGTGCATAGATCCTGGGCAGGCCAAGCACCAATGATGCAAGTATTTGAAGAGTTACTCAGTGGTAAGTGGTTGATTGCAGTTACCCATGCAGCTTCTCGGTGCGCAGACGCCAGCCAGTCATGTGGGTGCCAAACCTGTTGTTGACCTCTGGCACTGGTACCAGCTCTAAGCTTGCCCATCAGTCAAATCATCAGCATGCTGGAATGGAACAGCTTATCACGCACGCCCTGCACTCGGCCCGGCCCCCGGGGACGCGCCCGTAGCTGCGGTACCAGCTGCGGGATCCAGGCGCCCGCGGTAACGACCAGCCGCCGGCCCCGGTACGTGGCCCGCGCAGTCGTGACCAGCGCGTCGCCGCTGTCGGCGTCCACGCGCCAGCCAGTCACGGCCTCGCGCTCGCGCAGCACCGCGCCGCGCGCCGCCGCGGCCGCCGCGTGCGCCGCCACGCAGCGCTCCGGCGCGAGGATGCCGCCCTCGCGCTGGTGCAGCGCCTGCCGCGCACGCGCTGGCTCATGCGCGGGCCGCAGGGAGCTAGCCGAAGCAGGGAAGCAGGGAGGCGACCCCTGAAACAGCCCTGCTCTCTTCGCGCGGGTGCAGCGCCTGGCGCTGCGCTCTGCCTGCCGTGTGCTGATGAGCAGGCAGTGCATCGCGGGCAACGTCTGGGTCATGGCCTCAATCGGCACCCGGGGGACTGCTGGCGTACACGCCTCTCCGTGGAGGCCGCAACAGAAGAAGCTGAGGCACGCGCATCGCTCGCTCGCGGTCCTGCCCTGGGGGGGTGGGGCGCTCCTCACCTTGAACCCCGGCGGCAGCCTGTACCCAGGGAAGCGCGCGCTGACCTGCTCCGGCGTCAGCACCTCGTGCTCCAGGCCGTGCTGCTCCGCGGACAGGCGGCAGTTGTCAAACACGCTGTCCGGCACGGGGCGCGACGTGTTTATGCAGCCCGTCATCTTCAGCAGCTCCTGCGGACAGCGCGGCCGTCAGGCAGAGGCATTGCACTGGGTGCAGCGCCAGAGGAGGCGCGTTGGCGAGGCGCGCCACAGACCTGGCCAGTCTCGGCCTCCAGCTCGCGCCAGAGCTGGAAGGCGCTGCGGAGCAGGGGCACGTAGGAGCCGTGCTCGTGGTACGCCAGGCGTATAATCCTGGACAGGCCGTGCGAGGAGCCCTTGTCGTGCGCGATGCTGAACTGCTCCAGGCCCAGCACCTGCGCGACTTACTGTTGAGCTTTGAACTTGTAGCAAAGCTTTGTGTAACAGTCTCGGCATGGACTTGCTGACCTTGGAGCCGCGCTTGGCAAGGTGGTAGGCAGCGGCACTGCCCATTGCGCCCAGGCCAATGACAATGACGTCATAAGTCTCCATATCACTCGATGTCACAAGCCTGGGGCGTCTCCTATACACTTCAGGCCTAGCACCAATCCATAGAGCTGAGCAGCACTACCTGCGGGGGTAGTTGCGGGACTACGCACAGCGTCTCGGAGCAAGACCCCAGAAAGGGTTTCACAAGGAAGGTGTTCCAAGTTGGCTGAGCTGCGACGCTGTGACTTGTTGCAGCCCGCTCTCACACACTCGATCCAGCTCATCACCCAGCCTGTGCTGCAGTCCTTCCCTAGCCAGGCGTGCCTCGAAACCTGGGCTTATAGCAGGAAGGATAGTCAACAGGGACCGTGCAGAGCGCGCTGTAAGCAACAGGGAAGTGCCAAGAGCTCGGGAGCACTCGGGGGCCTTTCCGGCGCTGGCCAGTCAGCGGCACAATGCGGCGCATCTTCGGCACGAAGAAGGAGAAGCCGCCCACACCCACCGTCGATGAGGCATCCGGCAGGCTCACCACGCGCGGTGACACGTGCGCGGCGCCACTTTCCCGCAAGAAGCTGCCCCGCCACAGCGCGGGGCGCGCGCCACGCGAGCCAGGTCGAGCAGGCGGTGCCGCCTGCGCGCAGCTTGGAGGAGAAGATCCGCAAGCTGGACGAGCAGCTGATGAAGCACCGCGACATTATAAAGAAGACGCGGCCGGGGCCTGCACAAGAGGCGGCAAAGCGGCGAGCACTGCAGGCGCGCAGGTCCCCAGCTGCTCCCGTCCACCTGGCGCGTGCCTGTGCTGCAGCGGGAGCTCACGGCGCGCGACCTGGCGCAGGTGCTCAAGCAGAAGCGGCTGTACGAGGGGCAGCGCGAGCAGCTGTACAACCAGCAGTTCAACATGGACCAGACCGCGTTCACGCTGGAGTCCATCAAGGACAGCGTGACCACGGTGCAGGCCATGAAGGCAGCCAACACCGAGCTGAAGCAGGCCTTCAAGAAGGGCGAGCTAAATATCGACTCCATCGAGAAGCTGCAGGACGAAATGGCGGACATGCACGTGCGCTCTGCGCAAACACGTGCTTGGCCACTGCTTTGTGTTGCTGCACACGCCTCACTGTGCCGTGAGTCAGCGGGTCGAAGTGCTGCAATTTTGGAGACTCCTTCACATGGGCTTGACCCCTGTACATGCGAGGTTCACCTACTGCTCACCACAGCGGTGCCAGCTCGTGCGCTACGGCGTGTAGCTCTTGTTCTGGAGGAGCGATCTCATGACAGTTGGAGCGGCCGCGCGCTGTAAACGTGTCCTGTGCATGCAAGGCGCGCGCAGCAAGCTGCAGGAGGCTTGCATGGGGAGGGCTCTGCGTGCCGGACGACGCTGGCGGGGTGGAGCCTACGGGCGGCTGGTGCTGCTTTTGCCGCCGAGGCGGGGGCTGGGTTTCTGAAGCCTGCCTGCTGAGGCCGCGCCCGCGCGCCCGCGCGCGCAGGACATGCACAACGAGCTGCAGGACGTCATGGGCCAGAGCTTTGGCGTGCCGGAGGACGTGGACGAGGAGGAGCTCATGGGCGAGCTGGACGCGCTGGAGGACGAGCTGGCCATGGAGGCCGAGCGGCCCGCTGGCGCCGGCGGCGTGCCGGCCTACATGCAGGCGCGCCACAACTCCAGGTTGGCTCATGCGGGTTGCGGGTTGCGGCCACGGCTGTGGGCGGGTGCTTGGTTGTCGGCACAGGCGGAAGGGCAGAAGATGCAGCCTGGTGCAGGAGGCGGCCTCCAAGGTTGCCGGCAGCGGAGTGCCTGGCTTCTGCAGACAACGCACACGCCCGGAAGCAGAGTGGTGCCTGGGAAAGCTGGCGCTCTTTGTCCAACTTGCAACTCCGTGCACTCGCATCAACCCGTGCGAGCAGACAGACGCATGAGCGCGTTCAGACGCGTGGCTTACTGCTCCACAAGTTGCCTGCTGCATAACTTGCATTTTTAGTTGGTCAGGACGGAGGCACTCCCTGGACGGAAGCAGCAGGCATTTGTAAGGCTGAGTGTGGCGGATGCAGGAGGTCGACCTGCCGGAGCCGCCCACCGCGCAGCTGGAGCGGCCGCACGGCGCGCAGCACGGCGCGCAGCACGACGAGTTCGGCCTGCCCAGCGTGCCTCTGCGCAACTGAGCGGGCGGTGGTCAATAGCTATGAGGTCGTCAGTCGTGTAGGAGCAGCACGCAGTCGCCGCAATCCAGTGCTGTCGAGTGCTGAGGCTGTGGCGCAGCTGGGCCCTGCTGTGGTCGAGAGTTGCACATGCTGTCCAAAGTGCTGTTTGTTTGGTTTGACAAGGGGCGCGGGTGCCATACACGTCCCTGTGTCCGTGCTTTCCTGGCTCCCTTATACTGTGTGCCAGTACGCCACTGCTCACAGTAGGCTCTGGTTTGCATTCACACCCTGGGGTCATTGCTGGTCTGCTGTAAGCAAGCCAAGGTCAGAGCCTCCTTATACTGGCCCAGTGTTCCAAGGCAATTGTCTGCCTCTCCGGTGCCTACTTGACACGCTCCCTGCCCCTCGTCCGCGAGCAGCCTGTGCTGGCTAAAGCCGAGCTTGTTGCAGTAGGCGTGCGCAGAGGCGAGGGAATTGGTAGAGCATACAGAGCGGAAAGGCGAACTTGAAGGAGGGCCGAACATACTAGCGCCTATCCTCACCTGACCAGCGACTGCGAGAGCTTAGGCACTCGTGCTGAGCTGGGCGTTCCGCGCTCACTGGCCTTGCAATGAGCTTCGAGCATGACCGGGCGCGTAGCCCAGCAACGTTGACCTGCTACGTGCCAGCGCGTGCTAAGGGCTTGCCTGACGCCTGCGCGCCGTGCAGAGGGTGTGCATTTACCCGTGCTACATCAACTCGAAGCGCACAGTGGCAGCAGGGCGGAAGATCGCACAGAGCAGAGGTGCGAGACGGCGGCGGTGTGCACATGCTTACCTTCGTATGTGGCTCTGAGCAAGTCTGTGCGGGCGTTGCAGCGTGCGAGAATCCAACGGCGCCAGAGATTGTGGACTGCTGCAACATCGGCCTGAAGCTGCTGGCGGCGCTCGAGGTGTGCTGTCCCGCCCCACCCAGTCGTGGCTTGGCCTGCACGAACTGCACAGCGTCGCAAATACGTGCCTGAGGCCCGCTTCCTGCACGCAGCCTGAGAAGGGCCACCCGCGGGACTTCATGATCAGGGGCCGCGCGCGCGTCACGCTGCGGAAAGAGGACGGCTCGCTTGTCAACCCCGACATACCCTCGCGTGCGCGGCGGCTTGGCGGGGGTGCATGTGCCTCCGCTTGGCAAGCCCAAGCGTCACAGCCTCAAGAGCCCTGACCGTCCACCGGCAGCTGCTATTGCACACGCGGCGAGTGCAGAGCAATTGGGTAGGGGCGCTGCGGGGCGCAGGCAATGGCCTGGTTGCGCAGCTCAGGCAGGCGCTCACCAGGTTGTGGTGGCGTGCCTACCAATATTGCCTTTATGACACAATGTGAGTTTGTGCTCGCGGCGTGTAGGAGCAGAGCTCGAGCCCGTCGGCAGCCTAGGGCGTACATTGTGAGCGACACTGGCGGCGCTGCCACGGCGCTGCTTGGCTGTCCCAGCTCTGAGGTTTGACACGGCCAGGCCGCGGTGCGCGCAGGCAAGGTGCTGTTCGAGAGGGTGGCGGAGCTGGTGCCGCGGCACCCCGGCCGCACGAAGAAGGCCGCGCCGGCGGCCAGCGCCAAGCAGCCGGCCGGCGCGCCCGCGGGGCCGGGCAGCGCGGCCGGCACCGGCAAGCCGGGCGGCAAGGGCGGCAAGAAGAAGGGCAGGAAATGAGGGCGCTGGCCTGGCGCGCTCTGAGTGGCTCGGGCAGCGCTCCCCACGTGTGTCTATTGCAGGCACATTTGTCACCTCCTGTAAGCAGCACTGCATCGCCTCCAGCGCACTGCTTTTACACTTACAGCAGACCTGCTCGGTACAGGCTTGCCCCTCTATGTGATACTAGAGCACTGAGAGGGCAGCCCACGCACTGTCACAGTGACACCGCTGTCTCCTGCGTCTAACAAGCTGGAAGTCGCCTACATCTACCTGGACACAGTTTACACTATGACACAGGCACACGCCAATGCTGCATACACGTGCCCAACGTAAATTACAAAGGCCGCAGGTGCATGCCCAGCAGCCCGGCGCCCGCCCAGCGCCGGGGCGTGACCGACAGGTGCTCCAGCCGGCCCTCGCGCCGCACCTCCAGGGGCACAGCGCGGCCCTCACTCGCCTGCAGGGGGCACCAGATCAGGCGCCTGCCATGTCCCCAGCGTGGCATAGAGCGATTGGGACTTGCAAGCAAGCGGGCTCTAAAAAAACTCAGAAAGAGTGAACGCCGCGTCCAGAGAGTACGCCCAATGGATTTCGGGGAGCCAGCAAGGCGGCTTCTGAATTAGGCACCCGGCGCGGCTTGCTTGGGAGGAGCCAGGCCTCAGGCGCCTGCTCGGTGTCCAAGGCAGCAGTGTGGGCGCGCGCGCCTGCACGAGCTGCGCCACCTGGCGCAGCGCGTTGCCGCCGCCGCCCGCCACGGCGCCAAAGCCGAGCACCTGGTCGCCGGCCTGTGCGCCCCCGCACACCGTCTCAGTAGGCTGGGAAAAGGGGTCTCCTCCCTCGCATACCAGGTGTCTGGTCCTCCCTGCATATCAGGTAGCGAGCAGCTACAACACCAGGAAGTGAGAGAGAGAGAGAGAGGGGGCCCGCACGCGCACGCCGGCCGTGCCCGCGGGGCTGCCGGCAGCCACGCTGTCGACGACCGCGAAGGGCGCCGAAGCCGGCCGGCCGTTGGCCAGGGGCGCGCCGCGCCGCGTGGGCGCGGGCGCCGCAGCCGCAGGGCTCGGGCCCGGGGCGCTCGGTGCAGCCGCGCCGGCCTCGGCACTGCCTTGCGCCCCGCTGCCGCCCTGCGCTCGGCGCTGCGCGTGCAGCTGCCCTAGCGCGGTGTGCAGTTCCTCAGTCACCGCGCGGTGGTCGTTGGAGAGCGTGTAGAGCGCATGCCGGTCGGCACGCGCGGCCGCCACGTCCACGTCGGCGCGCGGGTAGCCCTGCGCCGCCCCTGCCGACATTTGTCAGCAAGCGCGACTGTCTCCGCACGAGGCGCTACAACTTCTGGCCGGCGGACCGTAAGCAGGGGCGATGCATATTCACACCGAGCGCAGCCGCGCTGCCTTGGCAAGGAGCACGCTGCTAGGGGTCGCATTCGGATGAGTTGGAGCGCACCTGCGCGTCAACAAGGCTGCTGTGCAAGCCGACACCCGCGGCCTCGAGGCGCTGCGAGTGCGCGGCCATCTGCTCCTCCAGCGCCTCGCGCCGGGCTGCCAGCTCATCAACGCGGGCCTTGAGGTCCATCCTGCTGCACAGGCTTCCTGCCTGGAGGCTGGAAGACAGTGAAGCAGGCTACGTTTGTTGTGTCCCTGCAGCTGCACATGCGCGCGCATGCCCTGCATGACTGGGGTCTGATCAGTCCTTGTGCACAACAAGACAAGGTGGCTGAGTGTGGAGGTCCCTCTCCACTGTTTGTTATGTGTGGTCCTGGTCCTCGTCGTGCGTGAGAGCGTGGTGAAGGCGTTGTGCTCACGCGTCAGTTTGGCGCCAGGCCTGGGCTGCCTAAGCAGCCCACACCTGCATCAAGCGCGCTGACACACAGAGTCAGCTGTGACACTCCTCAGCACGCACGCGCCAGAGCCGGACCGGCCGGATGGACCTGGAGGCGTTTGCAGCGTGGACCGACGAGACTGCCACGCAGCTGCTAGGCCGCTGCTGCGTCGATCCGGTCGGCACCGGCGTCTTCTTCCTCGGCGCGCTGCGCGCCGGGCACGTGCTGGAGCTCAGCGGCCCCAGCGGCTGCGCGATGACAGAGACGCTGGTCCAGGCGCGCATGCTCGCGCTGCACCGCCGCGCCCGTGCCGCTGGAGGCCGGGTCGGCTCTGAGCTGCTCGGTGCGCCGCAGGCGGCCGCGGCCTGCATCCTGCCGAAGCAGGCCGGCGGCGCTGCGCTGGGCTACGAGGGTGCGCCGCCGCGGCAGGCCCTGAGCGCCCCCGCCGCGGCGCTGCCGCGTGTCCAGCGGCAGCCCTGTGTCCAGCAGCGGCACTGACGCCGCGTCTGCGCCGCGCAGAGAACGTGGTTCTGTTCGACCTGGATGCCAAGTTTGACGAGCTGCGCCTCTTCCAGGTCCTCACCGCGCGGCTGTCGGCGGCGCTGCGGCAGAGGTGCGCGCGCGCCGCCGGCGCGCGCCGCGCGTGCCCGCCCCGCCGGCCGGCGCCCCCTGAGCGCGCCGTGCGGCGCGGGGCAGCGCTGCGGACCCCGAAGTTGCTTCGCTCGCGCGGAGCTCCCTGCAGCGCTTCCACCTGGTGCGGTGCGGTATACGGACCCCTCTGGCGTGTTGGCGGCGCAGCGACCCGGTTGGCTGTGTGTTTGGATGCGCGCAGGCTGCTCCGCCTGCGCGAGCTCGGGGGGGCGGCGGCGGGCGCGCAGGTGCCGTGCGACAGCAGCTTCGACTTCCTGGCGGCGCTGCGCGTGGCCAAGCCCCTGCTCACCGAGCTGCAGGTCCGCGCCCTCTGCTCGCCGAGCTGCAGGTCCGCGCCGGGGCGCCCCAGCGCCCCGCGACCTGCCGCGCACGCGCGCCCCATGCTGCCCACTCATCACACATGCGCGCCGTGCATGCCCGCGTCCGCTTCCCCAACCCTACATGCCCTAACCCTGGCCGCCGGGCGCCCGCGCGGCAGGCGGGCGCGGGCCTGCGGCTGCTGCTGATCGACAACATGGCCGCCTTCTACTGGCAGGACCGCGCACTCCAGCCCGCGGACCGCGCGCCGCAGCCCCTGTCATTTGCCGCGGCGCGGCCCTGCCGCCGGCCTTGCGCCCGCCCGCTCTGATGCGCGCTGGTGGCTGACCTGGCTCGGCCTGGTGACTGGCGGCGCGCTTTGCACGCACATGCCGCGCTGGCTGCTGCGC
>JAABUV010003180.1_pt1 | contig 21204 bp, 19 predicted proteins | sample 5559971 | NCBI WGS metagenome assembly JAABUV01 (sample SAMN10711881, study PRJNA513362) | rock metagenome | isolation source: Antarctica rocks | place: Antarctica: Victoria Land, Knobhead nord | collected 2015-12-19
GCCGGCCGGCGCTGCGCGCCGCGCGCGCTCAGCTCGAAGCGCAGCTCGGCCGCCGGCGAGCCGCACGGGCTGAGCAGCACGGCGTGCACGGCGCCATCGTCAGCCATTGCAGGCTCGCCTGCTGCTCAGCCTTCCGGCCGGCCAGCCGGCGCCTAGCTCAGCATTGCCGGGCGCCGCTGCAGCGCGCGAGCGCCCGCTGGCCGACCCGGCGCGACAGCGGTGCACGCTGCACGCGGCTGCCAGGCGGCCCACGCAGGCAGCGCCGCACAGCAGGTCTGAGCTGGGCCGCTCCTTGAGCAAAAGGCGGGCCGCGTCGACAGTGCCCCCACACGTACAGGCGGGCCGCGTGAACAGTGCCCCCACGCGTTTAGGCAGCTCTGCAGAAAGCTAGCGTCTTGTGGCCTTTTCCCGATATCGGGGAAACTCTTGGAGCTGCAAACGCCTGGACTTGGTGTTTGTCCCTAGGTCGCATCGGTTGCAAGGATGATCCAAGAGCTTGGCCCGCAGCCAAGGGAGGACAAGGAGTTCACGCAGACGGTGAGCACTGCTCAACGAGCAGTCTCGAGCTGCCGCCTTGCGTGGGCCTGACTGTGCTGCTCCTGAACTTGCAACCTTGCAAAAGGGCAGGGCGCAGTCTTGCTCTCGAAGGCCCGCATCAGCTGCGCGGCAGGATGCCTGGGGCGGCGCCCGAGCTGCCAGCGCACGCCCCAGGTCAGCAGCCCTTGACAGCGGAGCAGTTCCGGGTCTGGAAGCAGCAGCAGGACGCGCAGGCTGCACAGGCATGCATATGCTCGTTGCTTCGCGCAAGCTGCAGCCAGGCTCTTTTGCGCCGTGAGGACCAGGTGCTTACGATTGGTGCCGTACAGGCGAAAGCGGCTGAGGCGCAGCAGCGCCGCGAGGACATACTCGCAGGCAGAGTGTTGCCAAATGGTGCGCCTTGCGCCTGTTTGCAAAAGCGCGGCAGGGGCGCCAGGGAATGCCGGTGTCACAGCTTGCGCGGGCGCACGCAGGTCGGGAGCTGTACGAGCTGCACCCAGAGCTGTTTGAAGACTACTGAGGGCGCTGGGGCAGCGCGCGCAGCTTGATATTGCGTACAGGCTCCTGCCTTGTGCTAGCCAGGCTTGTAGACCCTGCCACCCGCTGCAAACACGCTAATACGAGCGCGCGCCTCAACTTACTGACTCGCGCAAACGCGCCGGCAGCAACGACGCGCAACGACAAGGAGCGAACCAAGGCTGGTCAGCCACACACCCAAACGCGCCATGCTTGTAACGCAGCAGGGCGCTCAGTGGTCGTGGCCCGCAAACTTGCGCTCCTCACGGCCGTACTTGCGGTCCGACTTTTGGAACTCAAACGCGGTGACGTTGTAGAGGAACCAGGGGAACGCGACCATCCACAGCGCGACCGTGCGCAGCGTCTTGCCGTCCCAGCGGTAGGTCAGCTCGATGTGCTCGCGCGCGGTGCCCCAGTCCTCGATGTACTTGTTCGGCTTGTACGGCAGGTCGCCGAGCGCCCGGCGCTGCTGTGCGCCTGCACGGACGCCCGCGCGTCAAGTGCTGCGTACCCCTTTCCTACAACCATCAGCGCTCACACAGCAGAGCGCAACAGGGCAGTGCTGGGCTGCGCGTGCACAGCCGGTGCACGAGCACTCGGCGGCGACGCCAGGGACGCGGATGGCAGTGCAGCGGGCGTGCTGGGCCGTTCGGGGCGCGCCTGCGGGCGCCGGCGCCTGCATCGCACGGGCTGCCTGCCGCGCCAGGCCGCGTAGCGCGCCCGCCATTGGCTCGCCGCAGGTCCCTGCAGGCGCGCTCACATGCCAGTAACGGGGCGCCTGTGCTGGCAGGGAGCAGGTGATGGCAACGGACACCGTGCACTGTAGGAGATTGCCTCTCGGAGGCCTCTCCTGCAGAGGTCCAGGGCAGCAGGTTTCCGAGGGACCTCACATTACTGTAGCCCTTGCCTGCAGCAGTGCTCACGCCCGATCACAGCCTGTGAGCCCGGAGCACTGGCGGTGGGATGCGTCCGTGTTGTCGCTAACCTTGGTCACGGCGAACGCGCCTGGATCTGAGCGAGATGGCTGCGCCTCAGCCCGGCGGGGCCATCGGTGCGCGCGGGGCGCTCTGGCGCCGTTGACTGCTTGGCCAGGCCTGGCTGTCCGCTGCCGCTCGCGGCCTGGGCGCAGCGATGCAACCATCCGCGCTCAATAATCTTAGATTGTTTGCCCGCGCGCCCGCGCGCAGGTCCGCCGGCGCTGCCTGTGGCCAAGGTGCAGGCCGCGCCAGCCGCGGCCCCAGCACCACCTGCGGTGCGCCGCGGGGCACGCAGGGGTGCCTCAGCAGTGGCCCCACCATAGGAAGTTGGTTGGGCTCCCGGCCTGCCGGTTTCTTGCAGTTCTGTCGTCAGCGGGTGAGCCTGCTGCCCGCAGCACAGCTACACAGCCAACCAAGCACCGCCTGGCTCGCTTGTCGACCAAACACGCCAACGTGTTTCGGTGGCCACAGGCGTTGTTGCGATGGCGGGTGTCTGGGCGCGCAGGCCACCCCACCGGCCACACCGGACCCTCCGCCGGCCGTGGCAGCGGTGTCGGGCTTCGGCATTGCGCCGGGGACGCGAGCCAGCCCGGGAAACAACCCTGGCGCTGGCAGGGGCGCTCCCAGCCTGGCGCAGCGGCCCACCACACCACCCTCCGCGCTGGCCAACAGCCTGCGGTCCTCGCCGTCGCCTCCGCGGGAGGCCGAGCCGGCTGGGGCCGCTGTGGCGGGTGCACCGCCCGGCCCGGCCATCTCGGCCGAGGAGCTCGCGAAGCAGACGGCCCGGCGGGGCAAGGTGCCGGCCCTGCGCCAGCTGCTGCGAGGTTGTGTGCCCTGGCGAGCCCTGTGGCCCGGATGTAGCTTTTGGCGATGCAGTGCATCGCCACTGTGTGGCAGATGCGTTTGTGAGTGTGCTATCGTGCGGCGCACCAGTGCAGCGGTGCCCAGCTTGCACGCGTGGCTTGTCCCTGCAAGCTGCCAGCCCCCCGGATATGAACTGAGCGCTTGTATCTGTGGGCGTGCCTAAGTGCCATGACGGCGTCACGTCATGGAGCAATACGTGCGGTTAGGGCAGTTGTGTCCACTTCCAAGACTGTGTCTGCACTGAACGGGCCTGTGTCTGCGTGGCTCGAGGTGTGCTGGGATGTGCGCGCAAGAGCGGCCTTGCGTAGCAACGTTGGCCCGCTCCTGTGTTCCTCTGGTGGCCTGAACCCTTGCGCGTGCTCTGCCGCCGGCGCCTTGCATTCTTCGCGTCTTCCTGTGCGCTGCCAGCTACTATTGCGAGCACCAGCGGTGTCTGAACTTGCGCGCTTGGTTCTGACGCGTGGACGCACTGGCCGCGCAGAAGGCCGCGGGGACCAAGGCAGAGGATGGCCCGCCCGTCGTGGGCCCGGACGGTGTCGTAAGCAAGGGCAAGAATAAGACCTACCGCGGCGTGCGCCAGCGCCCCTGGGGCAAGTGGGCCGCGGAGATCAGGGATCCCACCATCGGGCAGCGCCGGTGCGCGCCCTGCCTGCAGCACCTCTGGACGGGTTGCGTCGGCGACCTGCAACACGAGACTGTTGTGCGAGCGCGATATGCCTGCCTGCCTAGGGCTGCACACCAGCCTGCGCAAAGTTAGCCTGATTTTATCTATGCTGAGTGCGCACTTGACGCTGGCCAGCGGCGGCACGAGTGTGGGTGCACACTCGCTAAGCGTGTCAGCTGCCGTGTGCTGCACAGCCACGGAGTGTCTGTCTGCACCAACGTATAACGCTTGCCTTGCCAGTCCAGTGGGGCACGCAGAGCCTGTGGGGGGGAGGTTTGATATGTATGTATTTGTCCACATATTCTTCTTAGCTCAAGATACTTGGTAATCGTTCTGGTGTGGCCATATATAAAGGGGGAGTGCGCTGAAGCCTGGCGTCACCCTGCAGGTGGCTGGGTACGTTTGACACGGCGGAGGAGGCTGCGCGCGCGTATGACAACGCGGCGCGCGCGATCCGCGGCGCAGCTGCGCGCTGCAACTTTCCGCTGGAGGGGGATGCTATGCCGACCGGTGCGCGCCTGCACTGGCTGTGTGGCGTGCATGGCGGCGGTGCCCATAGCTGCTCAGTTTTCTGTTGCCGAGTGCCGATCTTTTGTTATGTTATTTTAGTCCATTAACTGTGGTTTGAAGTAGGACAGTATTTCGGTGTGTAACTTTACTTTGGCCCTCATCATTTGGGTATTGCTTAGGCCTTGTATTGGTCTTTGTGGCTGATCTTCATTGGTGTCCTTGGCTGACCTTCATACGACTCAACGCGACTTAATGGGACATGGAGAAGGTCAAATATATGCTAGATGAACGCTTTTTCTCGCTGTGGCAGTGTGGATTGCCCAGGTTGTCTGTTATCACCACGCTGAATTGCCAAGGCGCTAATCGCGTGTGTGCTCTGTGGCTGCAGAGCCGCTGCCGATGGTCCAGCAGCGCACGCCCGCCGTGCGCAAGGCGAACAAGGAGACAGCCAATGCGGCAGCCAAGGTGGCAGCGGCCGCTGCGGCCGCTGCCGTCACAACCACGGCGGCCGCAACTGCGGCGGCTGTGCCGCTGGGCCGCTCCCCCGGTGGCGACGCGCTGATCGACTCGCGCATGTTTGCGCGCAACGTCACGGTGCGTGCGCGCGCTCCGTGGGCAGAGAACGTTGTGCGTTTGGACTCGTGTCATACGCGCGCGTGGCGCTTTTGTGGCACAGAGAATCATGTCCAGCGAGCCACTCGAAGGGACACGTCTGGTGGCAGAGGCGCGTGCTGTTGAGTCTGGTAGGCAGGCAGCATCCTAGGCTGCTTCGAGAAGGCAAACGTTTTTGGGCACGCCTGGCTGCGTGGGGTGAGGCCCATGCTGTGTTAAGTCGAAGCGCGAATTGCTTGCTGAAGTGGCGGAGTCCTATGCTGCAGGGCGTGATGACGATGAGTGACGCGATGATGATCCCGCCGGCGCTGATTGTGCCGGGCAGCATGGCTCCGCCGGCGCTGCCGGTGCAGGTGGGCCCCGAACGTAGCCCTGCTTGGGCGCATGATGTGCAGGGTGTGGGAGGCTCGCCCTGTGGGGGGGCCTTGTGGGGTGAGGGGCTTTATGTTTTGCCCCTTGCATGGGGCATGTGTGAGGGAGCTGCGGCTGCTGCTCGGCCCTGTGTGCACGCTGATGCGGCGTCACAACGGGCTGGCTGAGGGTGCAGCCGCTGGCTCATGCTCGTGGCTGTGAGCGGTTCCGCTGTAGACTCACTGCCAAGCACGCTGCGCGGGGGCAGATGCGCATGCCGAGCAGCACTGCGGCGCCCGCGCCGCCCGTTCCGGCGTACGTGGGCGGGGCGTGGCCGCTGTCGGCTGCCGGCGCAACGGGCGGCAACGGGGCCTCGCTGGGCCGCAGCGGCACGCCCTCGTACGGCGCATCGCCCTACGGCAAGAGCGTGGACATGGTGGACGTGTGCGCGCAGATCATGAACAGCGGTGCGGCGCGCTCTGCCAGATCCGCTATGCCACCCCTGCTCGGGACAGAACAGGCAGGCCCGGGTCTAGGGGCCATCTGATAATTGCTCAACACTCGAAACAGGGTTCACAGGCGCCTTGCCTGCTATCGTCGTGCAGCAACATTCGCGGCCTTTCAGCAGGGCGTGCTCCTGCTCAGCGGTCTGTGAGAGCTTTGGCATGGTGGCAGGGTGAGCCTGCACGAGCGGAGTACGGCGCACAGTACCTTTCAGTGTTATTGACGGTTACTGAGAGCGAAGAGACCTATCGCCGCTGGGCTGTGACCCCCGATAGGGGTGCGCCTTGGTTGGGCGGATGCAGGGCGAGCGGGCTGCGTTGTGACCAGTGTCACTAGGCAGGCGCGCTTACCATGTGCTGCACGCGCGTGCGCAGGCGTGGGCTGGCCGACCGCGGAGGCGCTCAACATGGTCAGCCTGCGCGACAACCTGGAGGGCATGCAGGCGGCCGCGGCGCACCACGCGCAGCAGGCGCCGCGCGACTCCGACGGCGAGGAGCTGGACGACTCGATCATGATCCTGGGCACGACGCCGCAGGCGTGCCGCCTGCGCTGCGCAGCGTTGAACCTGTGCCAGGGCCAAGTAGGTGGTGTAGGGTAGGGTACAAGTCCTGGCTAGACCGGTGCCTTCCTGATCCTGATCCTGAGGTGTAGAGCGCTTATGTCTGAGACCTCCGCCAGTTGCAGCCGACCGGAGAGCAGGCACACCTGCAACAAATGTCTGCAGGAACCCGTGTGCACATGTGGTTGTAGCGTACAGAGCAGAGGTGGCGATGCGCGAATGTCACCACCGTCTGCGAGAACAAGCTGACGCGCTTGCTCCCCTCCGCGCAGTTCGGCTCAGCCAGCGTGCGGCATCCGGTAGTCGGTCGCACCGGGCTGCCGCCGCGCCCGGCGCAGCCTGCGCCGCCGCACTCGGCCGCGCCGGCCGCGCCGGCCAGCGGCGCGCGCTACGATACCAAGGAGAGCGGCGAGTCTGATTACGAGGACCAGGTGCGGCGCCCTTGTTTGGCTGTGCCTACACTGCCGGGATCGCGCTGGGAGTTGCGGGAGGCTGTTAAGTGGAGCGGTGCATCAGCCTGGAACTGCTCAGAATGCGGCGCTGGCGGTCGCGCAGGTCATGGGCATGAGCCCCGACCCGGGCTTTGCGCCGGCGGCGCTCTCGCGCTTTGCGCCCGCGCACGTGCCGGCGTTCCGGCAGCAGGTGTGGACGCCGCACGGGCAGATGATCGACAACGCATGACGCGCCCCGCCCGCCGCTGCGCGGCCGAGCGGGCGCACGTGCTGCCGCCCCTCGCCGCTCCCGCGGCGCCAGCGCAGCGCCCGGATGCCTGCGCGCGCGGGCAGGACGGATGCGGGACTGCCGCCTTGGTGTGGCGCGCTGTGGAGCGCCCCCGGATCGGCAGGGAGACGGGGCGCGGGCGGGCTGCAGAATGTTATAGCATAGTCGGGCAGGAATACCACTTTAGTCTGCAGTTCGGGTTCTGACGAAGTGCCTCCTGGTTTTCTGGGTGTTGCGCGGGGATGCGCGCGGGGCGGGAGCGCGGTGGCTGTACAGACACGGGGCGCATTTTGGCACAACAGCTCAGCAGATACCTCCAGCGGGGCGCCGCCGCTGTCTGTGTGTCCGCCGCCCGCGGCTCCCGGTAGATTGGCTGGGCGGGCCGGGCGGGGCGGGGGATGCTCGTTTGGTTTTCTGATGATTGCGACCAGTCTGCAGCGAGCGCGGGCCAGGATTGGCGGTGCGCACGCAAGCTACATACGCCCCTGCCGACACATGCACGCGATGCAGTGGAATTGCTTTATATACGCCCCTCCCCCTTTCGCTCTCACGCCTGTCCATGCACGAGCCCGGCGCATCGGCTGCGCCTCGAATTATATGCAGCTTGTGGGTTACCGGCCCGCCCTCGCGCGCCGCAGTGTTGTTCAAAGCTCTCATCTCTTTTGCGGGCCTGCCCCTGGCTGGGCAGGCGCGGGGGGCCCGGCTGAACCGGTTGCAGGCACAAGCGCGACAACAGGGGCGCGGGTGCGGCTGCGGGTATGTTTCAGAAGTTTTGGTTGGCGTTGACCCGGGGTTAATATCAGGCTGTTGGACGTGTGACGGCAGGTCTCTGTGGAGAGCTGCGGTAGGCCAAACACTGTGCTGTCTGCAGCCGCCAGCGGCGGTGCGGCTGCACAGCTGGCACCGCTGGCGGCATGCAACGCAGGTTTGGTCTGCACCTGTGCGCGCAAACATTGTCCGTCATTATGGGGTTGGCTGAGCGAAGGGTCATGGGTGGTACATGCATGCCGGCCGGGGCAGACAGGGCCCAAAGCAAGGGGTTTGGGGGGAAATGCTGCCAGCGCCCGTGTGGCTTTGGGCCAGGGTGCGCGCTGGGGGTTGAGCTTCTTAACTCTGCGTTTTTGGGGCGTGGCGCGGAGCGCCACGCGCGGGCTGCAGCAAGCCAAGCGGCGCCCTGGTGGCAGCGCGCGCGCTTGCGCCAGGTCCGTGCACAGCGGCGTTGTGCTGTGGCGGGCTGCAACCGCCTCTTACCAAGCCCTCTCATCTTTACCTTCCCTGGTGATATCATGAAGCCGCCCTTACTGTCGGGGGCCGCCGTCGTGTGTTTCTGTCCCGCCGGTACCCCTAGTGCGGGAAACGCTTGGTTGCACATGCGGGCTGGGGTGCGGCGACGGCAGGGGGGTGCGTGCTTCAAAAGAGCGCTCGTGCACGAGCAGCTGCCTTTTGCTGCCTAGGGCCTTCAAGCGGCGGGCCCGGCCAGCCTGCACAACTTGCGCCGCGTGTGAGGGAGGACGCGCGGCAGTCGCTTTTGGTAGGTATTCATTGAGCGGGCGCGTGCGGCGGGAGCGGGGCAAGCTGGCGCGGCGCGTGTGCACAAGCAAGCGCCCCTGGGGGCGGGTGCACCGCTCGCCAGCCCCGCGCAGGCGCCCGCTCTTGCGCCGGGGCAGTGCGACCCTTTGCCAAACCCTTTGCCAACCCGCGTGTTAGTGTAGACGGCGGGGGCGCGCTGCTAAGTGCGCAGCGCTCGGCCGGGCGAGCGGCGGCGCTGCTAGGAGGGCTCAAGAAGCTGGGGCAAGCCTCTGAAGGGCCCCATCCCGCCAGAACCCTGGACTGTGTCCCCCCCCGTGGACAATCTGGAGTGAACCGACCCCACTCGCCCCCCGCCTTGTTTTGCGCGTGCTGCTGTCGGGGCGCGTGCGGCGCCTGCCTCCGCTGCAGGCGCAGTAGGACGCGACTCCTTTATTAGCTACCCTTGGCAGGTGTGTGTGCGCGTGTGTGCAGAGTCCTGGCTAGCTCTTTGAGTGCGTCTCCAGGCTGTTGGTGGCCGGAAATAGGGCGTTTAGAGCGTTCGTGCTGCAGGCGTTTTTGGCGTTTCATTGGGAGGCATGGAGGGCAAGCTTTGTGGCAGCGGCCGGTGGTATATAGGACTATCTGCACTATTAAATGAGCACCAGGGCCCATGCATCCTATCCTGCTGCGCGCACCCATCACCTGCTGGGCATCAGCTGCCTCGAAACATTGGGCCTCTCGGCCTCTAAGTAGCAGAGGAAGAGCGCGCATGCACACCTAAGAACTTAACAGTGGAGCAATGGAGTTATGACACAGCGGACATAAGGCTCCTGTGCGCACCCGACTGCCCGAAGAGCTGCCACATGCACTGAGCACTGCATGTCGCGGGCGCGTGCGCCCGGCTGCCAGCATGCGAAGCCTCAGCCCTGACCAACAGCTGTACCGCAGCTGCTGTAGCATTCGCCCGTGAGCAGACGGCGACTGCACATGCTGCCAGCCCCCGGCAACCTCACAGCGAGCACACAGATGCATGCTTTACATCATGTTCACACAGCTGCCGCCTCAGCAGCAGCCGCCGTGCCTGCAATGTCCGAGAGCCCGTCCGCGATCGCCTGCAGCCAAATGGCCTTGGGGCCGCGCTGCAGCGGCCACAGGTGGTGGCCCTCGACGCGGTGGCACTGGAAGCCGCCGGTGGTGAAGCGCGCCCAGCCGCGCACGTGCGCCTCCGTGACGCGGCGGTCGGCGCTGCCGTAGAATGCAGTGATGGGGAAGCCGAACGGCGCTGCCGCATGCGCCCCGTTCAGCCCATGGCCGGGCGTGCATGCGGTGCCCTGAAATAGTGCAGCAGCTCTGCCACACTTTACGGTGACCGGAGCTGGCAGTAGCGCGAGCTGGCTATCAGAAGTGGCCGCGGTGGCCCTATGGAAGACACCACGAGCGCCTTGGCGCGATGCAGTGTGTTCATGTCCTGCACGTCCATAGCTCTTACACATGTGCTGCTTTCCTCCGCTGGTTGAACGCCTGAGAGTCCTACCAGGAGCGGCGCACACAGACACATGAAATGACAGGCTGCTCCATGCACTGCCGCCCCGGGGGGCGCCGGGGTAGGCCGGACATGCGCGCTGATGCATGCCGGGCACCTGGCGAGGGTGCTCGTCCGGCAGCAGCCACACCCGGGGAGGCCGGGCGCGGCCCCCACCCGCGGCTCGGAACTCGTACTCGTCAAACAACGTGAAGTCCGCGCGCATGAGCGGCTGGTAGATGGGCCACAGCGCGGCGCTGAACACCGCCTCGTTTACGTCCCAGCCGCGGCACTCTTCCTGCGAGGCTGCGCATGCTGTGCGCCTGCCAGGCTCGCGAGCGGCTCGAGTTCGTGCATGCGCTGGGTCTTTTCTGGACTTGAACACACGCCGCCTGTGCATGCAGACACCTCCAACCCCAGGGCGTAAGCATGGGCTGCATCATTCCCTCGGTACCCCAACGGCATACCTTGAACTCGGCCTCGGACAGGCCGCGCTGCGCGCGCCAGGGCCGCTGCGGCGCCGGCAGGTCTGGTGAAGGCATGGCCGACAGGAAGGCCGCGCGCGGCGGCGGCAGCCCGGCCGCCCCGGCCGCCCGCAGCAGCTCGAACGCCACCCATGTGCCCGCGCTGTGGCCGATGACCTGATGAGCGAGATGGTTTGCTTGAGTTCTGGAAAGCGTGCCAATGGGGCCAGCACCTCGGCCCGCACAAAGCGCCCTCAGCCGCATGCGCACGCAGCTTGCAGGCGCCGGCGACCATTGCCTGGCGCCGTGAGGCGGTGAGGAGTCGTTGACGAAGGGGCCTGCACTTTGTCGAGCGTGCATTGCCAGGACATGACACGAGATTCAGCAGGGGCCTGACCGCAAGGGCGCATGTGCAAGCAGCACTGCCCCGTGAAACGCCCCTGACTTGGCAAGCGCGGTGTGGGAGATGTCTCAGAGGCACGCACGGCGTATGGGACGCCGTCGCGCAGCCGCGGCGCGAGCACCGGCAGCAGCGCGGCCGCGACGTCGACCGCGCGTGTGAGCGGCGCCTCGCGGCCGCGCAGCAGCCGCCCCGGCGCCTGCACCGCCAGGCACTCGGCGCCGTTCGCGCGGCACCACTCCTGCGAGCGCGCGCCCGGGCTTTCTGAAGCGCTGCATCGCGCTGCGCCGCTGCTGAGGGCAGCCGGCAGCGGCCTGCGGCCGCCCCGGCGCCTGCACCGCTTGGAGGGCGCATGGTTTGTGCAGCACCGCTGCGCGCTGCGATCAGAGCTCTCCGCTTCAGAGAAGTGTCCAATGGCACTGCTCTGTGCACACGCGCCTAGACGTGTGCAATACCGCGTGCAAGCCAGCAACACGGCTTCACCCCGCGCGGGCCTGGGCGCATGCAGGGAGGGAGGTGGCGCCGGCGCGGAGGGGCGCGCCAGGAGCGGGCTGGGCGCGCGGCGCGGGCCGGTGCCCTCGCTTGTGTACATGTCCTCGGCGTTGCCGGCGTTGGGGAAGCACAGCACACGCCACCTGCGCGCTCCCGCGCTGCCTCTGATTGCCGTGGGTGCGCGTCAAGCACCGCTCTCGGGGAGGACCGGTCCCCTGCCTGAGCATCTCGGCACCCACTACCTGCGCATTAGCAGCACCGCGCCCATGCGCAGTGCTGGCAGGCGCACGGAACGGCTCCGCCACCCGGGCACCCACGCCAGGCCCAACGGAGGCGCCGCGCACGTCTCAGCTATGCGCGCGTAGCAGAGCAGGGGGGGTGCTGAGCGGGCCGCGTGCGTTTGAGTGCTGCGCGCCTGGGTCGCTCGCAGGCGGTGCGGCTCAGGGGGAGCCCCGGGAACCACTTGTGGAAGTCTTCCGCGTCCGGGGCGGGGGCGGCACAGGGTGTCATGGCGCGCGCCCCGCCAACAGGCACTGTCAGCGCCTGCTGGAACAGAGGCAGGGTCGCGAAAGTGAAGCGCAGCTGTGTCCCTCCAGGTGTTGCAGCAAGGCAGGCTGCTTTGCGGCCAGTGTTCTCGGTGCCCCTGTTACACTGTAACAGCGCCGCACATCCTGGTAGGGTGCACGGCCGCCTGGCGCTTAGCCAACTTAGCCAACTGCGCAGAAGATTGTCTGGACGATAACTGGGACCGCTACACATCGTGTGCAGCTACCGACATCGGGCTGCGCTCCCGAGTCCGGTGGGCGCCCCTGCCATGGTCCAGTGCCATGCACCAGCCGCCCCTCGCGCGCGCACAGCCTTCTATGACGAAACACCTTATGCTTTACGGACTCCTGCGGGGGGCATGACACAACTTTTCCGCTTATTGTCTGAGAAGAGAGCTGCTGCGCGCGCACCTTGACTTTTAACTCTGTAGACCGCCCCTCCAGCCCTCGCGCCGCAGCCAGGTCGGCAGCAGAGGTCCTACGCAAAACGCGGCGGGAGAGCAAGCCAGGGCGTTACCTATTCCGCGCGTGACACCTGATCGCTGCGGAAGACTGTTCCTGGACACCGCAGGCGTGTTGCGCCCTCGGGAACCTACACAAGGCGCCGGCTGAGCGGAGGGCCGCGTGGGCGGCAGGTGCGGGAGAGGGCGGCGCGGGAGGCGGCGCGTGCAAGCGCCGCCACCAGCAGCACTGCCTGGCAGCGCGTAGGCGCGGCGCGGCGCGGGCCGGGTGCGCCCCGGCGGGGTGCGGCCAGCACCATGTGCAGCACTGCGGCTTTCCATCCTGCGCAGCCTGTCGTGGTCGCGCAGGCCACAGCTTGCAGAGACGGACCGTCGCACGTGCTTGTCCATACGGGCCACCTGACCTAGCCAGGAGGCCTGTAGAGGCGAGGCCCGTCCGCGCGAGCGCTCGTCCGCGGGCGCACGCGGGGCGGGCGCCATGCGCACAAGCCCTCGGGTGCAGCTGTTTCAAGTTGCGCTGTGGCACATAGCGACCCCTGGCCAGTGGGCGCCACGGTGTGAGCCGAACTGCCCGCTGTACGGCGCTGATGCTCTGTCATGCGCAGGTGAGTGCGGTGCAGCCCTGCGCGAGAGCTGGGCCAAGGCCGCGGGCCGACTTGCTCAGGGCCTTGGGGCATGGAGGCTGAGCGCCTCAGCTGCCCCACCGGGCTGGACGCGCAAGCAGAGTGTGTGCGTCGCGTGGCCAATGTAACGGAAGGTTTATCACCTGGGGGCGTATATGCAGCCCTGGTCAGCAACGCCGCCAGTGAGTCACTCAGGGGCTCTGGGCGCTGGCGCAAGCAGGCACGTAGTGGTGTAAGGAGAGTGCGCCACACAAGCGATTACCAGCAACAGCACTGGATGTGCTGTTGCTTGAAAGAGCACCGCGCTTGATGCATCATCAGTTTATCCATGCACTCGCATGGATATGAACCTAAGAGGGTGGCTGGCATGTCCTTCGAGTGCCTCTTCTGAGAAGCCTGGGAAGCAAAGAGGACCATTCCTTGGACTTCCTGTGGTGCCGTGTGAGCTCCTGACAATATTGTATTAGGGGGAGCCGGTACAGCTGGGCCTGCGTCACGCCTTTTGGGACTCGGTAGCCCCGAGTGGAAGCGACTTCCGAGCTGACTGTGGGTGGCCGGGTATACACATTTTCGGCAGCTTGCCGCATAGCCCGGGTGGGGCCGAGCGCTGAAGTGGCAGGTAGCCGGCCCAGGCGGCCTGCAGGACTGCAGCGTAACATCCAGCTCGTACAACCCGAGCACACTCTGGACTCACAGGACAGCCGCTTAGAGTAGCACGAGCTCCAGCGTTTGAAATGGCGGCCGTCACGCAGCACCGCGTGTCTTTCGGCGACCGGCCGGTTGACGCAGTGCCTCACCTGGCTACCGCCTGCGCCGGCCTCTCCGACGTCTTTCTCAAGTTTGCAAACAAGTGTGCCCCTCCCTGGTGTGCCACCCGCCGCGAAGAGCAGGCTGCAAGGTCGACTGTTGGCAGACGGGCACGTCTGGGTGCCCCATAGGGGCTCCAGCTTGCAGGCTCCCGAAGAAGCTGCGATCTACAGCTGGCTGACCCCTGCATAATGCGTGGCTGCGCAGTGCTCGCGAGGCACGCGGTTACTTTGGCACGTGGCGGTTCTTCACGCAGACGGAGGGCGGCGGCGAGGCGCATAACGCTGAGGACCAGGCGTTTGACTGTCTGCGGACCTACCAACTGTTTGGTGCGCACCAGCGCTGACTGTCGTGCCGTGCAGCTGTGCGTTGCAGCGCCCAGGAGCAGGAGTGTATGCGTGCGTGGTGACGCGCCCCGCCTGGCGCGCAGAGGACTCTGGGCACCGCGCGGAGGTGGTCTTCCGCAACTTCCACCAGGCAAGCGCCACCGCTCCTGCCCTGGCTTTGGGTGGGCGCCGGGCTCACGAGGCCGCCGTGCGCCTGCGGGCGCTGCAACCTGCGGTACACTGCCTTGCCTGGTTGGCCACTCATCGCAGCGTCTGTGTGTGGCCCTCGCAATGGCCACCTTGAACCGGGCTCAACGGATACCATGCTCCCGGCAGGGGCGTCCGGGGAGCGGCACAACCGCCGCATTCCAGCGTGAGTGCGACGCACTGCGCGAGACGTCCTTTGCACGCTCCGCAGCAGATCCGTTCTTCAGCGTGCGCGCCTTCCCCCATCTGTGCACGCCCCGTTAGGAGTTTGTGCGTGGGCTAGGGCGCACCTGCGTGAGATGTGCGCGCAGGGTGTGGTTTGGCCTGCTTACTGGCTGCTAATGCAGCAGCTCTGCAAACAGCGCGCCTGAGGGGTGCCGCTGGGGCGCAGTCGTGCATGCGGCTGCACCCGGCGGAGGCAGCGCAAGGCCTGCCGGCGTGCCTGTTCTGGCGCTCGGTGCCGGTGACCGACAGCAGCACCGTGCGCCTGCCGCCGATGCTGCCGCCCGGCGCCATGGACGGCGACGTGGCCGCGCTCGCGCAGGCGCGCACAACGTGGCGCGCTGCCAAATGCATCCCCTTCTCTGTGCGTGGCCGGCACAGGTGCTGGGGTATGGCGAAGTGCTCGCAAGGGACGGAGGCAGGGTGTGTGACTGCTGGAGTGGCGCTATGCGCGCAGGCGTTCCCGACGTGGAGCGAGCTATCCATCATCTCGTCTGTGTGGTCCTTCGAGGCGTTCTTCCAGGTGCGTCTTGCACGCAGCTGAGCGCGCGCGTGGCCCTGGAGCCTGCGCCAACCCTGCACTACTCGAGTGCTCACAGGTAGGAGCCAGGCCGCCACGCTGCCGCGCTGCTGGGTAAAACGTAGCCGCCGCGCAGGACGGCGAGAACCGCTGGAGCATGGGCCCGCTGTACAGCGTGCAGTCGCTGCGCCTGCGCTCCAGCTTCCTCATCTGCGAGGCCGCCACCAGCGTGGACCCGGCCGGCCCGATCGACTTTGGAGCGCAGCCGCGCAAGCCGCCGCGCGGCCGCCTGGCCGCCGCGCCCGAGGCCTGGCTCGCGGACGGCGCCTGGCGCGGCGTGATGCGCGAGGCGGTCTGGGACGAGGAGGGCGACGTGCTGCTGCTGCGCCCGCGCCCGGCCGTCTGGGCGCCGCCCGACGCGGCCCGGCCGGGTTACCGCCTGCAGCTTTTCCCGGACGCAATGTACGGCTTCTGGCCAAAGGCGCTGCCGGCGAGCGACGCGGCGGCCACGCCGTCGGCCAGCAACGATGTGCGCTTTGAGGCTGGCGGCTTCCTGCGCGAGCGCGCCGAGTTCCACCGCATCGTGCTGCGCTACTCGGTGCGCGCCCGCGCGCCTTTCCTTTGACCCCCCTACCTACACCTATCCTGGACCCTTTCACACGCAAGCGTGGTTGGATGGCCATCGTAGCGTATTCCGTGTTTTGGAGCTTTTGCAGCTGTGGAAATATCGAGAGTAAAGGGGTACAAGCTCACATTTTGCGATGGATGGCGTGCAGGTGGCCGGGCACGCCGAGTCGCTGACGCACGAGGTCTACCACCGCGTATAACGCCGGCGCTGCGGCGGCGGCGCGGGGCCTGGCGAGCGCTGTCATGCGCCCAGGCTCAGCTGGTCCAGCGAGGGCGTGCACCGGGTGGCGGCGCGCATGGGACTGGCGAGGTTCACCCCCTGCGGACGCCAAGTGCGCGAGGCGAGTCGCGCGCGTGGTGTGTGTCGGCCGCCGGCTCTGCAGCGGCCAGGGCGCATGGGGCGATGTGGGGGCTAGGGCCTAGCTCGAGCTGGCGTGTGTTGGCTCACCCTGAGCAGGGCATGGTCGAGGTGGTGTTGCTCCGCGCGAGAGGGGCTTGTTGTGCAGGCGTGATGCCTTCAAGGCTGTGGTGGTGGTGAGCTCCCGCGTCAGGTGGCAGGCCTGCGTAGCGGCCAGCCCAATGGGGTCTGAGGCGGTGTTGAGCGCAATGATGCGCGTTGGGGCACGCGTTGTGCGGCGGGTGTTTGTCACGCTGCAACAACGCAATTGTGCAAATGTCGCGCTGCTATGGGCGCTGCGACTCTGTGCAGTGGTATATGCTTCAGCAGTTGTGCGCTCCTCCTTTGTAGCAGGCTTGGCAGTACGTTGTGCGAATATTGGGCTCCTGTGGCCCCGCCTTTTTGTAATAGTGCGGCGGCGGCTTTGCCTCTAGCCGTGGCAGGATGGTGGCAGTTGTGGTTGTGTTGGGCGGGGTGCACTGGTGTTGGGTGTGCTTTTGACTGGTGGTGGCTAACCAAGCATTCTTTCCTGCTGCAAGACTGCGCCGCTCTCCAATGGCGCAGGTACGCGACACACATCATATATTTGCGGAGCGTGTTGCAGCAGCGCCGCCAGTGACCCACCGCGCAGCTCTTTGAGGCTTGGCGCAGTGGGGAGCTGCATGCTTGTACGTGTCTCTGTGTCGCATGTTCTGCTGCGCTATTCGCGCACGTTGGCACCGAATGTGTCCTCGTCGTGCCGCATGTCCACTCGCCGTGGAATGGCGCTATTTTGATGTTGTCTTGTGTAAGCTATCAGGCGCTTGGTTGTGTAGCAGCAAAAGCGTGACCATGACCATGCAGAAACTTTGGCTCGCATGCGGCATGCTTGTAATTGAGCTCTTCTGCGCATACACTGACAGTTGCTTTTGTGTTTGTCATGGCTGCATCAGCTTGTCCTCGTGTGCCACAACATGGTTTCGCTCCTGCAACACGTTCAGCGCTATAAAGTGTCACCCTGTGTCAGACCTGTACAGTCACTGCCTTGCACGCACTCATCCACCACTGGGCTGCTTGCGCAAGGGTAATCGGCGGGCCTTGCATGCTCGGAATTCTTTTAGAGCATGTTAGCACATCCTGGGACCACCCGCATCTTACGCAGGGGAGGCCAGAGCATGCTGTTGCTCAGAGCGCCTGACGCTCTTCCGCATGCAGCGCACCGCAGCAGCCAACGCGGCTGCCAAATAACCAAACGGCCCAGCTGCGCGCCTCGCTGGGCTTGTTGCATCCACGGGCCAGGCATTAGCAGGCGCGGCGGCGGTGCAGCCTGTGAGCGCCCCCAGGCGCGCGGCGGCGGTGCTCGCGCATCTGGAGCGCCGCGGCGGCTGCATCCCCGCCAGGCACATAGCGGGGCACGCCAGGGCCCGGCGCGTGCGGCCGCAGGCACCACGGCACCGCAGGCCGCTTAGCCCGGCCCTATGCGGCTTGGTGGCGCCCAGGCCCAGAGCTCAGCGCCCGCAGCCGCGCAGCGACCCCGGCTGGCAGCGCATCGCAGCCGTCCACGCACACGTGCAACGCTGCCTGCCGCAGCAGGCGCCCCTGCAGGTGCCGAACGCACCACATGTGCGGCAGCCTTGCGGCACAGTCACGGCATGGCCGCGCCCGGCTGCCGGCGCGGCGCACCTCCGCTCGTGCACCAGCTTGCGCAGCCTGCTGCTGCGGCTGCGCACACAGGCAGTCGAGCGAGCGGGCCTGCTCCAACGGCCTACCTGCACCAGAGGGGCACCTGTGCCTCTCTGCTCCAAGGGGAGCCAGCATGCACGACGCACAAGCGCACCGGGCCCCATCGCGTCAGCTGGCGCCGCTGATGCAGGATCTGGAAGCTGCGCATGCGCGGACGCTCACAGCGCGCCGGCATCACGTGCCAGGCATGCCTGCCGAGCGTGCGCGCGCACGCCGCGCACGGCTGCAGGGACCAGCGCGCGGGGGCCTCGGCGCACCGCTGGCGCGGGCGCGGCGGCGCCGGCGCGCGGCTGCGCCGCGGGCGCCTCCAGCGCCGGCAGCGCCAGGCGCGCAAGCGCGCCGCAGCCGCCCAGGTCCAGCCGCTGCAGCGCGAGTGCGCCCAGGCGCACCTCCTGCCGCCAGGGAAGGGGTTTCACTGCCTTAGTCAGCCCTCTATAAGCGCTGTGAAGTGCCACTTGGCCATGCTGCATACTCAGTCAAATGCGGACCAGTGGGGCACAGCAGCCCATGTATGGTGCACAGCACGACTGCATGTTAACCCACTGTGCTGAGACAGGTCCCATGCAACCCCAGCGCGCGGCTCGCCAAGCACTGGCGCGCAGGCGCGGCGCACCGCGAGCTGCGGGCACGCGCGCGCCACCAGGCTCGTCAGCGCGGGCGACGCGCAGGCCAGCACGCGCAGCCGCGCGCAGCCGCTTGCATCCAGCTCGCGCAGCGCGCTGTTCGTCGGCAGCGCCAGCCGGCTGAGCGCGGCGCAGCCGGTGACGTTGAGGCGCTCCAGCGCGGGCGCGTGGGCCGTCATCTCCTCGAGGGCTGCGAGCGCGGGCTTCAGTGGGTGAGTGCCGCACCTGCCAGGACTGCAGGGCGGCTGTAGGAAGTGGGCGGCCAGGCCGCTCAGGCCGAACAGCATGCGGCGCCCTGCGCTGGCGCGCCACGCTGGCGCGCGCGCGCTGCCTTCTCGGACGCCGCGCCGCTGGCCTGCGGGCCCCGCACCCTCGGCCTCCAGCTGGCGGCAGCCAAACAGGTTGATCTCGCGCAGGTCGGGGCACGCGCCCCGCGGCAGGGTCCCCAGCGACCCGCACTGCGCGCCGCGCGGCGGCGCGTCAGCCGCGAACCCCTGGCGAGCGCTCTGGACGGCGGGCAAAGGGGAGGCCGGCTAGGGTTAGGGTTGCGTTCGCGCATTCCTGACACCCGTGGGGCAGCACCAGTCGTGCACTCGGCATGCGCACACACAGATGACTACACACGCAGGGAGCCACCAGCGGCTGCGCGGCCCCGCTCCGCGGACGCAGCCCAGCATGGCCTACCCTAGTGCCAACTCTAAATGTACCCCTATCCCTGTACCCTACAATAACCTACCCTGTACATGGCACCGAAGCAGTCCCTCACAGAGGGCCGCCGCAGCCATTGGCGTGCACGGCGGGCGACAGGAGCCGAGCAGCCATCCCAGCCGGCCAGGCTCCTGTGCGCGCCGCCGGCGCAGGCGGTAGGCGCGCCTGCGAGGCGGCCAGGCTGCGCAGCGCGGGCGCCTCGACCGCGAGCACGCGCAGCGTGCCGCAGCCGCTGATGTTGAGGATCTGCAGGTGCCGCGCGTTTGTGCTCAGCATGTGCAGGCCGCGGCAGTCTGCCCGCCCCCCACAGGCGGCGTCAGTGCGGCGCGGTGAGCGGCGCGCGCGCGCCGCAGTCAGCATCTGTGGCGCGCCTGCAGCGACACACACAGCTCTCTGCCCGCTCACCTAACAGGTCTCCATCATGCGGCGCGCTGCTTGCACCCGGCGCCCGGCACTCGAGACGCTGCCCGGATCCCGCGGCGGGGCGCCCGCCGCGCCTGACAGCAAGAGCTCCGTCAGCGGCGTGTCACGCGGCAGCATCATCATCATGTAGTCCATCCCGCGGCAGGCATTGGCGCGCAGGCAGCGCAGCACGCCCTGCGGGCCGCCGCCGGCTCAGCAGAGTCGATGCGCAGCCTGCAAGCTCATTGCCTTTGACAGTAGTCGGTCACCCAACGCAGCTGTGATGCACAAACACATGCAAGGCTGGAGCCCTGAGTCGAAGGTCGGCCGGCTGGCGCCCTGACGCTGTGGGGGCTCTCAGGCCTCGCGGGGACAGGCGCGACTCCTGACGCTGCGCCTGCCGCGGCCTGGTGCACACGTGGGCAAGCTAGGGCTGCAGCCCGGCAGCGGCCCCCACAGTGCCAGCCGCAGCCCCGCAGCCCCGCCTGCTTGAGCTCAGGCCGGCAAGCTGCAGCCCAGGCCCGGCCGCGGAAGCTTGCCTGGCGGCGCGGCGCACCACCGCCGAGCGCGTGACCGGGGAGGGCGTGCCCGGGGATTCAGCCTGACCGCGGCGCGCGAGATGCCCTCGCAGCGCGACACGTTGAGCCACGTGAGCGAGCGCGCGCTCGCGCCCTCGTACAGCAGCGCCTGCGGCGCCCACCTGTGACTTCATACTCTAACCCTAGACAATGTATTTTAATGTTTCTAGAACAGCTCCTGCACAGGCAGTCAGCGCGCCCGCTGCTGGGCGGGCAGAGGGGACGCGCCCGCTGGCCCCTGCGTCGAGCCTGGGCAGCCAGGCTGACGCGGACCAGCACCAGCGTGATACCCGCCAGCTTCACCACTTACCAGCGCTCGCGCCTGCCACCTACCCTAGCCCACACGCAGCAACGCGCACGGAGAGCGGGCCCGCGAGCCGCAGGGTGTGCGTCCTAGAGGAGTTCCAACTGCCAAGTGCATGCACGCTTCTCTGCGGCGTGCGCAACGCGGGCGCACCTGCACGCCCGCATCTGTCACGCCCGCGCAGCCGGCAATACACACTGCCTCCAGCCCGCCGCCGCCGCCGCCCACCGCGGCCGCCGGCATGGCGGGGCTGTGCGCGGCGCGCGCCGCAGCAAAGCTGCCCTCCACGCGCGCGCGCGCCGCGCTCGCGCGCCGCGGCGCGGCCGGCGCCGCCCCGGGGTGCAGGCTCAGGGCGTCCATCGCGCGCCCCGGCGCGCTCTCAGCCTCCGCGGCGCCGGGGCCGTCGCCGCCGCTGCCGCCCGCGCCGCCCGCGCCGCCCGCGCCGCCCGCGCCGCCGCCGCCGCCGGTTGCCTGCGCGGCGCCGGGGTCCCGACGGTAGCGCGACAGCGCGACGAGCGCGGCGTCGTCAATGCCAGCGCACCCCGCCAGCGACACACTCCTGCGCCGCGCCAGCATCGCACTCACTCGTAGCCGCTGCCTGTTCGGCTTCCTGTTTGCTGCTGTCTGCATGCATGTGCAGCGCTGCAGCACATGCATGCAGAGCACAGACAGAACGCGGGCACTACCGCGCCACAAGCGGTGCCCAGCAGGGCTTCCCAACCCTACAGACCCTGGTCTTTGCTACGCAGGCGTGTGGGCGCAGCATGTCCCGCGTCGGCCGCCGCGGGCGGTTGCATGGCGCATTGTGCGGACAGGGGCGCCGCCTGCCTCGCGCCGGACCTCGCGGCCACACCACCGCGCCCATGCATTCACCACCCCGAGCACATCACCATCCCAACCTTCACGCCGCCGCGCGCACCGCAGCGCGGGC
>JAABUV010003183.1_pt1 | contig 21196 bp, 21 predicted proteins | sample 5559971 | NCBI WGS metagenome assembly JAABUV01 (sample SAMN10711881, study PRJNA513362) | rock metagenome | isolation source: Antarctica rocks | place: Antarctica: Victoria Land, Knobhead nord | collected 2015-12-19
GAGCGATGTGAGTAGGTAGATCATCGCATTGACAGCGCCTTTGTAGCAGGCTCACTAGAAGGGAACCGACTAGCTCATCGAAGAGGTCGACTATTGACTTGCCTTTGTAGCAGGCTCACTAAATTGACCTGGATTCGGATCGAGCCGGACCGAATTTGATGGCACAGATTATTTTGACTCGACTGATCCACGAGCTTTTTGGGGGGGGAGGGAGTTTGTGATCCTCTAGCAATCAACGGCCATATGTTCCCGTTGGTTCTATTGATCGGGTGAACCGGTGCTACTGAATGAGCGGTAAGTCCTCTAGCAATTCAACAGCCTCGCCGTTGATTCTATTGACCCCCTGGTGTTGTTCTGTCTTTCGAAGTCGTCGACCACCAGGTAAACAAATTTCTTTAGACTCGTTTCGTTGTCCGCCGAGTGTCTTGAATGAATATTGGTACCCGTATCGTAGGGTTAACGGATTCTTAGTTTAATGTTGAAACCGTGCCTAGAATCTAACCACACTGCAGCGAGGTAGTGCGTAGCTGAATAGAATGTTTGATCAATAGAGGTAGCTATAACTAGGAAACTAAGAATACAGAAGGAAGAAGACAGTTCCGAGCTGTATCTATAGTAGGCCGAACAAAGGGGCGAAGTAGCCGGTTTGCTAGAGCTCGAATAGATGAAATGTTCCAGCATATTTCGATCCGGAACATCGCTGTTCCTTGTTCACATACCGAAATTCCTAGAACCTATTGGCTAGGCCCTATTCAATGCCGACACGCTTCGTAACATGTAACAAGTATATAAATGCTAAGAAAGAAAAGTATCTAGAAGAAAAGAGTCAACTATTTATATGACTCAGAAGAACATAAGCTAACTCTGAATAAAGTTGACTTCAAAACAAGTCTATGTTCTAACGATGAGCAATCAACGATAGCTCTCAGAATAATCATCAACATAGTCATTAACATAACTATCAATGAAGATGACTAGAATTATAACATGAATTTTTGAGCATGATGTCAGCTTGATGAGTTAATGCATCGATCTTAATGTTTTATTTGTCAGATCAATACATTATCTTGAAGTTGAAATCAGCGAGCTTTTGTACTCAATGCATTTATTGTCTGTTAAGCTTTTTATCTTTCATTAATGAAGTGAGTGCTTGATGATCAATGAACATCTTGATAGAAATGTCAGTCAATTTCAATTCAAGTTGTCAATGCTCAAATGCTTGAATGATGATTAACAGCTCTTTATCATATATTTTGTAGTTGCATTCAGCAGAAAACATGTTCTTGCTATAAAAAGTAATTGAATGTAGAATTTCTTCATCATCATATTAAGAAAGAACTTCATTGTTGATGTAGTTAAATAAGTTAATTTCAAGAATAATCTTATGAGTTTAATCAAAGTGACGTAGTATAAAAGTCTCAATCATACATCTCTTCATATGATTGAATGTCATCTGACAAACTTTATTTCATTTAAATATGATCTTCTTTTGAATGAGTTGAATTATTAAACAAACAATCTTTGAAAAGTTCTTGATGAAACATCAATAGAAATTGCAGAAGTCAATGAAGAACTGCATCTGAGTGAGATTATTGAGTGTAGATCAATCAATGACTGCTTGCATTTTTCGCGAATTCATCTTCAATTCTTTGATTGATATCAAGAGTTCTAGAAAGATAGTTTTCTGAACATGAAACTCGCACTTGTTAATGTTTATCTGTAGATCAGCTTCTCGTAGTTTATTTAAGATTAATTGTACATGTTGCTTATGTTTCTTCAAGATCTTGCTGTAGATGATAATATTATTTAGATAGATTTGATAAAACTAATGTAAATATTTAAACAACACGTCATTCATATAATGTTGATAGAACGCAGATTCATTAGTTAATTTGAAGAGCATTACATGATATTTGTATAAGTTGAAGAAGATAATAAAAATAGTCAAATTTTTGCTATCTGAGTGCATGCATAGTTTGTTGAACATGATAATGATGTTCAATTGAATCAGATACTTACTTTCTTGTATATGAGTGAAAGTCTCGTCTATCAATGACAAAGAATAATGATCTCATTTGATCAAAGCATTGAGCTTTCTGTAATTGACGTAGAAATGCAGACTATCATCTTTCTTTTCAATGAACAAAATGAGCAAGATGTAGAGTGCAAAGCTGAAGAAAATGAATTCTTTGTTTAAATGATTAATCAGATATTTCTTTATCTTCTGAAGTTTATAATTGAACATCTGATAAAGTCTGCTTCTAGAAAGCATTTCTTCATTGATTAACTCAATTTTGTGATCATAGAAATAATGAAATGATAACTGATTAATCATAGCTCGATCGAACATGTCTAGATAGTCATGATACTTGAGAAAAAGCTTAACTTTGATCTTCTCAAGAGTCTTGACATGAGAGAGCTTATGCAGATTCACTTCTTCAGACTTATTTTCAACTGTAGTTATGAGTTGATTGATTTTCAAAATGATAACAGCAAAGATCTTGACATCTGATCATTTGACTAACATTTTATATGTCGCTGTCTTTATTATTGCTATGTTCATTGAACTGAAAGAGAATGATTTTAGACTAAATGTCAACTTAGAATTTTTGATGTTAGTTAAAGTTGCATTACGCAATTTTAACTGTTCAATTAGTTTAACTGACTTCTCATTAAACTGACTGAAAGAGAGTGATTTCAGATTGAATTGAAATGTGTTACAAAGCGTGTCAACATTGAATAAAGTCTAGTCAATAGACTCTAGAAATTTCGATATGTGAACAAGAAACAGCAATGTTTCAAATTAAAATATGCTGAAACATTTCATCTATTTGAGCTCTAGCAAATCGACTACTTCGTCTCTTTGTTCGATCTACTATAGATACAGCTTGAAACTGTCTTCTTTCTTCTGTATTCTTAGTTTTCTAGTTATAGCTACCTCTATTGATCAAACATTCTATTCAGCTACGCACTATCTCGCTGCAGTGTGATTAGATTCTAGACACGATCTTAACAAAATGTAGTGAAAGATCTCTTCAATATATGAGTAGAAGTCAAACTCTTTTGCTTCATGATTTTCTTGTTGCTTAAGAGTAGAACAATTAATTTCTGACTAGAAGTGAAATTCGAAAATCAAAGAAAATCAATTTGCATATTTATTACTAGATTGATTTTGTTTATTCATATTTTTTCAAGAATCATTTGATGTTGATTTAATTGAGTGATCAACATAGAAGCTGTGTCAATTGTATGATCTTAAACAGTCAGATTCAAATAAATGACATGAGTAATGAATTTCTTAGCATAATAATCGTTGAATTCTTGAATTGACTTTATGTTACAAGTGTATCAAGATTGATAAGATTGAACAAGATTAAAGCTTTAATCAATTTGCAATGAACGCTAGCGAGTTTTCTGCGTAATGATTAGAGCTAGTTAATGATCTAGTTGAAATATGACTCAACAATCTTTTTTCTTTCTCAACATTCTTTTCTTTCATCAACATCTTGTTCATTTACATCATTTTCTTCTCATGTCACAAACACATTTCTTTCAAGTCTAGCGCAGTCTTTGAACATTACATAAATAAAAGCTTTTGTATCAATCTTCTTCTGTATTCTTAATATTCAGTTATAGCTATTTCTAAAGATCAAGCACTATTAACTCTGATCTTCATTGATTGTATCATTTAAACATAATTCTGACATTATATTAAAAATTCATTAATCACATGATACTGATCTCATTACTCATTCAACATACTCGTACAGACAGAACAAGTTTAAAGAAATTCATTTATCTGATGATCAATGACAATTGAAAGATAGAACAACATTAAAGAGTTGAATAAAATCAACGACAAGACTGTTTGAATTGCTAAACTACTTATTGCTCATTAAGTATGCAAAGTTCACTTAATTACAAGAATCATGATAAAGAATCTTCGTGAATTGCTCAAGAATCAAATCGATCGATAAATTCAACAATAAAGAATCTTTGTTGTTTGTTAAAGAATCAATCAAATCAATCAACAAACAAATCTCATCTTCTTTGTTAAAGATTGAATCTCATTTCATACATTTTTCTTCTTCAATTGTCAAGCATCATCATTCATTCAATCTTCTTTCAAACAAATCTCATCATGTTTAATCATTCATTTATTAAAAAGTGTTCTGAAGAATTTCAAAATTATTTCTCTCAAATCTTTGATGCTGATTCATTGAAATCATTAAGCGTTGCATCATTTATTCATGAAGATGACAAATCATTTGCTGAAATAATAATACTTTTCATGTTCTATGAAATCTGAAAGACTTGAAGTCTAGCTCTTGATGAAGAAACAGATCAACTTTATGAGTTAAATAAACAACAAGAAGATAAAATCAAAGAGTTAAAGATTAAACTTCAAGCTAAAGAAAACACTTCTTCTGCATTCATTTACTCTGAGCGTTCTAGATCTCAAAAAATATCTGATTCTTCACTGTTTACTGATGAAAAGAACTTTATTTGAGAGAATTGATATGAAAAAATTCAGAATAAACTAAAGATCAACATCAATCTCTTTTTTAATGAATGAGTCAAATTAAGCTATATACATTTTAGATTATTCAATGACACAGCTGAAATCATTCAAACTAGATGCAAACATGATTATATCAATCTTTATAAGATTGTCGATGATCTTTTGAAAAAGTTAGCTCAGTTGTTCAATGACTTGAATAAGAGAGTTAACTTTTGTAGAAAATACTACAACTTAATTCAAGAATTCAAGAAATTCAATGAATTTTATACTTAGTTTCAACATCTATCTTTCTGTCAAAGACTAGACTGAACTAGAGATTCTATCAATATAAAGAATTGATTATTATATTACTTGAACTAGATACAGAACAATACATCAGATAATGTACAAGATGAAAGACAAGAAATGAAAGAAAAGAATGAAAACTCATCTTTTATATACATGAATTGAGTAATGTCAGAACTGAGCAGCAATTCTATGATTTAAGATTGCAAAGACATGAAACAGATTTTGATGTGATTAAACTAATTGATGATGACTAAATTAATGACTTAGTTCAATGAATCAAGACTTTCTAAAATATTAATGATATTAGATTGAATTGACAACATATTTTATGCTCTGAGCTGAGATGATAATCTGACATCATGACAGTAGCTTTTCTCTCAAAGACTGAGCTTCTGTGAGATGATGAAGAGAACAAGATGAGATGAGAATTGAAATTAGATGAGACGAGACGTAAACGAGACAAGACAAGAACGAGATAAGATGAGAAAGAATCAAAGATGATGATGAGATGAGATACAGTAAGACGCATTTTATAGTGATGAAGCATTGACAAGATGAAAATACATCTGAGCAAGATGTCTGAACTGAATCGATAATGAATATTGAACTTAGAGTTCTTGACATTGACATTGAGACATTGTACATGATATTACATGTGATTCTTCAACGACAGAGTTGACGAGATGAAATTTATTGAATGCTTGCTCACAGTTATTTAGAAGATTGAAAGATTTTCAAGTAAAGAAGTGATCTTTTCAATTGATGTAATACTTGAGCAGAAATGAGTTGTAGTGTCTATCACGCTTGAAGTTTAGTATGCTGTTTACATATCAGAATCTTTCGTCGTTTTCAATGATGACGAGTTCTTAAGATTTCTGACGTTGACTCGAAAGAGAATCATTTGCAATGTGACTCAGAAGAATAGCATGAAAGATTGAATGAACTTTCATAGATGTTAAAAGATTTAACTCGATGATCAAAGAATTTTACTCAAAGATACACTTGATCTTGAAGAATTCAACATTGTGATCATTTAATTTGACAGTGAAGTGAGCGATGCTGAGATTGCAAGCATTCAGTCAAACTTCATCTTCGACGAAGTATTTAAAACAAGAACGACGAAAGAGATTAACATTGAACTCATAAATGACTTAAGTTATGAGCATCTCATCACGTAAATGATCAGTCAGTTCTCTCATCTTCTTGATAAATTCTTTGACATTGATTAACTTGTCTTGAGCTTGAAACATAAGATTCTCTGACAGAGATTCAAAAAGCTCGAAGTCTAGACGTGAGTTCTGATTCATATTAATCAAGAAGAAGAATGTTAAAGTGATTAATGAAGATGCATTATTGATCGCGAATTCAACTTTAAGAAGTCACTTAGCTCAGTTATCTTGCATGTAGTTGACATAGACTTGAAGATAATGCTTCATGACAGCATTGAATCTCTTGATTTGATCATTGATCTTGAGATGATATGCTGTAAATTACTTGACGTTTATCTTCAGCATCTTACACATATGCTTTCAGACATCAAAGATGAATTGTGTGTCTCGATCAGATACAAAGAACTCAAGTAAATCATGATGTTTTCAAACATGAGCATAGAAGCTGTTGATAACTTCTTCAACTTTTATAGAGATGATGAAAACTAAATGTCTCATTTTGCTAAGATGATCAACGAAGACTAGCACATATCTATATGTGATATTCATGAAGATATTGAGCGATAAAGAATTTACATAGTTCATGAAGACATCACATCAGCGACGTTCGAGAACTGAAAGAAGATGCAATCATTCTTGAGTTCATTGTTTAAAGAGCTTGAAATGTGTACACACGTGACAGTTTCGTATGAAGCGCTGAACATACTTATATATGTTGAGTCATCAATAGACTTGACTGATCAGTTCATAGCTTTTGACTCTTTCTGAATGATCATCAATGACATTGTTGTGAGCGAGCTGAATAATATGAAGACGTAGTTTATTAAAGTTGAGTATGTATCTTCTTTCTTGAAAGTACAGATGATTCTCATGTTCTTCACACTTAACTAGAAAGATCTTGTTATGATGACATGCTTCATTGCAAAGTGCTTCAATTATCTGAGCTGCGAATGTGTCATTGACTTCAACTTGTTCTCACAGTGTCTGAGTGAAAGTATCAGTAGAATCTTCATCAAGATTCAAGATGTCTTGATTTAGCTGAAATTTAATGTTTTCAACGTTGAATTCTTCAACTTCTAGATTCATGAGAGTTAAAGTCAGCGAGAAAACTGAGAACAGATGTAACTGAACTGAATCTGAGATGATGATTTGTGACTGAAGCATCATGACTTTAATGTCAAGAGTGTTGAAGATGAGATTTTCAACAATCTTGAAATCTAAAACATGAATTTTTAGAATTGTCTGATGTTAATATTGATGTCAAGAATCGAATGTATTCTTTTTCTTAGAAAGATCTTCTGAGCAACGTGTCAACGCATTTGATTTATCGTTGATCTTGTCGAAGCAATATGTGATGTGATAGTTGAATCTAGACAGAAACTCACTTTAATGAGCTTAATGATGACTTAACTGCTTAATTGATATAAAATACTCAAGATTTTTGTAATCTGTGATCATCTTGACAGAATAAATAAAGTCTTCAAGCTCTGAACATCATTCTTCAAATGCACAAATAATGATCATGAGTTCTTTATTGTAGATCTCGTAGTTACACTCAACTGCGTTATATTTCTTGAAAAAGTAAGCGATTGAATGAAAAACTTCGTTCTTATTGTACTGAAAAAGAATGTCTTTGAACACATAGTTCAAAGCATTGATTTCTATCACAATTTTGTGATCTGAATTGTAGTGATGTAGAATAACATCAAAAGTGAACACTTTCTTAAAAATGTTGAATGTCTTCTGACATTTCTGAAATCAGACAAAGAATTCGATCTTTCTGATGAGACAAGTGAGCGAGTTAGTTATTCTGCTATAATCGTAGATAAATCTTTTATAGAAGTTCGCGAAATCTAGAAAACTCTGAACGTCTTTAACGTTGATTAACATGAATCAGTTGACAATGATGTTTATCTTGAATGAGTTCATCTTGATCTCTTCAATGATGATTATCAATTCTAGATACAAGACTTGAGTGACATGAAACTTGCATTTGATTATATTTGTCTGAAGATTTACTTCTCACAGCTTTTGCAGAATGAGTTTGACATGAATCTTGTGCTCAAGTTCATTGTTCAAATAGATCAAGATATTATTCAGATAAGTAATACAGAACTTATTTAAATGTTTATGAAGAGTATTGTTAATATACTTCTGAAATGAGATGAGTTCATTGCATAAATTAAAGAGCATGACTAAATACTTGAATAATTCAAATCGCATGCAAAAAATGATGAGAGCTTCGTCTTCTTCTTTGATTTGAAGATGATTGAATGCAAAGATGATATCAAACTTGATAAAGATTTTGATTCAACTTAAATGATTCAGCGTTTCTGAGATCAGAGGCAAAGAATATCGATTTTTGATGATGATGATGTTCAGATCTTAATAGTTCACGCAGAAGCAAAGTTCTTCTTCAAGTTTCTTAATGAAGAGAACAGAGATGATCATTTGAGAGTGATTGACTTGAATGAACTCTTTGCTCAGATTCTCATTTAAATAATGTTGAAGTTCTAGAATTTCATCACGACTCATGTTGTATAAAGTGAAGACTGAGAATTGAGCATCTTCTTTAAGATGTATGACATGATCATGAGCTTGATGCAAAGACAAGATATTGATGTTCTTCTTGAAGAAAATCTCTAGAAACTTGAAGTATCTGAGCGAGAGAATTGTGACTAAATCAACGTTCTTGCTTTATCAATAAATCTCAAGATCTTCTTAAGTCGTGAATGTAGTCAAATGAATTTTCTTTTTCATTTGATGAAGACTTTAACTGTGATCTTTAGCATAGATGCTATTCTTGAAGCGAGACGAAGACTGAGCTGACAAAGTCGCGTTGTACGACTTTGATTCATTAGACGAGACTGAATCAAGATTCAGAAAGTCATCAATTTTCTTTAAAGTAATACTAAATACTTCAATGTCTTTGTCACAAGTAGCTTGATCAAAGCATTGAGCTTTTAACTTAACTATGTCAAGTTATGTAGAAGATCGATTGCATTGATCTGCTCAAAAGACATTAAAAGTTCTAGAAGAGAAAGAATTGTAACACTTGATTTTAGAAAAGTATTCTTTTTGAATGACTTGAAGAATATGACTAAAAGCTTCTTGTTTTAAATGATGAACGAGATTGAACGAGATTTGTTTCTTGTGAACAGATGAAAAACTGAGTTGCTTCTTCTGAGTGAATTGAGAGTTAAATTGCTTTTCGTGAGTAAGCTGAGTATTGAATGATTCTTCTTGAACAATTCATGAACTGAATTGCTCTTTAAGAGTAAACTGAGAACTGAATTACTTCTTAAGAGCAAACTAAGAACTGAATGATTCTTCTTGAACAATTTGTGAACTGAATTGCTCTTTAAAAGCGAACTGAAAACTGAATTGCTTCTTAAAAGTGAACTGAAGACTGAATGATTCTTCTTAAACAATTCGTGAACTGAATTACTTTTTAAGAGCGAACTGAAAACTGAATTGCTTCTTAAGAGCAAACTGAGAACTGAATGATTCTTCTTGAACAATTCGTGAACTGAATTGCTTTTTAAGAGCGAATTGAAGACTGAATTGCTTCTTACGAGTGAACTGAGTTGAAGCTACTTCTTTAGCTTTGAACAAGATATTTTCTTCTGATTGATTGAGATCATAGATTTTGACGAGAAATTGACAACAATGACTAAGATAGAAAAGCAAGAACAAGATGAGAGTATTGTGTTCAAAATTGATATACACAAAGTGATGATGAAGTTATGAAAGACTCATGATGATGAGATATTGATTTAATTCAGTGACATAGAAGAATAGTTTTTCAACATGTTCATCGAGAATTATTGTGAACTCAACAACATAAGTAATGTCATCAATTAAAGCGACTTGATCATCAAATTCTTAAAGTCTGTGAGAATGAGTTAACAGATGCAAGAGAAGATGATGTTGTTGTGCAAATGATTTATTCATAAAAACATAAGCAGAGATATCACTGTCAATCAAAGCGAAAGCAGAAACTTTAAATTGAGCTTGACAAAAAATACAGAATACTATCATGTGACTATCTTTGAATGTTGAATTGAATTCAAAGAGTTTCAAGACAGATTTAGCGAAAAACTTTCTATATGATTGAAGTGAAGATGAAAAGATTGATGCTAGTAGACAAGATGATATGTATACAGATCTTTGAACGTGACTTAGCTCAAAGACTAGACTTTTTTCAAATACAATGAGACTTCTTCATCTATGCTGATGACGTTGTTGTTGTCGACGTTTATAATATGCAAAGTAAAGAGCTTCTTATTTGAACATTCTTTAATGATTTTGCTTGAATGTTGCAATTTGCAGTAGTAGCACAGCTTTCACTTGTTGCAGATTTTCTTGATTTCAGAAATGATTAAAATCTTATCTTGAATGATGATAATGACGAAACTTAAATTCATTGACTCATCAATGAATGAGAAAGAAAGAGACGAGAATACTGTTGAAACAACAGTCACAAAGATGATAATTCTAAAACTCAGAGAATTACTAGTTAACACAAAGATGCTCTTGACTTTGATGAGCGAGACAGAGAAGAAAACGATGAAGTGAGATTAATGATGCTTAAGCTGTTGAAGCTCTTTGTTGATTTCAAAGAATGCTTGAATTCATTGATGAAAGATGAATGATCGAGTTTCATCAAGATTTTGTCAGAAGAAGATAATGACTTGAGTGATATAACTGACATTGCGTTTCATGCAATCAATCAACAAAAAGTCTTTCATCAAGAAATATTCTTTCTTCTGATAGAAGAGATTGTAATAGTCAACAAAGCTATCTGTGTCTTGCTTCAGAGTTTTGCGAAGATATAGTTAAGCATCTTTCAACTTAAAAGAATTATTGCAACAATGATGCAATTTGTGTTGTCAATTTGCAAAAATGAAAATGATACAAAGATCATTGACTCAATATTGACTCATTAGATTGTGAATCTTCTTATCTATGATGAGTCGTGACTTGACATAAATGATCTTGACTTGATGAAAGAAATAACGATCATTGTTTACATTCATGCGCTGTATCAGACTCTGCTTTTATGCATTCAATCAATCTTTGTCTCTTTCATACTCAGATATGTTGAGAAGCTTCTTGAATCTAAAAGCGATAATGACAGTGACAGAATTTGCAAAAGAATGAATGATGAAAAGAGATTGATTATTCAAGATTTGTGTGATGATCTGAGTTATCATCGCGAGAGACTGAGAATTCAACTCTATATAGACTGAAGAACTGAGAACGATGAATGAGAATGAAATAATAACATCATGTTGTCAAACTTGATTTTGAAGCTCTTGCATTACGCGAAAGATCTCAACTGAATTTTCAATCACACTTTGAGTGAACTGTTCAGCAACATGCTCATCATTGATTGAAAGATTGTGAGATGACTTCATTTGAGTGAAAGAATAACTAGATAAGATTTCAACGTATGAAAATGTTGCAGAAAGTGTAGATCTTTCATAATGTCAAAGACTAAACTGAATTAGAAATTTTATTAATATAGAGAATTGATTATTATATTACTTGAACTAGATACAGAACAATACATCAAATAATGTACAAAATGAAAGACAAGAAATGAAAGAAAAGAATGAGAATTCATCTTTTATATACATGAATTGAGTAATGTCAGAACTGAGCAGCAGTTTTATGACTTAAGATTACAAAGACACGAAACAGATTTTGATGTGACTAAACTAAGATGATGATGACTAGATTAATGACTTAGTTTAATGAATCAAGACTTTTTAAGATATTAATGATACTAAATTGAGTTAACAACATATTTTATGCTCTGAGCTGAAATGATGATCTGACATCATGACACTTTCTATCTAAACTATCACAAGAAGCAACTGATCACTGATCTGAAAGATAAAATACACTCTTGTCTTCAATTCATTTAGATAGATCAACTAGTTCAATCTGCTTCTTTAAAAGAAATTCGTTTCTATTTGATTCATTTGAATAATGATCAGTGAGTCATTCAAAAGATCAAGAACAAAATCAAACATGTCAATAATGTTTCAAAAACTATCTTTCATAGAGTAACTGTTATCACTCAGCAGTCATTCAATCATTTGAAGTTTAATCATCTAAAGTCATGCAACGCGATTTTAACTAACGTCAAAGAAGCAGACATTCTAGTTGAAAACTGTTTCATATATCATAAATCAGATCATAGCTCTAAAGAGTGTCTTGATCAATCTACTAAAATTAATGCAGTGAACAATGAATATGATCATTTTAATTTCAATTCGAATTTCGATTTAAAAAACTAATCATCTCTTCAAAAGTCATCAAAAAGATAGAAATTATATTTTTGTACAAATTAAACGAAATTTTATTGAAAGAAAATTACTTTGAAAAGTCATTTTTAATTGATATGCATCTCATCTCTCAGAATCAATCTTTCAATCTTTGTTCTTTAATAAATAGTGATTCAGTCATTTACATGATTGTACATTTTAATTTAGTCAATAAAGTATGCAAGAAACTGAAAATTCAATCTATATCATTGACAAAAGAGAAGCTAATAAAAGATTATGATGAAAAAATATTTAAGAAAATCATCACTCATAAAATTCTATTTAATCTCATCATCAAAAGTCATAAGAAATTGACTGTATCAATGTTGATAATTGATATTAATCATCATGAAGTCATATTGAGTAAACTCTGAATGAACAAAAATGAAATATTACTGAATATGCAAAACAACGTCATTGTTTTTCTCAATTAATTGAATACTTTTATTTCGATTTTTTGAATTCTTCTCGATTCAAAGCATTCAAGTTGATCATGATCATCTTTGTTTTCTTCAATCATTCAGACTAAAACTTCTATGATGCTCAAATGATTCATTTCAATCACTGCTCAGAAAAAGTTATTCTTGATTCAAAGCATAAATGCAGCTTCGTTCAAAACATTGTTGAATCATTCAAAAAGAAACAAGATTGAAGTTTTTGCTTTATTCATGATAAACATCAATAAAGAAATCGCATACAATACTCAGTGCAATTTGAACGCTTTAAACATCTCTTTAATCAATGAAATGAATCAGAATTTGAAAAATATTAAAGCGAAACTGTCATTAAAATATCATGAATTTCTAAATGTTTTTGATTGAACTCAATTGAATAAACTATTCTTTCATCACTTCTACAATCATAAAATTGAACTCATCAATGATTTAATGTTTTCTCACTGTTGAGTTTATTGAATGTTCTCTGTCAAACTTCTGAAAGTAAAGAAGTATTTAAACAAGAATCTGTTGAAGAAATTCATCACTTCTAGTCAAACTCTCTATTTCTCTTTCATTTTATTCGCTCTTAAAGCAAATGAAGATTTTTAATTCTGCATGAACTATTGAAAGCTAAATGTCATTTTCAAAAGAAATAAATATTCTTTATGATTGATAGACGAGATCATTGATAAAATAGTGAGTTGCAAGCATCTGACTAGATTGAACATCATATTAACATTCAACAAACTTCAAATGCATCTTGATAACGAGAATTACATCACTTTTATCACTGCTTTAAAAGCATATAAATACAAGATATTATCATTCAAACTGATTAATGAATTGATCTTCTTTCAGCAATATATAAATGATGTTTTATGAAACTTTCTGAATGACTTTTGTCAAGTTTATTTAGATGACATTCTCATCTATAGCAAAATGAGAAAGAAACATAAAGATCACGTCAAACTAGTATTGAGTCGACTATGCAAAGCTGAACTGCAGATGAATATTCGAAAGTGTAAATTTAATGTAAAAGAGACTGTTTTTCTAAAAGTCATCATATCAGAACTAAATCTTTGTATGAATCTCAGCAAAGTGACAATCATAGTCAGCTGAATCACTTCAATCAATCTAAAAGAAATTCAAAGCTTCGTGAGATTTATTAACTTTTATCATCGTTTCATTAAGAACTTCTCAAAGCTAGTCAAATCATTCACTCAGCTGACTAGAAAAAACATGTTTTTTGTTTAAAATGAGATCTGTGTTCAAGTCTTTGACAATCTAAAGAAACAAGTCAGCTTAATCTCAATACTTTGTCACTTCGATCTCAAATGACAAGCTATTTTGAAGATTGATGCTTCAAACTATGTAAAAGATGAAATACTATCTCAGTATGATGATGAGAAAGTTTTTTATTCGATGATCTTCTACAGCAAAAGTATGATTCTCGCTGAAATCAATTATCACATTTATGACAAGAAATTGCTAATCATTATTTGATGCTTCAAACACTGATGACTTGAATTGAAATGCATTGAACTATTCATTCAGATGTTCATCAATCATCAGACTTTGAAGATCTTTATGAAAAATAAACAGTTAAGTCAATGACAAGTCAATTATCTGAACATGTTATCAAAGTTCAACTTTCAGATCATTTTTAGATCAGATAAAATGAACATTAAGATTAATGCTTTAATCAGAATGTTTTTAGCGAACGTCTCTGAATCAGCTCAGCGTCTTGAAGATTGTTTTCAGACTATTCTGATCTTTGATAAAGTCAATGTTCTATCTGTTGAATCAGAAGCAAATCTCTATTAACGAGTATATATGATAAATTAAACAGATGAGTTTTGCAATGAATATAAACAAGCTATGAATGAAAACAAGCTCAAATTTCATATCACTAAACTGAAGAACTGCAAAATTATTGACGACGTTCTATTTAAAAAAGATTTACTGTAAATCTCTGAAAACATGCATATGAAATTACTACAAGAAGTGCATAATTAATCTTCAATCTCTCACTTCAACAATAAATGAATCATTGATTTAGTTCAGCGTTTCTACTATTAATCAGATCATTGAGCTACTATTCAATGATACATTCAAAACTGTCATACTTGTCAGCAAAGCAAAGTTTCTAGAAATAGCATCAATGAACTTCATCATTCTTTCTCAATTTCACAGAAACGCGAAAAAGATATAATTATGAACTTCATCACTGAACTATTTTTGTCAGAAGACTACAACATTATTTGCACAATCATATATCATTTCATCAAAGAACATCACTATGTTTTCTGTCATTAAGAAGACAATGACATCTCAGTTGAAGAAACAGTTTGAATCATGCTATGAAATGTTTATTGACTGCATGATCTATTCAGTTCTATTGTTTTGAACAGAGACTTTTAATTCATATCAACTATGTGAAAAAGTCTTTGCAAATGACTGAGAATCACAGCTAGTTTATTCACAGTCTATCATTCTGAGATCAATCATTAATTAAAACAAGTCAATCAAGATGTTGAATGCAAACTTAGAATTTACTGCAATTACATGCAGAACGACTGAGTCAAATAAATATTTATGATGAAATTCAGCGACAATTTCAATATCTTCTCAATCACTTCAATGATCTTCTTCTACTTCAATAAAGAATTTCATTCTTGAATGAGTTTCAATTCAGATACAACTAACTATGAAATGACTTGTGAACAACTTGAAGCTAGAAAAGCAAATGATATTATCATTTGAATGAAAGAATTACTGATCTTCGATCATCAACAATTGAAAAAGATGAAGCTGATCACTGAAGTTCAAATTAATAAACATAAATGAAACGTCATCTATGAAGTAAATGACTGAGTGTGACTATCTTTCAAAAACGTCAAGATAACGAGACTCTGCAAAGATTTGAAAGACAAACAGCTAAATCTTTATCAAATCACTGTCAAAGTGAATATCTTCTATCATCTTCATTTATCAGTCAGCATGAAGCATCTGCATTCAATGTTCAGCTTAAATCTACTATAATTGTATTCAAAAGACTCTCTATCAGAACAGCATTCAGAATCACTCAGATCAATCACTATCAAAGATGATGAACACTGAAAGATAAATAATATATTTAATTTCAGATGCTATCAAGATCAAATACAGTACAAAGTCAAATGAAAAGATTTAGATAGAGATAACAAATAATACTATGTCAATAAAGAGAAATTCAATGACTCAGAGAAAGTTTTGAATGAATTTCATAAACTATATTCAAACAAATTTCGCTAAAATATCAAAATAACTATTAACAAAAGTGAGCAAATGAATTACATTCATGCAAACATGAATTTTCAAAGAAAGAAGTAATGTTACAAGTGTATCAAGATCAATAAGACTGAACAAGACTGAAGCTTTAATCAATTTGCAATGAACGCTAGCGAGTTCTTTGTGTAATGATTAGAGCTAGTCAATGATTTAGTTGAAATATGACTCAACAATCTTTTTTCTTTCTCAACACTCTTTTCTTTCATCAACATCTTGTTCATTTACATCATTTTCTTCTCATGTCACAAACACATTTCTTTTGAGTTTAGCACAGTCTCTGAACATTACATAAATAGAATCTTTTGTATCAATCTTCTTCTGTATTCTTAATATTCAATTATAGTTATTTCTAAAGATCAAGCACTATCAATTCTGATCTTCATTGATTGTATCATTTAAACACGATTCTGACACTTTGCTTTGATTAAAGTCAAAGACTCGATTTGCAACTGATCACAAACAATATACGCGATCACTTCATCAATGAACAAATAGTCAGCAGCTTCGATGTCAATCAATGACTTCAATGAGTAACTAATTTCATTGCTAGAAAGTACACATTCAATAGTCAAAGATTCAGAAGCAAAAGAATCATCTGACATGCTCATCATTGAAGAAATTAACACATCTTTCATCACGTCTTTGATGAAAGTCTTTAGTTTTTTGCCTCACTATTCTTGAAAGACATTTTCTCATTCTCTTTATTCTTCAAAATGATGATTTCATGTAGATGAGAAATGAATGCACAAAATGCAAAAGTGTTGATCTTGTTCAGCTGAAAGCAATTCTTGAACAAATAATTAAGAATCTTGCAGATGTAGCAGATGATTGATGATCTTGCTGACTCAGAAATAAAAGAAATAATCAACTTAACATAATTGATTATTGAAATCATCACTGCTGACAAGAGAGTAGTAGCACATTTGTCAGATATAACAGTGACTTTGATGATGACAATGCAACATTCGTTGCGAAGCTGATAATTGACTCATTGTTTACTATTCACATTTTGAAGAAAGATTCTTAAGCAAGTGAGCGAAGTAAAATTCTCTGAACAGATTAATAAAGCATTTTATAAGCGATTATTGAGTTTATTCTGAAGATCATTCATCAGAGTGCAATCATTGTATTCAAGATAGCTGAATAGCTTCATAAAGTTGAAGTAGAAGACATTGAAAGACTTGTCTGCTTGTCTCAAAGCATTGTACTTGCAACAAAACTTTTGATTTTTATTCAGTTCATCGTATATTTCTTTCAAATACTCAAATAACTCGTTGATCAAGATGTATGAATGCAAAGCATTATGTCAATGTCAAGTGAAGATGTGCTCAACAACATCATCTTTTAATCTAGATATCATATAAACAATACAGATATTCTCATTATTGAAATGATTGACATTTGTCTGAAGCTTGTCATTTATCTTGATTCTTCAGCTGTCTCATGTTAATTCATCTTCATCAATGAATATAAATGAATTCAAAAACTTGAAGAACTTATGATGATCATTGTCAAATAAAGTGAACGAGTCTCGTCATATATGATTCTTGATAAAAGCTCGAAACTTTGTAAACTGTTGAGATTGAGATTAATCAGCTGAACGTTGTCTCTTTTTTAGACTCAATACTTTCTCTTGTAGTTCAATGATAGTTTCTTCTTGAGTGTTTATTATTGTTTGATTGATTTCTAACTCATTAAGTCTCTTGATGTGATCAATCTGTAAATCGATTCATTGCTCATTGAGTTTCAAAATCATGTCTCATTGATTTTTTAACTTGATCAGCATCTTGATGATCTCGTCTGACTGATTAATAGCTCATTGACGAAGTTGTTGATCTGTATTGATATCTCATGAGATAGCAACATTCTGAGATCTTGCTGAAGCATCGAAAGAAATAAGAAAAACTCGTCTATTTGCAGTGCTTCTAAGCAAGCAAGCTGTTCATGACTCAACTGACTTGTTGTCATGTATCATGATGAGAAGATAAAGATAAATAAATTTAATGAAAGTAATTTGAAGAATTTCTTGCGAATTTTCTGAATAAACGAAGTAGATGATTTTGTATCATCTACACATTAATAGCAAAGTAGTTAATGAGCATTTATCTACTGTTAGAAATCAGCATAGAACGAGTCATATGAATGTCATTTAACTAATAGATAAATGTTAAGAAAGAAAAGTATTTACAGAAAAGAACTCAATTCTTATATGTATATTTCTCAGTTTTGTGCTAAACTCGATTGAGTTGACATTTTACACATATGAAGCAGAGTCTTGATGACAACATGACTAGATTAGATTCTTGCTAGATTTGATTAAAATGAAATCAGATGAAAACTAAATGAAGAATAAATGAAGACTAAAATCATAACATGATCATGCAAAGATTCTAGTATCTGATGATTGCAAGAATCGTGATGCTGTATACTTTGTATAATGTTCTCTGAAGTCATACTGATTTGATTAACAATATTTGATACAATGCTTTGTATATGAAGTTCATTTAACTTCTCGACATTGAGCAAAAAGAACTTTACTTCGTTTGCAAACGTCAGATAATCATCTCGTATGAAGAGAGAATCTTTTCACAAGAAATGAACAGAAAATTCTTAATGATAAATAATTGAATTCTGCAAGATCACTATGCAAAGCTTCTTCAATAAACATAGAAAATCTTAAACAGTCATGTTGAATTGATCTTTCTTGACAGTATTAAGCAATGATTCATCAAGCAAAGATTTATCATTCTTGTATGAAGCATTGCTTGAGAAATCGCTGAATCACGTCAGTCAATGATCAATTCATAATCAGAATGCTTGTATGAAAGATAACAAAGACTCAACTTTGACTCAAGATAAAAAAAAATCTTCAGAAGTCAATTTGAAGTCTATCATTACTCATATGAACTTCAGAAGAAGATGAGTCAAATAACTCATGAACAAAGCATTTATATTTCATCATTCAACATGATATATCTGAGATTTTAATGTGTCACTCAACTCATCTGCTTATGCTTTTGCATCATGATCATGAGTCTTCTTGAGACTGAAAATGCTGATGACATCAAACATCTTGTTGATTCATTCTAGTTGAATTTCATACAACATAAACAAAGTTAACTTGCTTTCTTGAAGCAAATAAAGATCATATCATTGCTGTTGTCTTTGAAAATGTGAAATCTGCTCTCGTATAATGTTTCAATAATAGAAGAGATAAAAAGCAAGCTACAAGATGATGCACAGCAATGAATTTTTATGTTGTACAACTGTCTTGTATTTGATTTGCTCAGTCTGATTCATTTTTTCATTGTTCAAGATGCAAATGTGCATCATACAAGAAATGAGATTCTTGTTCTTCAAGTTCAAAGAAAACAAATCAATCAACTGCAAATGACAATGATTTTCTTCATGCATCAACATCATATGACTCATCAAAAAATCAAGCATCGTATGATGAGCAAATTTCACAGTTTGAGTCGTGACTCATTTCTGAGAAAGCTCATGAGTTCAACAGCTTCATACGACATCAATCATTTATCATTGCTCATATTCATTCAGCAGAGTATTGACATCGCGATTGAAATATTGAGCTTTTCTTCTTGCATGCTTCTTCTTTGTATAATCTTTCAAAAGAACTTTCATCTTGATCTTTCATGAATGAGAAGATGTAGCATGATCGAAAGATTGCTGATAATTGTACAAAGAAATGATAGCAGAAACATAACTGTCAACTGAATCAAATTTCAACGTCTGCTGCACTTTCTTTCTCGTAGCAATCATATGAGACTGCTTGTAATGACTTGTATGAAGTTCTTGCAATAGAACTTTCTTGTTCAATAACATGATGAATTTATCTTTTATCACTATTTAATCATTCATGAATTCATGTCTTGCACAGAACTTCTACTTCACTCAATGCATGTCATACAAAGACGTTGAAGAAGATTTTACTCATCATTTCTTCTGCTTTGACTTGTAGTTTCTGATCATATTGATTGAAGCGTTCATACATCTCAAGATCAACGCAGTCTGTTCATGTTGATACAATTCAACTGTGACATTCATCTCATTGAAAGTGTTCATCGTCAAGAACATCATTGTCAGAGTCGCTGTACACTGCAGTACTGCACGCAGAATTAATTCAGATGTGACAGACTTCGTACAAATAAATTGTTAAAGAAAATCAGAAGCAGCGAGCGTAAAATGAAGCAATAACTGAATAAATAACTGAGATGAGACAAGTTCTTGAACAATAACTTGAAATAACTGAAGACGTCGACATGTATTAAGTGAGAAGAAGATGAAAGTTGATCTGAGCTTCTGCGAGAAAAAAGTGATCGAAGCAATGATTCTTTTGTTGTTATAGTGAAAAGAATGAAGTTGATGTTAAAGAAAGAAGTGCGTTGAAGAGCGTGACTCTATTGCTTACAGATCGATTTGAAAGTCGAAATTTGTTGAAAGAATATTAAGCATGGTACGTAGTTTTGAAAGTAACAATCAAGATTGAAAGACATCGAAAACATAAACATGCTAATTGTATTCAGGTTTATGAGCAGAATGACGGAAATACTTATGGCAGTTGAGAAACATCTTGAGATTACATTTCAAAACAAGAATGCAGAAGCATCGTTAAATACTTCGTCTCATAATCTTAGTCTCAATTTTGCCTTGTCATCGACATTTCGTACGTGAAATGCTGTGTATCGTTTATCAGGCAATTAATCAAGCGTCTTTAATGCGCGAAGCCTTAATCGAGGCAGGATGCTGAAATACAAGGCTTCGTAAACTTGATGAGGTATAAATTGCCTTGAAAGTAGAGTGATTATCTTAAGTCTTGTATGATCATAAGGGTGATAGCCATGAATCAAGAGATTTGATATCGAAGACAGTACGAGAAGTGAAATCGGAGAAGAGATGTCAAGTGAAACGAATGCATAGTGGAAAGAATATCAAGTCAACAAGATGTCAAATTGCAGAAATCCCAATCGAATATTCTACAAGATCAACAAGGCTTGAAACTAGAGACAGCATTGGTGTATAGATCTCCCCCTTGTTAGTTTGCTCTTTCAGACGATCCTGCACCGAAGACACTCGAGATCGCCACATCGCCGAATC
>JAABUV010003184.1_pt1 | contig 21183 bp, 21 predicted proteins | sample 5559971 | NCBI WGS metagenome assembly JAABUV01 (sample SAMN10711881, study PRJNA513362) | rock metagenome | isolation source: Antarctica rocks | place: Antarctica: Victoria Land, Knobhead nord | collected 2015-12-19
GGTGCCGGTGCGCGCGCAGCGCCCTGCACCGGTGGTTCCACATTGCGCTCCATCTATAAGTAGGGTCGGGGTTGCAGCGCCCGCGGCCCACACGCCTAGGCGGGCCGCGCGCAGCGCCCTGCACCGGCGGTTTCGTCACAGCACGCCATCTGCAAGTAGGCCATGCAGCGCCCTGGGCCCACGCGGCTGGGCGGCGCGCGCAGCGCCCCTGCGCTGGTGATTTCATGGCGCACGCTCATGGCGCACGCCATCTGTGAATAGGCCATGCTGCGCCCGGGGCCCACACGGCTGGGCGGGCCGCGCGCAGCGCCCTGCACTGGTGGTTTCGTCACAGCACGCCATCTGCAAGTAGGCCATGCGGCGCCCGGGGCCCCACGGCTGGGCGGCGCGCGCAGCGCCCTGCACTGGTGATTTCATGGCGCACGCTCATTGCGCACGCCATCTGTGAATAGGCCATGCTGCGCCCGGGGCCCACACGGCTGGGCGGGCCGCGCGCAGCGCCCTGCACTGGTGGTTACATGGCGCACGCCACTGCAAGTAGGCCATGCGGCGCTCGGGGCCCCCACGGCCGGGCGGGCTGCGTGCAGCGCGATCAAGTCGTTCCTGTTCGTGTTCGAGGCCGCCAACCGCATCGTCGTGGAGAAACCCGGCGCGCCTGGCGGCACGCGCTATGCGACGTACCTGTTCGAGCTGGAGAGCGCCGTGCCCGTGGACGCGCAGGCGCGTGGCTAGGGTTAGGGTCTGCTCCCTGGCGCACCGCAGGCCCTGACCTTTCCAGTGGACTCCACCGTGTCGCAGGAGCAGGGCGCTGACCGGCGCGCCGCCGCGCGCAGGTGCAGCGCCTCGTGGCCGCGCTGGCCGTGCCCGGCGCGCGCGGCGCGCTGCTGGACGGCTCGCGGCACGAGCCGGCCAACGCGCCGGGCGCGCGCCTGCGCAAGCTCCTCAACTTCAGCGGTGCGCCCGCCGGCGAGCGCCTGTGCTGTAGGCTGTTGGCCCGCCGCATGCGGCCGAGCGCCAGGGGCGGCGCCCCGGGCGACCCCTATGGCCTGCTGCGCAGGGGAGCGCATCCTGCACCTGCCGGACCGCGAGGGCAAGCGCGTGACGGAGTACCGCGAGCGGCTCGCGCGCGCGCTCGCGCACGGCGCCGCGCGCGGGCGCGTCGCGAAGCAGGCGTAGCGCAGACAGGTGAGTTTCCTTGGGATGTAGGAGTCAATTTGCTTCCTTCAGCCTCATCCGGGTTGCTGGAGACTCAGGGTGGCACCGACTTTGCGAGAGCATGTTCGTTCTTTGCAGTGTGTACTTTTCAGACACCTTACAGCCATGTCCACAAGAGCTTGGTGGCGTCTCGTGAGGGATGAAGGCCCGCTGCCCAGCGAGCGTCGCCTGGGCGTCCTGCTGCGAAGTATTTCTGCTTGGAGCCTTGTTGCAGGTTCCCGTCAGCATGCTCATGTAGTCGCATTATTCTGCTGAACTGATGGCTGGTGCCTGTTAGCCAACTGGTCAGTCTACCACCTAGCTAGCTGACTTGGACCAAGTTCTGAAACTCACGCAGTAAGAGGCACACACCACTCGGCCAAAATTTCTCTCACACTGCTCAGTAAGAGGCACACACCCATCGCTTTCAACAACTTTCTCTGACGCACACACAGGAGGGCCTGCCTGACCGTTGTAGGTCCAGAGGCACAGAAAAGTGGCGCCCTCGGCTAGGCGGCTAGGCGATGCGTTGCTTGCATGCTGCTGCACTGACATGGTGCCACTCTTCTCTGGAGGTGCAGGCAGGTAACTTTGACGTCACGGATGATCACGTATGTCAACTCTCCAACAGTTTCCTTGACGGGCGTGCCGGCTGCTCGCGGCCCAGCGCACGGCCGCCGGTGACAGAGTGGGGCGCAGGTGCCACTGACCTCATGCAGCATGTGCGGCAGCACTGGGGCTTGCGTAGCTCAGCCCAAGAGAACTCCCTTGAGGGGCGGGCGGGCAGCGCGCGCATTATGAGGACAGCAGGACCTGCGCCCCTTCTGAAACAGGCCATTGCGCGATGGCGCGCGCGCCGTCCGCTCGCCCCTACAAGGGAGTTTCATATGAGTTGAGCTATGCGAGCCCCGCTGCTGCAGCACATGGCTGCAATAGGTCAGTCAAATCTGCGCCCCGTTCTGCAACAGGCGGCCGCACGCTGGCCACACGCGCCGCCTGCTGCGCCTTCAAGGGAGCTGTGGGGGCCTGAGCTATGTGAACATCAGTGACATCGTTGACGTCAGTGAACCTGTCCGCCCTCCCAAAACTTTGCTATGTTGTGCAGCAGAAGTAGTGCAAGCAACGCCCGACGAGGGAGTGGGGCCCAGGCGGCGTGCCTGTTACGTGTGCCATGACATAAGGCAGCGCGCATTGCTGCGGGTGGCCCACGAGCTGAGGCGGAGCGCAACTCTGCTGTGCCAGACGGCACACTGTGCTAGGTGGGCACACCGTCGATGAGCGCGTCTTTGGCAACACCTTGGCACTTATCCAGGCATCCCTCTCTTGTCCTAGCAAACAGCTGACATGCCGGGGCGCCGCCGTGCCTCACAGCGTCCTACTGTGCAGACTTTCGCACTGCGAAGCTGCAAAAGCTACGCTTATATAAGGGTGGTCCCGTAAAGGTTTCTTGGATGTGCCAAAGGCTAGTGTATCGAGCCCTCAACACACTCTTCGCCCGCAGAGAAGCTTCGTGAGAGTTGAGGACGAAAGGATGTTGTTCTGTGCTCCCGCTCGCGCACTCCAGGTGCGCCGTGCCGCAAGCTTGGACACTGGGCGCGTTAGTAACGCTGCAAACGATGCGTCAATTACACATCAACAAACGCAGGTGCATTGCAGGTGCACCTGCTGCGCAGAGCGCGCCTCGCGCACGGCCTCGCCAGCAGAGCGCAGCCGGGCGGCCGGGTCGCCGCCGCCGACGACGATGACGCCGACTGGAAGACGCTGCTGGCCCTCACAACCTCGCCGGAGGTGCGCAGGGGCGAGCACAGGCGCGTTTCCGCGACTTGGCCGGCCGCAGCTGCGCGTCAAGGTTAGCGTGTGCGCGGCGACAGATAAAGCGCAAGATCGGCCACCTGAAGGCCGACCTCCTGGCCCTGCAGGAGCAGCAGCTCGAGGCGCTCAACCCCAAGGCGCGCGGCGCGCCCCTGCGCCCGCCCGCCGGCGCGGGCTGCGCGTGCGAGCGTGCGAGGCCAGCCATGCGGTTTGGGGGTCATCAGCCTGTTCTCCCTAGCGTGTCTTTGATCCGATGTGCGAGAGCCTTTCCATGCAGCGCTTCCTGGGTCACTGTGGCTCTGACCAGCAGTCTATGCGCCCTGCGTGACCTCCGCTCCCAGTTGGGAGCTCTCGAGCGCCGCAGGACCCGGAGCCCACGCACATCGACTGGGACGACTGGAAGACCACGCTGGAGCCGGAGATCGTGGACATGTTCAGGGCCGCGCTGCAGCGTGCGCCTGCGCCTGCCGGGTTGTCTCTTGGGTTGTCACGCGTGCGCGCGCTGCATCCCCTTCCCCTGCATTTTGTGCTGTGCCAGGCCTGCGCATCCCGCGCTACGTGCCCTCGTACGAGGCGGTGGACGCGATGTTCGAGCCGATCCTGGACGACGCGCGCGCGCTGGAGGCCCACTCCGCCAGGCGCGTGGTCGAGCTGGAGGCGGAGCTCGCCAAGGTCGATGCGGAGCTGGTGCGCGCCCCTGGGCCGCCTGCGGCCCAGGGCTTTTGACCTGACACGCCTGGGGGCGCCGAAGGGCGCGCACACTCCGAGCCTTTTCATATGCGCCCCCGGACGCGCCCCGGCCCTCGGATGAACCCTGTGGCGCTCGTGCGGGCCGATCTGAGCATGGCTGGCAGCCATGCCCGGGGCGCCTGTGACATGGGGCATACCTGGGCACCGCATGACCTCCCTGCAACGCTCGCGCAGGCCAACATGCCGCGGCTGACCATGGAGGACGAGTGGGAGGCCAACCCGGACATTGCCGCAGAGGTGGACAAGGAGATCGACGAGTACAAGTGGTTTTAGCCCGCGGCTGCTTGTTTGCCAGAGCGTGCAGTGCACGAAGGGTGCATGTGCCTGCTGAGTGTGGAGCTGTAAAATAAGCATGCCTTTAAGCCTTCAAATTTGCATGTCCGGCAAGGCGAAAGAAATGATGCAAAGATGCCAAGGCCAAGTGCAAGGCCCGCTTTGCTTTGGGTGGATCGTCCAACGTGGATGGGTCCCCACATGCAGACTCGCTGTCACCCGCCACCCACCCAATGCACCCATGCATCCATGCATGTTGGGTGGCAGTCTGCCGCACCCACTGCGAGCTTTCACAGGCCCAGCAGTCCACCGCCTTTCTCCCTCGCAGTATTTGTGTGTGCACGGCAGAGACTCCTGGATTCGCGGTTCCAGAGTTGCACATATGCCAAGAAAAGCAGTGGCAAGGATTACTGCCATATACGGATAGCGCTGCAGGGTGCTTGGCTGACGATCAAGTCCACAGGCGTAGCCGCGCACGGCGTCTGTGCCCAAGCCAGGCCTGCAGTTCACTTGGTGTGCTCCTGCGGAAAGCGGTGCCGGCATTACGGCAGGCACAGCCGTGCAGCTACACACGGCTGGGAGATGGAACACAGCTCAAACCGCTCTTAAATGTCCGGCTATGAAAAGTTTGCGCTTGTTACACACATTGCCCAGGAGCAGGGCAGCGCTCGTGCTGGCATGGCACCTATACCCTAATAGATGCCCAGCGCACCGCATGCACAACGCACACCAAATTCTCACAATTATTCCTACAAACCATCACACCCGCTGCCTAGGGAGCGGCATGCACCGGCACGGCTCCATATGTCGAGACGATCCCCGCCGCGCGGGCGCGCGCCCATGGTTAGCTAATTGCCATGCAAGGTGGCACACAAGGTCAATTAATCAGCGCATTCGGCCAACCCGTGGAGTGGACATCAGCACTTTGCCAGCGCGATCCAGTGCCTGCCTCAGAGGCAGATGAGGCCTCCGAGGCATGCACGGAGTGCGCTGGCATAGCACTTTGCACATGCATGTATGCCTACCTGGCGCACCCAAAAAAACAGAGATAGAGTCCGGCGCGGGGCCCTGAGAGCCTTCCGCCTGCCACACCAAACATTGAAAAACCTTTTTTCCAAAGCTTCCAACCCTTTTCACTAAAAAGGTTAGCGCCCGTACCAGAAAGGGATGCTGGTAAAGAAAAAGTGTCAGGAGTGGGCAGACCCACGCAATGCACCCAGCCGTCTGCATTGGGGCAGCGCCTCAACTCGCTAGGCAAGGTCGCACTTGTGCCATTTCTAGGCAAGGTCCCACTTTGTGCAGGCCTTGTGGGAGCGCCACAGGCCAACACACGACAGGCCAAAGGCAGACAGCGGCAGTCACACGCATGAAAGCTGGGCGTGCAAAATGTGCTATGACATGGTGGGGGGAGTGTCAGCGCCCCACCACGCAGACTACAGCTGCGAGGCAAGATGCATGATGTGCATGCAGCCAGGCTCATCTGATCTGCAGGCACGGCAGGCATCCTGCTGCGGTGGGCTGCCTGCAGGTGATCCTGACGCACAAGCATACCGCCGGGCTGATCGCCCTGCAGAGGGCACAGCCCACACACACAAGTAGATCTGCTAAAGCCTACAGTGCTTCTACCCTTATAGCAGCTAGCTTTAAAACAGACCAGCCACTGAGACCGCAGGGCACCAGGGTCGCAAAGCGCGCACAGTGCCAGCGCAGCAGCCCATGTTCAGCCCCAAAACCATGGACCTTGGGAGCCAGGGCATTGCCCTACGCTCTGCCAAGAAATACACTCAAACCCTGCACTAAATAGGACCCTTTCTGCACTTGCACTGCTAGACGCCTTAGAGATGCGCGCACATCGCCCAAACAGCGCAGCGCGGATCTGTGGGCCAGCCCTAAAACAGTCATGGTGTGGTCTGCGGCCCTGCGCTCCGTGCGCAGCATGCGCGCACCGCCATGCAGCAGGTGGCGAGTCGCGTCAGGCACAGCAGGCACTGCAGAAGCATCTGAGGAGCTCGGGGGGAACACAACACAGCGACGCTTAGCACGTCAAGCAGAAGCGCAGGCAGCAGTGCCTGCAGTGCAGCACGAAGGGGTGGATGTTCAGCAGCAAACACGCAAGCGTACTCCCCTTCTCAAGCCCATCCCTGCCGCAAAGCTCACAGCCTGAGTCTCTAACACACCTGCCTATGGAAAAAGCCTGCATTGCGCAGGGACTAAGCTCTCTTAATAGTGACACAGAGCAGTGCAGGCGCAGGATGGCCCCGCCGATACTGCGGGGCGTGCGAGGATGGCCCCTGCGATACCTCACAGGGGCCATCCTCGCACGCACTGCAGCAAAGTCGACAGTTCTGACGCCTTACCAGCCAGGTATTGCAGGTCCGCCCGCGCTAGCCTGCCCACTGCCCCAGCTGAAACCCCTGGTTCAAGCCCTTCTGCGCCTCCTTGCGCCCCGGCCACATGCACCAGCCCAGCGCCTTTCTGCTATAAAGCTCAGCGCCTAGCCAGACAGACGCATAATACATGTCCCAGCCTTGTTGTCACAGACCCATGCGCGATCGACAAAGTCAGCAAAGAGGCAGGATTCAGACACTCAGAACGCTGCATATTTGCCACCGCGCGCGAAAGCGGTGCGCAATATGGCGCCCCGCGCACCCGCCCAGGCCCCTAACCAGCACCCGCGCGCGCGTTTACCTCTCGAAGCCGCCGCGTGTTGCAGCGGTGTACACGCGGTGCACATAAGTCATGTCGGGCCCGCGCACCCCGCATGCCCAGCTCTCGCACATGGCTGCCGCGCTGCGCTCGCAGCCTGCACACACAGCCGCACAGAGCTTGGGTGGCTGGGGCACACTCCGCGCCAGCGGCTGCTGAAGTGCACCAGCACACGCGCGGCTCCGCTACATCCGCCACACAGCGCCCGCAGCAAGGAGGTGCATGAGCTGTGTTCGCTCCCTCAGCCGTGACAGAACGCGGTCAGACAGCCCCACACAACAAGGCCGAGCTGACTGCTGAAAACCAGCGCTTCAACGAGGTGCGTCTCACATGTCGCTAATCCACAAGTGCATGGGCTGGAGGCTATGAAACTAGGCAGGTTTTGGTAGGGCATGAGGGCGGCACCCGACGCGCTGGCCGTGGCAGCTGCGGCCGTGTGAGAGCGCGCGCGCGCGCGGCGCGGCGCGCGTGCGGCAGACGGCCGGGGCTCCGTAGGCATGCTGGCGTCTGCGGCGCCTCTCGCGGCCCAGCCGGCTGTGCGGCGCGCACGACACGGGTCAGGCTCTGCAGCCGCCAGCGCTGCGCCCCAGGACCCCGGGTGCACACCTGCCATTGCGCTTCTGTCCTCGATGCGTGCAGGTGCCGCACAGGACCCGGGTGCTGAGCCCGCGCGCTGCGGCCGCAAGCAGATCAGCGAGGTGCCAAAAGTAAGTGGTGACGGCCTACGGCCCGAGCAGGCGCTGCGCTCGCGTGGAGAGCACCAGGCGCTGGCCCACACTGCGTAGACCTCGGCCATCACCGAGGAATGTTTGTGCGCTTTGGGGTGGCGAAGTGCAGAGGGCCTGACACGCGGCATGCCTGGCTGGTCCGAGGCGTCCAGGCCAGGCGCGCCCGACGGCGCACCACCGAAGGAGACCACGCTGTCCGAGTGCGCGCGCCGCACAGCCGCCTGCGCCCCGGGCACGCGCCGCAGGCTCAGCGAGGCAGGGAGGCCAGGCAGTGCCGGCAGCCCACCTGCGCGCTCACCGAACACAGGACGGCGCCGGCTCGAGGCGGCGCGCGCGCCGGCCGTGCGGCGCCCGAACGACCAAGGCTCCAGGCGGGGCTGGGCCGGCCTGCCATCACATGCGCTGAAGCACACACCCTCCCGCCGCAGCCAGGGAAGGGCGCGGCTGCAAGGCGGCAAGCTCGCTCTCGCTCGCGCCAGGGTGGCCGGCTGCGGACGCGCCCGCCTCGGGCCACGCCTGCGCACAGGGCGCGGGCGCGCGCCTCTGGCCCCGGGAAGCAGGACGGCGTCACAGCAGCGGCATGCGTCAGCGCGGCCTCGCACGCGCCCGCCTCGCTGCTGCTGCGGGCCGCGCGCGGCGCGCGCGGCGCAGACGGGCCGGAGCCGCGGCGCAGCGGGCCGCGCCCCGCGAGCACGTGGCGCGGCGCGCCCGGGCCGGTGTGCCCGAGGTCCTCCTCCGTCAGGGATGCACGTTGCGGGGCGGGCGGCGCCGCGGCGCCCGCCGCCGTCGGGTCCCAGCCCTGCTGGGTCTGCAGCGTTTCGAAGGGCGAGGCGCGCGGCGCGCTGGCGCGTGCCAGACCCGAAGGTATGGTGCCCAGGGCGGCCGGGGGCGCCGCAGCAGGCCCGGACGGCAGCAGCAGCAGGTAAGCCGGCGGCGGCGCGCGCGCGGCGGCGGAGGTGGCCGCGGCGCGATGGCTGCTCAGCGGCGGGATGAGAGGTGTCGCGAGCGGTAGCGCCGACGCCTGCGCGCTTGCGCATGCCGCTCAGCAAGGTGAGAGTCTCGACCTGCCTCACTCTGTGGCACGCGCCATGCTGCGCACATGAGCAGGACTGCCGGTGCCCGCATGCCTGACACGTTCAGGAGGGCAGGTCCAAGAGGGCAGCCTCCTCTGCACGACATGCTCTGGGTCATGCGTGGTGCCCCAGCAGCCAACCAGAGCAGCTTAAGGGCGTGCTTGCCACGCAGCCAGGCAGTCACAGCCAACACATGCAAAGCTGAGCGGAGGTCGCCAGATATGCGGCGCATCCGAGGACATCTGAGGGTGCTGACAACCACCACAGCATGGAGGCGGTGGGCAGCAGTGAAATGCACTCGACTTGTCACACAGACCTGCAGGGACGCCCAGGACAATGCGGTTTGGTGAGACGACATGGTTGGCAACGCGTGGGCGTTGTGTGGTCCAGACTGCAACCTGCTCATGGCGCAAGGTGTGTGAGCAAGCGCATGCAGAGCAGCGCGCCTGCATAGCCCGCATGAGCTCCGCATCGTCCGGCGAGGTGGCCGCCGCTGTCTGCTCGCTCTCAAACGCCCCGCCCAGCATTGGCGCATCGCGGAGCTGCCGCGCACCCAGCCCAGGGCATCGGTGGCGCGCACACGCACACGGGGCTTCCCTGAACACAGTGCCGCGCTGCAAGGCAGCAGCGCTCAGCAGGCCCAGTTTGCAAGCGCGGCAGCGTCGCCCAAGCGCACGTCCGGGCCACACGCCAGGCAGGGCTCGCTGCCGGCCGCACCCCGTCCCTGCCGCAGTCGCCGGTGAGGTCCCGCAGGAAGGCCAGGTCGTCCATGCGCAGGTCCATGGCGCTGAGCGGCTCGGGGTCCAGGCTGAGCGGGGTCTCGATGCTGAGCGGCTCAATCTGCAGGTGGCCCAGCGGCGGCGTGCGACCGAGCGCCGGCGCGGCCCTGGGGCCCAGGCTGTGGCGCGCGGCCTGCCTGGCATCTGCGCGGCGCTGGGTGGGGGGGCAGGGGTGGCCGAGCGGCGTCGTGGCGCTGTCAGGTGCGTGCGGATCGTCCAGGCACAGCGGCGGCGGCACCGCTCTGCTGAGCCACGACAGCAGGCGCGCCGCGTCGCCGTCGGGCCCGGCTGCCGGGGCGGCCTGGGGCACCCCGCATAGCGGGGTGCCCCAGGGGCGCCCCGGGGCGCCCAGCGCCGGCGGCGGCGGCGGCGGCCACTCCAGCGCGGGCTGCTCATGCAGCGCAGCGACCTCTGCGGCGTGCTGTGCGGCCCAGGCGTCGCCGGCCGGCGAGGGGCGCCCGCCTCCCAGGTCGGCCCAACTGCGCTTGCGCAGCATTGGCGGCAACAGGTGCTTGCCGTGTGGCAGCCTGGCGGAGCGTGCGGCGGCCATGCAGTCGGCGCACGCCGCATCGTCGTCACGCAGCTCGCTGGGCAGGCTCCGCGCACGCGCGCACGACGCGCACGCGAGGCCCCCTGTGGGCAAGTGGCCGGGCAGTGCGCCGGCGGCGGGCGCGGTGGCGGCGCGCGCAGGCGCGAGCGACCCGCCCACCCGCGCCTTGCTCAGGAGGCGGTCCAGCCGCATGCCGCATGCGTTGCACAGCGCCTCCGCGCCGCACCACTTGGTGCGCAACTTGGGCGTCTTGGTCACGCCGCACCGCGAGCACGCCTGGCGCGCGCGAGGCCTCCGGCGCGTCGGCACGCAGACGGACGGGTGCATAGCTGCAGCGGCCTACCTGTGCTGTGCGTATCCGCCCTTGCACCAGAGGACAGCAGCCACCTGACTGACCGGGCAGCGCTCCCGCAGGAGGCCGGGTGCCCTGTGGGCGCTGGGCAGGCAGGTCGCGCCTGATCGGGCGCCCCGCGCGGCGCATCGCAGTCCAGGTGCCACGCGGAGTTGACAGCCGAGGAGCTCTCGGGCGCGGCAGCAAACGCCTCCGCCGAACCGCCGGAGGACGCGCCGCGCGAGCCACAGCGCTCCATGGCTGCAGCAGCGGCAAGCACGCCCTGCGCGTCAGAGCTGCATGCCTTAGGTGCAGGGTGGCACCCAGGGGGGCTGCTGCGCCGGCTGGTAGCAAGCTGCGCGCGCCCTGCCGCGGGTGATCCCGGACGGGCGACCGGTGACACCCACACTGGTCCACATCTGCATTGCAGACTAGGTTAGGGCAGAGGCAACCTGCGTCTGTGTGATATTGAGGGGGGAGGCACGGGCACAGCCTCTGATCGGGCCTGTCGAGGCCTGCCTACCACACAAGTGCCTGTTGAAGCAGCAGGGCGCGATGCTCCGCGCCGCCTGTTCCCGCGCCCTGCGGCAGGTGCACCCGCGTGACCCCGCCGTGGCATCGGCTGTGGCAGGGAGGCGTGGCGGTGCACATTGGGCTGGCATGCAGGGACCGGTTCGGGATGGCTGCACTGGCCTGCGCATTGCCAGATACGCCGCGGAGCAAGACCTGCACTGTGCAAGTCTGCAACCTGTCCGTGTGCGCTCTTCCGTCTTACGCGCAAGTGTATCGGCAAAGGCTTCCGCGTGGGCGCTCTGCGCGTCCTGTTTCTTGCCAGAGCGCGCCTTGTGGGGTGGCCGTGCTGACCCGAGCACTAGCAGTGGCGTCTATTGGCGCTTGGAGGGGGGCGCTCTGGGGCCGCAGGCGCAGTGGGGCCGGGCTGCGCTGGCGCGCGGCTACGCGCAGAGCGTGGAGACCGCCGAGGCGGCCGAGACGGGCGTGAGCGAGACCGCGGAGATGGACTGGAGCGTGCTGGAGAAGCTGGCGACCTCGGACGAGGCCAAGCGCCACGTGTCCAGCCTGCGCTCGACGTTCCGGGACGAGATGGCGAAGCTGGAGGCGCTCGCGCCGGAGGTGCGCGGCCCCGCGCGACGCCCCGATCGCCGGCCTGCACGGCCGCGCGGCGGCGGAGGGCCTTGCGTTGACGCTCTGGGGACGCGGCCCGGCGGCTGACGTGCGGGGCGGGGCGCTCTCGCCGCGCGCAGGAGGTCAGCATCGACTGGGACTTCTACAAGGGCAAGGTCGACGACAAGCTGCTGACCACGCTGCACAAGGCGCTGACAGGCGCGCCCCCGCCTTTGACCCACCGCGCAGGCCCTGACGCCCGCGCTGGCGCTGGTGCCAGCATATCAGCCTGCGGGCCTGCGCAGGCCTGAAGATCCCCAAGTACGACATGTCGGGCGCGCTGAAGGAGGTGGACGACGTGTTTGCGCCCATCCTCGCCGAGGCCAAGGAGCTGGAGGCCTTCTCGGCCAAGCGCGCCAAGGAGATCGAGGCCGAGATCGCCGCGGTGGACCGTGACATCGTGCGCGCGCGCTCCGCACAAGCCCGCTCCAGCCTCGGCCTGCTGCCTGCCAGGGCAGCGTCTCGGGGCTCCCGCTGCCCATTCCTATGGTATCATCCCAACCCGCCTGTTTTAGGCTTTTGTGGCAAGAGATGAGTGCGTGGCGCGCCCGGGCACGCAGGCGCGGCTGAAGGAGGTGACCATCAACGACGAGATGGACAACGACCCCAAGCTGGCAAAGGAGATCGACGCCGAGATCATGAAGGGCAGCTACTACTAGTAGCCTAGGCTGGCCGCGTGACTGCCGCCGTACGGCCCCGCGATGATTTAAGGGCGGGCACTGAAGCACAGTCTGGGAGCTTTCTGCGTTCCGAGGGTTGCTGGACTATGGTGTGCGCAGGGTTCAGCTGCGCTGCCCCGGCCTGTTTTGGACTGGGCGCCGGCCTGCCTCGAACCAAATGGCTCGTCTTGAGTCAGCGTGCCGCGGTGACTGTGACCCGAGCCATGTATACATGGGCGTGCCGTGACGCGGCGGCGCACCCGAGTGACGCGCACTCAACAAAGGGCCTACCCAATGGTACACCACATGAGCCAGTTCTGACAGCCTGTTCCTCGCACACAGTCCCGTGTAGTGCTGACACGCACATACTTCCTAGCACCCCTCCTAACCTGCAACGTTCCTAGGCTGCTGATGCCCAGCTGTTTTGACAGCACGCAGGCACCTTGGGCCATGCAATGCTTTGCAGTCATTCCCAAAAAAAAGGCTTCAAAGTGACCAAGCAACACACCGGACAGAGTCGGGACGGTGGCAATTGCCAACCCGGCCGAGCCTTCCCGGGCTGCGCGCGTCGTCACTAGCCACTGGCAGCCAGACGCAGCGCCCACACAGGCCGTCTACGCGCCGCGCCGGAGCCGCCTTCAAGAGTGAGACCTAGGACTGCGGTGCGGGGAGGCGGCCCCAGGAACCTGGGGACGAGGCAGCGCCCTGCCCGGGGCTTAGAACGGGCACACGAGCGCGGCGGCGCGGATGAGGAACCCTGGGCACATGGGCGCCTGCCAGGACTCCATGCCCGGCCGGTCCAGCACGGTGGCCAGCACGTCGTCGGTCAGCCGGTCGCGGCCGCCGCGCATCGGGTTCTCGATCAGCGGGCTCGTGTGCGTCTCGCCCTCGTACAGCACCAGCTCGACCTGCGCGCGCGCGCCTCTGCGTCAGCGCCGCCAGGGTGGGGTTAGGGTTAGGGTGAAGCCACCGCGCGCGCGACCAGCCACCCCCTGCGGACGCGGCGGCCGCTGCAGCGCCTCAATACGCACACAACTTGGCATCACTGCAGCCTGTGCACGCTTCATATCGCCCCCGTGGACCGGCACGCGGCTCGCCGGCCTGCCCGCGCGCCGCCGATGCTGCGACAGCCCCAACAGCGCACCCGATGCACAGGCGAAACGCCCGGGCCGACAGCGCAAGCCGACAAGCAGGCTGGCCGCCGCGACGCGGCGTCCAGCAATGGCCAAAGCCGCGGCGCGGGGCGCGCCTGCGCGCCGGCGTCGCGCAGCGCCTCCGCAAACTGCTGCGCGTTGCCGACGAGCGCGCAGCGGTCGGCGGTGCCGTGCAGCAGCACCACGCGCGGCAGCCGCCCGCCCCACTTCACGCCCTGCGCGCGCGCGCGCGCCCCGCTCAAGCCCCGCGCCCAGCCTGCGCGCCGCCTATGTTGCTGCAGTGACCGCCTGCTGGGTGACATAACCGCATCACCCGGGCCGCGCAGCGCACGCAGAGCCAGCGCACGCATGCGCGCGCATGTGCCACTGCAGGCGCGCCGGCGCCGCGCGCCTTGACGCAGTGCGCGGGCGAGAAGAGCTTGAGCTCGGGCTGGCCCTCGAAGCTCATGATGCGCTCCAGCAGCGGGCGGTACAAGCCGCGCTCGTGGAAGTGGTCCGCCAGGCCGGCCACGTTGTAGACGCCGCTGACGCCCACGAGCGCGCGCACGCGCCCGGGCGCCCAGCGCGGGCTGCCGCCCGGCAGGTCGCCCTCCTGCTCCGCCTGCTCCGCCTGCGCGCCGCGCAGCCGCGCGCGCGTCAGCCGGTGAGGGTACCCAACCCTAACTCTACCTGCGAGCTGACGCGCTGACGCATGCATGTCACGCGCTCGCGGCCGCGCACGCTCCTACTGCCCTGTGCGGATCCCCGCGTGCGGCGCTGCGCCGCGGGCGGCGCAGCGCCGCCTGTCGTGCCGTGCAAGGGGCAGGGGGACCCTGGGCGGCGGGAGGAGGCGCGCGCGCGCCCCCGGCAGGCGCGGGGCGCGCGCGCGCCTGCGTGACCAGCGACAGCGCGGCCAGCTGCGCGCCGCAGGACTGGCCGACCAGGTAGGTGCGCTGCGGGTCGCCGCCGTGCTCCGCCGCGTGCGCGAGCGTCCATGCGATGCCGCCATTCACATCCTCCAGCATGTCCAAAATGGTGCCCTGCGGGAACCCTGGACGTCAGCTGCTGCCACCCTGTGGCGCCGCGGCCGCGGGCGGCGCTCGTGGCGCCCAGCCACGGGCGCGCCGCGCGGCGCGGACAGCGCCGAGGCGCGCCTGCGGTCACCTAAACCTGGGGATACCTAACCCTATCCTGGGCGCGCCTGCGGGAAGTTTCGGTAGTCCAGCGAGGCCACCAGCACGCCCTGCTTGCTCAGCCGGCGCGCCAGCAGCGAGCCCCAGGCCTTGTACCCAATCGTCCACGCGCCGCCTGCGGCGCGGCGCGCGCGCTTAGGCCCCGATGCCCGCGGCCCTGCCCGCGCGCTGCCGGCCCGCGCCCCCGCGCGGCGCGCGCCCTTCCGGCGTCCAAGCGCGCGCTCTGCCTGGCGCGGCGGGTCGGCAGCCGCCCGCGCTCCGGTTCCAGCTGATAAGCGACAGAGGAGACCGCACGCACGGCCCGAAGTGGGCCGACACACTTGCTGCGCAGCTCATTGCTGCGGCCGTCTGGCCAGTGGCACTTAGTGGCACTGAGCCAGACATACTGGCCCGCCTCTTGCTGGAGCTCCCGCCGCATTTGATTGGCATACCGCGTCTGGCGCTCTTGCGCTCGCCGCAGGTTGACCATGGCGAGCTTAATGGCAAGTCTGCGGTGAGCGGTATGCAAACCAAAAGCGGCGGATGCTCCAGCTAGAGGTGGGCCGGTATGTCTGGCATAGTACCATCAAGTGACACTGGCCAGACGGCCGCAGCAATACGCTGCGCAGCAAGCGTATCGGCCCACTTCAGGTCGTGCGTGCCGTCTCCTCTGTCGCTTATCAGCTGGAGTGCATGCGACTCCCAGCAGGCAGCTGGGGCTCCTTTAGTGTCACGATGATGGTGATGACCCAGGGCGGGTGCAGAACCCGCGCGAGCCCTTGGCGCGCACCGGTGATGTAGATCACCACCGGCACGGGCGCCTTGCGCTTGCCGCCCGGCGGCAGGTACAGGTCTAGGCGGTTGCGCGGCGCCGGGCCGTACACCAGGCTGCGCTTCACGCGCGGCGACACCATGTAGAAGACGACCATCTGCAGAACCCCCCACACACCCCCGCTCAGCCTAGTCCGCCGCGCTGCTGCCGCGCGGCCCTTCCCGCGGCCGCCGCCCTGCAGCTGAGAGCAGGTGGGGAGCCGGGGCGGTCGCCCGGGGCGCTGACCGCAAAAGGGGGACCGGCCCACCTGGGCGAAGCCGGGCATGAGCAGGACGGCGTAGACGATGAGCCGCGCGAGCATGAACGTCCAGCGCCAGCCCAGGCCCAGGTACGAGTACAGCCGCACGGCCAGCCGCGCCACGACAAACGTCTCGGCGACGCACTGGCGCAGCGCCCCGCGGCATGTCACGGCAACCTGTCCGCCCGGAGGCAGCCGCGCAGGGCCGGCGGTCCCCGCTGCGCGCGAGCCGGCAGCGTTCCAGCTGGGCATGCAACTAGGCGCCGCGCCGGCCCCGCAGGCCCCGCGCGCGGCAGCTGCAGACCCGCCGCCCCCCTTGACAGCTTCTCCCCGGCACAGTCCGCTGCCTCGACGGGGCGCCCCCGCATTTAAGCGCCGGCGGGCGCGCACGGCGAGCGCCCGCTGCCACTGGCTGGGCGCGCGCGGCTTCTTGACGACCAGCTCGGTGAGGTCGGCCGCGGAGATGCGCAGCGCGCGCAGCCGCACGGGCGGCACGTCGCCCACCGAGAACACGCGCGACAGCGACCGCCGCATGCTGCGCTGCAGCGAGCTGAAGTACCGCGCCGCGCTGCGCGGCGGCGCCCGGCCCGCGCCATCCAGGACATCCTGCGCGCGCAGGCCGCAGCGTCACCGCCGGGGTTTCGCAGTGGGGGCGGGCGCGCCGCCAGTATCAGCACCGCGCAAACCCGCCAAAAGGGGGCGCACTGGGGACGCGTTCACGGGCGTGGTCTTCACGCCGGGCACCGGGACGTCGCACTCTGACTCGGGGGTTGAGCAGCCGTGCGAGTGTTTCCGGAACGGCGACTCCATCGCGCACGGCGGGCGCCAGGTGGAGCGGCCCGGCCTCCTCCTGCCCTTGTGCAGGGGCCAGCGCGTAGCTGGCGTACCGAGACTTTGACTCGAGTGCAGGAAGGGTTTCAAGCCCCGCATGGCATGCTCAGATTGTGTCGAGACATCGTTTTCCGTTGCTCTCTACCTGGCTGCCCTAACAGCATGACTAGGACTGCTGACACTGATCCTGGCCAACCGCCACACAAGCACAAATGGGTGCTGTTGCGCGGCAACGCTCTTGCTGCTTCTACAGTGTGCAACTCAGGCGCTTTTGCTCTTGGCTTGTGCGCAGGGAGGGTTCCAGGCGCCGCGTGACTTGTTCCAGAAATTAAACCAGCTCTATCCGCGTTGGTCTCTCAGTACCTGCCCTAAAAGCATGAGCAGGACTGCTCCCGCCGGGTGCGGCCCGCTGGCAACCCAAGCACCGCTGGACGCCCCGCCGCGCCCCACGGCCCACGCCGCAGCGCGTGCCAAGCCCGCCGCGGCCGGCAGCGGCTACGCCTTGCCGGCCGGCGCGTCCGTCTTGAGCACGGCGCCCTTCTGGATCATGCCCCAGCCGATCAGGCGCCAGTGCTTCTCCACGCGCCGGCTCAGCGCGACCTTCTCGCCCTCCTTGGTGCACACCGGCGAGGTCAGCTGCAGCTTGGCCAGGTCGCCTTTGACCTGCGCGCGCGCGCCGCCGCGCTAGGCGCCCGCACCGGCACCACGCACAAGCGCACCCCAATTGCGACCCGACAGCGGAACCGAGTCTTTGATCAATATTTGCGTTATCAGCGAGCCTCTCTGTCTAGAAGCAAGGCGACACTTAGGTGAATCCCATGGACAAGGTGGGTATTGCAGGGACGCCAGATGGTCACATGCAGGCAGGCCCGCCGGCTGCCCCAAGCAGGGGGCAGGTTGCGGCATGTCGGCAGCCGGGAGGACGGCGGGCGCTCGAGCCGCTGCGCGGCGCGCGCCGAAGGGCACCGCGAGCACACGCGCGCCCGTGCACATGGAGCCAATGTGAAGAGTAAGACTTGTGTCAGATTTGGGTTAGGCCATGCAAGCGGAGCGGGGGGCGCACCGCGAGCACGCGCGCGCCCGTGCACATGGAGCCGATGTTGAGCATGAGCACCTCGCTCTTGCTCAGCTTGCTCACCTTGCCCTGCTTCTCGCCGCCCTGCCGCGCGCCGCGCGCGCGCCCGGCCTCAGCCTCGCCGCCAGCCGCCTCCGCTTTGCACGCACCGCACCGAGACGCATGCCTCGCTGCCCGGCTGCCCTGCGCATCAACACGCGCACGAGGCGCGACGCGGACGGGGGCTGCGTGCGCGCAAGAAAGGGATAGGGTTAGGGTTAAGGGCCCGCGCCTGCGTGCGCACGCCCAGCAGGCGGCGCAGCAGGAAGAAGTTGATCTCCAGCTCGGTGTACACGTCCGGCAGCGCGCCCACCTCGCCCAGCACCTGGCCCACCAGCCGGTCCGCGCGCGTCAGCGTCGGGTCCACCTGCGCGCGCGCCCGCCCAAGCCCGCTCAGCCCGCGCGCCCTGGACCATGCTTCATGCTCTCAGTTCCCCCTTCCCGGAAGGGTCCTGGCAGAGGCCTGGGTGCGCCAAATGGCGCGCGCACTCAGAGCTTTCCCTCTTTGCTTCACACGGCGCTCCCCACGCACGCAGTCGTGGCCGGGCAAAGACTGCCAGGTCCTCCTCCTCGAAAGAACGGGCATGGCGCGCAAAGCAAGGCCGGCGGGCGGCGCGGCCGAGGCGCGCGCCGTGGTGCCCACGCCGATGAGGCCGCCCGGCACGGCGAACTGCAGCGCGTTCTGCTCCGCGAACAGCGACACGATGCGCGAGTAGATGGGCGTGCACGCCACGCGGCCCTCTGCGTCCTTCTGAATGATGCCCGGCCGCACCTCCACCTCCTGCCCCATCCGCAGCACGCCCTGCCGGCGAGCGCGCGCCGGGTCAGCGCCTCACCCTACCCTGTAACCACCCTACATGACGCCCGCCGCGCCTCCATCTCCCTGCCCCTCTTTGGCAGCACACCCTGCTGGCATGCGCGTGCCTGGTCGCCGCCTCAACCTAACCCCGTAACACCCTACAATATCCTGTGAAGCACGGCGCGCGGCGCGCACTGGCGCCTGCTGCTGCGCCCAACCGGTTGCCCACCGCCTGGCCGCGGCAGCACCAGCGCGGCAGTGGCGGGTGTGCGGCGGCCTATTTCTCAGGCGCCCAAGCTAGGGGCGGCGAGTCAGTACGGCCACCAGGTGGTCTGGCAGCTGGCCTCTTGCGGCCCGGCCACGAGCGCCGGGCCGCCGGACTTGGCGCTGCCCTCGGGCCCAAGGCCGCCCACTTGCAGCCTTAAGCCCTGTAAAAACCCTGAAAAACCCCTAGGCAAGCCCCGCATGCGCCCCGCGCCGCGCAGCGCGCGCCTGCAGGATGGACCCGCCGGCCACGCCGCCCTTGAGGTCATCCACCTCCGAGCCGGGCTTGTTCACGTCGAACGAGCGGATGACGATCATCTGCGGCGGCGACACGAAATCGCGCACCGGCACCGGCACCTGCGCCGCGCCGCCCGCGGTTAGGGTAGGGGTATCCAATTGCCGGCCAGCGGGCTCGCCGCTCAACACCATACTCTGTCATTCAGGCACCCCGCACGCTGCACTGCATGGCCGGGCCAGCGCTCGCGCACAGGCGCCGCATAGCAGCCGCGGCCGCGGGCCGCATGACGATCGCTGCGGCGCGGCGCCCGCGCGAGGCGCGGGCAGGGGGCGCGCGCCTTCTTCACGATGTACTCGCACACGGCGTCGATGTTGTACTTGAGCTGCGCCGAGATGGGCACCACCGGCGCGGCCTCCGCGATCGTGCCCTGCACGAATGCCTTAATCGCGTCGTGCTGGTTGGCCGCCGCGGCCTCGCTGCGCGCGCCCCGCCGCCGCCTCCACGTCAGGCGCGGGCGCAGGCGCCGGCGGCGCTTGCAAACGGCTGCCTGTGGGAGTTTTTGGGCATTACGTTGCATATCGCGCAGACAGAGCTGGATTCACGCTGCAGCCTGCGCTGCAGAGCCGCGCGGGCGCGGGCGCGGCGCGCCTGATCAGGTCGATCTTGTTCTGCAGGATGATGATGTGCTGCAGCTTCATGATTTCCACGGCGGCCAGGTGCTCGCTGGTCTGCGGCTGCGGGCACGTCTCGTTGGCCGCGATCAGCAGCAGTGCGCCGTCCATGACCGCCGCGCCGTTCAGCATGGTGGCCATGAGGATGTCGTGCCCTGCGCGCGGCGCGCCCTGCATCTGCACAAGGCGCCCGCCAGCGCCTCTCGATGGACGCCACCCCCGCGCTTCCCGCCGCCCGGCACGGCCTCAACCAGCAGGGACATAGCACAAAACAGTCACAGTTGCTGCTGCGACCGTAGCACAGCCGCGCCGGCGCCGCCACGCGCAGCGCCGGCGCCCGCTTTTGAGCAGGTGGCGGCGCCGGCCGCGCACCCGGGCAGTCGACGAAGGAGACGTGGCGGACGAGGTCCATGTCCGTCTCCTCAAAGCCGGGGTAGTCGCACGCCGGGTTGTCCTCGCGGCTGCTCCCGTACGCCTTGTACGCCCAGGGCCTGCGCGGCGCGGCCCCGTGAGGGTGAGGGCTAGGAGAAGCGCCGCCGCCCGCCCGGCGACGTGCCGCCGGGCGCTCCGCCGCCGGCCGGCTGGCTGGTTGCTCTTCGGATTACTGATGAGCACTGCGCGCGCCTGGGCACGCGGGGATCCCTGGCGCGGTAGATCTTGGCGTTTGCATAGCCGAGCTTGATCGTGATGTTGCGCTCCAGCTCGTTCTTGAAGCGCACGGTCTGCACGCCGCTGATGGCCTTGACGACCGTGGACTTGCCGTGCGCCACGTGCCCGATGGTGCCTGCGCGGCGCGGCGCGGCGTCAGCGGCCGCGGCCCCCGGGCGGGCAGCGTGACAGCACCGCAGCGCGGGCGGCGCGCCTATGTTGATGGTGGCCTGCCGCGAGATGACCTCCGGCGACAGCGGCGTGAGCTCCGCTGCGTTGAGCTTGGACAGGTCCTGTCGCATGGGGCACACGGTGCTCAGACAGCACCCAGTCAGCCACCAAGCACGGGTGGCCGTGTGTGAGCGGACACGCACCGACCTTGGCAACCAGTAGCGCAGCGCAGTCCGCCTGCGCTAGGCACCTTGCAGGCGTGCAGCTAGTGCAGAGGTGCAGCCTCAGCTGTGTGGCATGGACAGCCAGGCACAGAGCGGTGGGAGAGCAGGTGCCTTGGCTAGAGCCACCGCTGTATGCGTGTGCGCATCCGCACCTGCTCTTTCAGCCCCCGCTTCGCCATCGCACTGCTGGGCCCCGCCGGGCGCTCCTCTGCTTGCGCCTACACCAACACAAGGCTGCTCGGATGACTGGCTGGCTGCAACTGCAGGCACTCCTCCCTGGAACTACATCCTGCCTCACGCCATAGCGCCCTGACAGAGCGCCATGGCAACGCAAGCTCTGCCTGTCCTCGACACTCAGCGCACGCCTCCTCTCCTTTCTCCCTCCCTCTGCCGCCAGCGGGGGCCTACCTCGAGCAAACCCTTGGGAAGCAAGGGGGGTTGCTTTGCGGTGCACAGGTGCTGCGTACGTTGCAGTAGGTAGAGCCCTGTGGAAGTGTACAGGGGGGCTCGCTTGTTGGCACAGGATGGGCGTGGACTACACTGCTCGCAAGGCGGCCAAGAAGCGGCGCAAGAGCACCATCGACCCGGAGCTCGAGTCCGAGGGCGGCAAGCGCAAGCGGAAGAGCAAGGTCCGGCGGCTGTGCCAGGGCATGTGCTACGGCCCGCCCGCGCTCACGCCCGCCGACGCCGCGGGCAGCGACTCCGACGCCGGCGAGGCGGCCGCGCCGCCGCCGCAGCGCCCAGCCTACGGCGGCGCGCGGGCGCCGCCGCCGGGCAGCGCGCCGGCCGCAGCCGACGCGGCGGACGGCGA
>JAABUV010003186.1_pt1 | contig 21180 bp, 32 predicted proteins | sample 5559971 | NCBI WGS metagenome assembly JAABUV01 (sample SAMN10711881, study PRJNA513362) | rock metagenome | isolation source: Antarctica rocks | place: Antarctica: Victoria Land, Knobhead nord | collected 2015-12-19
GCATCCAATCCTGCCAACCCCACAAACAACAGCGCGACCAAGAAGCTCTTCCGCGAAAGCATTTTCCCAGCGCCTTGCAACAGCACGCCAGGACTGAGGATCTTCCTGCACGACGCATGCAGGTAGTGCGAGCTTGATCTGAACTGTTACTCTGTAAACAGGCTTTTCATGAAGCCAGGTTTATGCCAGGAGCGCTGGTAGCAGAGGTGCACACGCGCCTGTATAGTCTGCGCACTGCAGAATGGTACTAAGCTCCTGTTGTACTACAGCAGTTTTGAAGTGTTGCTGCAACAGAAGCAGCTTCTCTTTTCGCAACTTCCTGCACTCCTCTGCTCACAAGGTGTTCAGAGCTAGGCTGGCCATATAGCAAGCAAAGAGATAGGCGCAGCGACACTGTCTAGCTCGAAGCGCGCACAAGATTGATCATATTGAAGTTTAGAACTTTTGATTTGCACTGTGACAGGTTACGGGTTACGTGCAAACGCTGCAGCCTAGGGCCAGGGTATGCACCACACTCGATGCATGTTGCCTTATATGCTCCTCCTTCGCCCAGAAATTTGTCTCCTGCAACAGTCTCTGTTGTGCATAGTTGACTCTATCAACCATGATTCTCATTACCAAAGTTTGTCTGCACGGCGTACAGGCCTCTTCTTACGAGGATGTACAGCTGTCACGCCACGCAGAAGGTAGCCTGCGCATACCCTGGCGCATGCAGAGGGCGGGCAGAAGGCATTTGACTGAGCGCGCTCAGCACGCACTGCAGGGAGGCGGCCCAGAGGTCACGTACGAGGACCAGCAGAGGATAAACGTGTATAACCGCACCTTGTAGCGAGCGTGCTAAAAGCAGCTATAAACAACGAAGTGCACATTGCGTGCTACTTGTGAATAACCTCCTGCACAGCGTGGCCATGTTGTAGCATGCTACATAAGTAGTGGCCTGTGCGAGCATCGGAATTCGGGCGTTGTCCAAACGCTCCCTGGGATGCATTCACATGGATCACCCTGCGCGTATATTTACATGGTTTACCACTTGCCAGTGACCTCTTTGCTACTATCTCGACAAAGAGAGAGCGAACTCCAGAAACAGGATTCCCTCTGCGGACAGGCTCTCAGGAATCTGTGCCCTTGTTGTCACAGGCAAGTATGTAGCAGGCCAATGCCGCATAATGACATGCACTGTCAGCTCCTGAGCTTGGCTAAGTGCGCGCTTGCCCTGTGGCATTGAGCTGATCAGACCCTGCTGCTGCAACGCAGGGAAGAACATTATTGATAAACCCCGCCTCCCACTCAGCAACACAGGTAACCTCTGCCAGCTCCGCGCGGTCGAACATATGGTGGAAGGACAGGTGGTTGTGCAGAGAGGTGCCGTAATGCAACGCTCCTTCCCTGCCGCTATGGATGGCGAGTGCCTGCATGCGCATGTTCAGCGTAAGTGTTCCGTTGTCTGCAGCGACATGTAGCAGTCCGGATCTTAATTGTGGAACAGGCATAATCCCCCTCACATACAGGCGTGCCACGGCTGCAGCTGAGCGCACCAGGCCGCCGGGCCTCGGCTAGTATGCTCAGCTGACGCAGAGGACTCTGGCGTTGTGAGTGGCCCTGCCAGCCTACACTGGTTGATGCAGCATGCCAAGTTCCCCTCTACTCTTTGACAGTTGCTGTGGTAGGCATGATCAGACACAAGAGCCTGGCCATGTTTTGTAACAGACACCCCCACGAGCCAGTCTGTTGGGGCGCTTACCGTGTTATGTATTTCTTCTGCAAGTTTGGGTGCGCTCTCCACGATGCTGCGAATACTGCAGGTGTCATCGTTGACTTTCAAAATGCCAAGCGCGCTGAAGCACCGCGCCAGCGTGATATCGTTGAACCGGTCAAAGGGGCACAGCTTACCGTAGATCTCCGATGCAACAGCTCGGAACGCTGCCTGCATGCAACATCAGCAAGTATGGCACTTGAAGAAGTGGGCAGCAGGTTGTCTTGAGGCGTCTCTGGAGGCGCGCATGCAGTGAGACAGGTGGCCGTCGTGGACGGCAATGCCCAAGAGCGATGCAGCAAGGCCTTCCCCTTGACGATGTTCACGCTTTCAACAAGCAAACATGCACGCCATGGTAAGTGACGTGCAGTGGGGGCATCCCACCATCAGGGGCTCACCTGTGACATGAAAATGCCTGCACCGCCACGATGCCATGAGAGAGCTTGGCCAGTGACGACATCCATAGGTATTTGGATCAATACACCCAGCGCAAACGGATGCGTTTCATTGTAATGCGCCAGCAGTGACTGCATACGCGGCATGTTCACCCAAGTATCATCATCTGCATATGCAAGAGCCACACTTTGATAATCTGTTTATTCGAGTACATTTCTTGACTCAGGACACAGATGGGCCAGCCTGCAGCCGTGTCATGCACAGAGTCTTGCTCAGGTACACCAAACGGCCTGTTAGGAGAGCTGGGAGCCGCGTGCTGGCCGACAAGGTGTGTGGCATGATTGATGCTGTGAGCACAGTTAACTCTGCTGTGGCGCCTAGAGCTGCATGATGCTCGTGTCAAAGCCCGCTAATGGAAGGCACTCTTGCACCTAACCCTGTTACCTGACCACCATGTTGCCAGGCTGCACATGCATGCACTATGTGCGGGCATGCATGCTATGTGTGCGTGACCATGACACGGTGGGTGCACCAACGCTCGCAGGAACGCAAGCAGGTGCACTTTAAATGAGACCTTGGAACGTCCACATGAGCCTCAAGACAGTAGCAAGCATGCAAGGTAATGGCAGCAGAGAACGGGAAACACGCAAACGCTTCAGTGCCAGAAGTTGCACAGGCGCAGGAGCGCTTCCAGAGAGCGCACCCACAAGGAAGAAATATCGCTTGTCAAGCAGCTCTGGGCGGTTCTCGTACAGGAAGCGCATGTAGCGCAGCTGCCGATGCTGCGCATCCTCATAGGTGTCCCGTCCTTTCAGTATGGGCAGAGTGAGCATCGGCACGCTCGGGTCCTCAGCATCGCCCACAATGAACAGATGTGGATAGTTGCGCAGCCACGTCTCGCGCTGCATCCTTGCTCGGTCAGCACGCTGCTCGCTGGCCATCAGAATGATGACTATCTCGTCGTTCTTGACAAAGCGCGGCGGCTGCCTGCTCGCATAGCGCTGCAAGGCCGGCTGGTGGATTGAGAAATAGGGATTTGTTGCAAGCTCTCGCACATGCTCCCAGCGTGGAGAGTGCCTGACTGAAGCGTAGGGGATGGCCGGGCCTTCTGTGCTGCTGCTCGCTGCACGCCCAAGCACAAGGTCACCTGTTTTCCCTGCAAGCTAATAGCAGATACAATATATAGCCCTGCTTGCCGGGAGAAGCCAGGAGCTCACCGTCACGCCGGTCAGCTGCACCCAAGCCTGCCAGCACCACCAACAGAAGCGCGGCAAAGACGCTCTTCCGCAGTAGCATCCTTGGAGCGCCTTGCAACAGCACGCCCAGACTCGGCGGTTCCTACACAGGTCGTGCGAGCTTGACTTGATTTTTTACTCTGCAAACAGGCTCTCCAATAAGCCAGGTTCTTGCAAGGAAATCTGGTAGCAGAGGTGCAGACGCGCCTGCAGTCCGTGTACTGCAGACCATTACTGAGCTCCTGTTGCACTAGAGCGATGGTAATACTATGCTGCTTCTCTCTGCGCAACTTGCTGCATACCTCTGCTCACCTGGTGTTCTGAGCCAGGCTGGCCATGTATCAAGCAAAGATACTCAATAGATCGCAGGGCCACTGAATAGCTCGAAGCACGCGCGACGTTGGAAGTTAAGAAGTTGCGAAGGTTAAAAAATCACCGACGGATTATGTGAAACGCAGGCTAGGGCAGGTTATGCGCGCACACAGTTTCTGCAGGAACAAGCTTCTCATTGCCAGCTTGCGAGCCTGCTAGTGTCTGCTTGTGTCTGCGCCGCGTACAGGCCCCTCCAGCGAGGATGTCCAGCTGACACGCCATGCAGAAGGTGGCTTGCGCGTGACCTGGCGCGTGCAGAGAGCGGGCGGAAGGCATGTAACTGAGCGCGCTCTGCATGCACGGCAGGGAGGCGGCCCGGAGGTCACATACGAGGACCAGCAGAGGATAAACGCTTTCAACCGCACCTTCCAGCGGGCGAAGGAAGTGGCCGCAGAGATAAAATTGAAGCAGGCACGCGCCCGCACCTTGCCTGCGCGTCCCAGCTGCAGGCCGCGCCCTCACCCCCCTGCACCTCACCCAGGCAGTGGTGGATGATTTGGAGGAGGCGTCCAACGAGGTGATGCTGGTCGACGAGGACGAGGTGCGCTCCTCGATAAGAGGTTTTTCAATAGCTCGGCACCTGCACCACGGTATCTAAGCCACTGCCGGCCGCCAGGTGAGGTACGTGATCGGCGAATGCTTCTGCCACGTCGCAAAGGATGCCGCGGAGGAGAGGCTGCAGGCTGGTGCGGCTGCACCAGAGCTTGCTGCCGGGAAACCTCAACGTGCGTTCAAAGCACATGGGGTGTGCGCCCGCGCAGACGCAGAGGCTGCGCAGGCCAGCCTGGCCGGGCTGCAGGAGGAGCTGGCGGCAATGGACAGCAGCATCGCAGATGCCAAAAAGGTGTGCTTCGTCCGGCCTCCAGGCTGCTCTCGCAGCTAGCGGGCCAGGCGCGCGATTCGGGTGCGGCGCCACAGGTGCTGTACGGAAAGTTCGGCGACCAGATCAACCTGGAGGACTAGCGCCCTGCGCTCCTGTTGCTAGTTGTTTTCTGAAGCAGCTTGTGTGGACACAGCACATTGCCCTTGCTGGCATGAGCCATGTCCAGGCGTGCGGCTGGCCTGCCGTGCGCAGAATGCACGGGCTGTTGAGCAGTTCATATGCATGCTGTAAAGTGGTTACAAGCATGCATCATGCTCTTGTGGTGACATTACTTCGACTCAAGCACCTGCCTGGTGCATGTGCAGCTAACGCTTCTGCACACACACCTTGCGCTTCAGCAGCACACGCGCATTCCCATGCACCTGCCGACCATCCAGAATTCCCACCAAAGCACCTGCGTAGTTCCACTGGCACTCAGACCAGCCCCTGCACGCGCAGCAGTATGAGCTGCCAAGTTTCTGCGACGCATGCAGGCCATGCCACATCGGCCCGCGACAGCAGCCTTGCTGGCAGGTGCAGCATCCTTGAATTCATTTTCATTCACAGCTACACTGTAGCAGGCATAGGTGCAACCCAGGTGGTGGGTTGCGCATCTGACCCCCGTCAATCCAGGAGGCAAAAAGAATCTCATGAACTGAAACCAGTCATACAAAGACTTCACACGCGCCTGCTCTGACTGACGCGCCCCTACTGCAGGCGCCTCTGCCTGCCAGCCTTCCTGCCGGCAAGCAAGCACATGACCACCTCACCATGCACCTATGGCTGGTAATTCAGCCGCACCACAGACGCACCGGCACCCGTCTGTGGTGGTGCCAACACTGTGCGCGTCTGCAAGAAGCTGCCCCTGCTGCATACACAGTCCAGCACTGCAGCCGCAATCTCGCCTGCATGACTCACCATTGGTTTCAAGTGACGGCCTCCCGCGCTCATACACGGCAAACTGCCGTCTGTCCCTACTTCAGCCGCAAGAGCACCACCGTGACGTCGTCAGTGCTGCCGGCATCCTGCGCTGCCGCGACCAGCCGCCGCGCTGCATCATCCGCGTCGGCCACCTGACCCGCCAGCTGGACTGCCTCCTGGTTGGTCAGGCCGCCGCCGCCGCCGCGCTCCTCGTTGGCGAAAAGGCCGTCGCTGGCAATCAGCACCAGCGTGTCCTCCGCTGCACACACCCAAAAGATGTATGTCGGCATGGCCTTCTTACACATGAAAAGTGAATTTCGTCAATACTCATTTTGCATTATGGCCTGAAAAGAGTGAATGACACTGCATTTGGTGCCATGCGGTGCACGACACACCACACATACATGCGCAAGCCTGTTCCTCAGCGCATGCGCACCTTCAGATGCTATACAATGCAGTTCCATGCACTTCACAAAATGTCAATTGCGTGCCTGGCCACCTCGACCATGCAGCGCAGTCTGTTGCGCGCATGCATCAGAGGTCATTTATTGTCAGGGCCAGTCATTTGTGGATTGCTCAGCCAGGCGCACAGGTGAGCGGCGTCAGCGACGTGTCCGGCTCGGCGGTCACGCCAAAGCCGGAGGAGTAGCCGTCGCCGCCCGCGCGCACGCCCTCAAACTGCAGGCTGCCCTTCATGTACGCGTCGCCAAACGCGCGCGACAGCGCCAGGATGCCGCCCACGCGCCAGGTGCCCGCCACGTAGCGCACGAGCTTCATCTTGGGGTTGGGGTTGGTGCGCTCGATGCGCACGCGCTCGTTCTCGCTGCGCCGGGCCAGCACTGTTGGGCCGCGCTCGAAGCACAGACGCAGGCTGTGGCTTGTCCGATTGTATGCAAGCACAAGCTAGCACTCTGTACATGTGCCTGCTTGATGATGTGACCAGGACTCAGCGCAGCACAGGCACCCCACGCTCACTGGCAGCAGCGCACGCTTACGTGCGCACCTGTCCGGCACGTGGTCGACCGTAAGTTGCAGCGCACGGCCGCCGCGCGACAGCAGCACACGCGCGTCGCCGACGTTCGCCGTCAGCAGCTGCGTGCCGCCACCCGGGCCGGGGAAGAGCAGCGCAGCAGCCGCTGTGGACCCGCACTTGCTGCCGCCCACGCCGCGCTCGCCCAAGCTGCCGAAGAAGCCGCCCTTGGGTGCCAGCAAGCGCCGGTCTGCCTGCATGCGCAAAGCGAGGGAGCTCCCCTGGTGTCTGCAAGATACCCTGGCGCCCCGCCGGCAAGCAACAGGGCCCGTTGCAGGCCGCGCAGGCAGAGCCAGACGCCGTGCCTGAGCACACTCTAGACAAGAGCCGCTGCTGCAGGTGACTGGCCAAGAAAGGGCAAGCCAGGCTGGGTGCCAGGTCGAGCCCAGGCGCCTCTTCTTTCAGGACCAACGCTGGACCAGCGCAAGTGCGCCCTAGTTGCGTGGGCCGCGCCTGGACAAAGGCTTCCGTGATATCATACTCTGGCTTTGCTCCGCGGGATGTCCAGTGCGTCTCTACAAAGTCGGCGAGGTTGTCCACCAGCCAGCAGGCCGTGGCGTCGCCGCCTGCGCCATGTGCAGCGCCACGACGACACTAAGCACGACCTCTGCGTGTCGGGACTCGCTTGATAGAAAGTACCACTGCACACACCGTGGCCATCAAACACTCCTGCATAGCCAAAAGGCTCGCCGACCTCTGTTACCTCGTCAGACACCTGCGCTGTGCAAAGCAAACTCTGAATGCGTCGCAACGTCTTTCGTGCATGCGCGCCGATGCGCACGGCGTGCCAGCGACAGTACAAGGGAACGGGGTGCACGTTTACGACTAGGCGGTCCTCGTTCCTCTTCCTGCTCGTCCCTTGCACAGTGCAAGAGCCCGACGTCCGCACGCGCACGTCCGCCTGTGCAGTTGCTGCTGCGTGTGTGACGCATGCCGCTCTGCGAGCGCGCACAGGCGGCCTGCCAGCCTGCCCGCACTGAGTGCAGCGAAGCATCTTCATTAGGTAGCGCCTGTCAGCTGGCCATGGATGAATGAATAAATTTACAGCCATCTATTGATATCAGCCAACTTTGGCTGCTTTAAACAGGAAACATCAGCCAACTGGGGTTAAGCCATCATGATGCACGGATGTGTCTTTCAGGCGCTCGGTTGGCGACTCATTGGCGACATCATAGATCAGCCACAGGCCACTTGGCTGGCAGAGGCTATAGTTCGCATGCTGTGGACGCCGCATGCAGGCGCACATGAGCTTTTATGGGTTATCAGACTCCGTATGTTCTTATATCTTAACACGGCGTCATTCATATCTTACTCTGTAAAGACCAGTCACATGCGTTAACAATGAAAGGCGGCAGTGATGCTGGAATCCCACATTTACAGTGCAGGGCACAGCCCTGGGTTGCGCCGAGGCACTCCTTGGGCTATCAGCGCTCCCCTTCACTGACTTTGTACGTGCAAGAGGTGGCGCCTCCCCGGCCGAACAGTGGCCCGCAGCGCGACAACTGCGTCGTGAGTCTGTAGCTCCCATAAAGCGTCGTCCGTGTATAAGTGAGGAGCCGCACACTGACGCAGCAGTGATAACACGCCTTGCCAACACAGCCACTTTCTGGGCAGTCTCGCTGCACGTGCACCCCGCGGAATGGCAGCTGCTCGACCTTGCACCTGCCGCCAGGAAGCGCAACACCATCTGCCCAGACTGTTCTGGGCGCGCCCTGCTCTGACAGGTGACAGGCATACCGCGCCTGTATTGCATGCGGTCATGCAGCAGATTTCGCGATATTACCGGCCAAGGCTGCTAAGGTCTACCTGGCCGAAGAACTTTGCCGAGAACTTTGAATAGGGCGGAGAAACTCCCGGTTCGGCTCCACGTGATGCGCGCCGGTGTGACGTATAGCTGCGCCGTTGGCGAGCTTGTTTGCAGTAGCACGTAGGAACGAAGTGCTGGAAGTGCAGCCTTCTTGGCCGGGGTTCGCAGCACAGCGGGTCTGCTGAGCGAGTATGAAGCTGCACGCGCTGCTGCTATACTGCATTCCCTTTGGGGCGCTTGCACTGTCGGCCGGACCGCGGCGCACAGCTGAGCTGGGCACGCGCAGACCCATGCCGGGCTGTATACTAATGCACGGCGCGCCCCAGCGCTGACCGCTGACACAAGGCCTGCTTGACATTGCCTCTCTGCCAGCAAAGAGCCCAAGGTAACAAGGCTTTGCTCGCCGCGGAGCAAGAACTCGCGCGGCGCAGACAGCCGCTTCGTGCCCGGGCTGGAGCGCAACCTGAGCAGCTCCGCTGAGGTCGACGGCATGAAGTACTATGAGGCGACCTTCCACATCAACCGGCTGTACGCCCGCCGCCACGGCTACTCGTTCCTGTACCAGACGGCGGCCGGCGCCGCCAAGGACAGGGCCCAGTCCTGGGCCAAGGTCCAGCTCCTGCGCGACAAGCTGGAGTGCTGCTGCCAGTGGGCGCTGTACATGGACAGCGACAGCTTTTTGGTCATGCAAGACCAGCACCTGTCCCTGGAGGCCTGGTTGGCGGAGGATGAGGCCCCACACATGACTGCACTGCTGGGGAACATGTACCCTGTTGGGCAGGGGTTGCTCAGGGACGGCACGGACCCCATTGCCATGACAGGCTCAAACACGCCGTATGAGAGCCGGGGGCAGTACTTTTGCGCCGGCAACCTGCTTTTCACGCGCACGAGGCGGTCCTTTGAGATCCTGGACTTCTGGTACAACACGTCAGCGCTCAGCGAGGTGTATCGCAACTTTTTGCTGGATTTTCCTTGGGAGCAGCCGGTGCTAAATCATAATGTTTCGCGCAAGTATCCTCAGGCATTCCTGAAGCTTTCGGGGACGGATGATAAGAGTAGCAAGTTCATCCGGCACCTGTGGCACCCATTCGGGGTCGAGGAGCAAACATCAAATTCTGCGCAGTACTTGAGAGACATGCTTGAGCAGCGTCGGTGGTAGAGTCGCGCGTGGGCGCTGGTGTCTCTGTCGCCCTGCATTTGTCAGTCCCCGAACTCTCATGTGTACAAGTTTTATTCTGTCTCTGACGCATGCATGTACTGCAGTGCACGCCTGGGGTGTTGTTGCATTTGCACATCGCTCGAGGTAAAAGCGGCTTGTAGAAAGCCTTGTGCGCCTGTCATATTTAGTCTGATGTTACATGGAAGCAGAGAAGTCAGACGTGACGTGAGAGCGCTGGCGTCATTGGCCAACATACAAGAAATCTGCGAACCCAGATTTTTCAGGTGTCACACCTAACCCAGTGTCTGCAGACTGCCTGTCGAGCGGAGTAAGCGTTATGCATGCTCGGCGCCTCTGAAAATGCAAAGAGCAAAACACGCTGGACCATGTGACATAATGGAGCGTGCTGCATGCATCTTGTGTGGCATGGACGGCTAGCTGGAGACAACCACACTTAGTGGCTAGAACTGTCAATATACACTCTCCCATGCCACCTAGGATCACGTCGCATACTTCAGCAATACCTACTGAATAGAGTACTCTACTGCCAACCCGGAAACACTGGACGAACTGCCCGCAAACCCAAACATAGACACACTGCCCGATCGGACGCAATGAATGGACTCAATGAATGCTGTCATAAATGGAACGGAACCTAAAACCAGATCGTGCCCAAGCCCGCACGCACTACATGCTGCAGGGCCGTGGCCCATGCACGATCTAGGACATGGGGTTGTTTGGTAGGCTGCAACAGCCCTGCAGTGTGCATGGCAGCCTGTGCATGGCACCCTGATAAGTCTCCCTGACAGTCCCAGCCAGAAGCGACAAGCACATGGCAATCTCCCCTCCATGCCGCAGCCGCGAGGCCTCACAGCGTGTACTTGGGCAGGCCGTACTTGAACCACACGACGCCCGCCTCCGGGAACCAGCCGTACGCGCCCGGGCGCAGCGCGGGCTGCGTGTACACCGCCGCGTCCAGCACCACGCGCGGCGCGGCCATGGCCGAGTTCAGCGGCATGCTGCGCCCGCGCACCTGGTAGTAGTGGTTGCAGTACCTGCGGCATGCAATCTCCAGTCAGGCTCGGCCTCCCCTGCTCCTGGCCCCGCGGCATGACCGAGGGCACGGCCGGTTGCTAATGCGCGGCTGGCGTGGCAGTCCGCTTACAGGGCTGCAGGGGCACAGGCGCCACTGCGGATGATGATGCCAGGAGGTGGGCAAAAGTCTCACTGCCTCGCGCATCTCACACAATGCCCAGAGGAGTAAGCAGCCTCACAAGTAACCAACAACATAACATGGGACATAGGCTGGGCTGCTTTGAGATGCTGGGGCGCACTTCCAGAAGAGGGCGAGCAGCGGCGTCAGCGTAAACCAGAGCAGGCCAGCTTGCCAGTACCCTGTTATCCCCAGCCGCAGTCAGCACAGACTGCTGAACATGGTACTCAACGCCAGCCTATCAGGCAGAGCCTGCGGGGCCTGGTATATTTCTGACCCTGCACGGTCTTGCAAGCAGGGCTGCCAGCTTCATGAACCACTGCAGCAAGCCGCCTGGAAAGAGGAAGCCTGGGGAGCCGCACACCGCGCTTGACGATGACACGCAGCCGGAGAAGAAGGAGAGGATCATGAGGCAGATCATGATGCGGTTGAACACAAACACCCACATCAGTCCGCCGGACTCGTACGTGCGCTCATAGAAGTACCTGGCAGCGCGCGCATGCAGCCTTTCGCTCCATGTACGTGCTCAGCTACGCAAAACTGACAGCTACAGGTATGAGCATGCATTGCGCCCACGCCGCCACATCTTAAGCAAGGGAACCGTGAGCATGTTTGCATGTCTTCCGTAGGCATGCTGTGGCGAGGAAAGCGTGCATGGAAGCAGGTCATACAACTGTACCCATGCTCGTGACGTTGTTTCACTAAAGCAAGGGTCAGCCGCAGGGACTGGCGGAGGGTACATCGGTCAGCCCAAGCCACCAATCACAGGCTGACGGGGCCATAGGTCGAAGGCCACCAGGGCGCACAGCTGGCAGTAGCGCCACACGACCCAGCCGGTGAGGAAGTACGCGGCCGCGATGGGCAGGATGAGCGGCGCGGTGACCGCGTACGCCAGCGCGATCACGAAGATGGTCATAAACGCGCCGTAGTGGCGCCCGCTGCGGTAGCTGGGCGCCAGGCGCACGACCTCGCGCTGCTGCGCCGTCTTGGGCCCTGGCCGCAGCGCAGCTGCGCCTCAGGGCATGCAAGCCGCAGGCCTGCAGGGTGCTGTGGTTTTGCATGGGGTGGCGGGCTATCGCACGCCCTTCCACGGGAGGAGCGCAGCCCGCCATCCCTTTTCGCTCGGAAAACAGTGAGCTTGCAGATGTGCAGGCTAATCAGGCCATGCCATGCGCTGCTCTGAGAGCTGCCACCTGCACGCGCTTCCCAGTCAACCTGCCTTGTGACCCCGCGCGGGGGGGCCGGACAGGGCGCCGGCGCACGGGAGAGGCCAAGCGAGCGCATGATGGCGGCGAGCAGCACGCCGTTGTGCGGCCACAACAGGCGCAGGAAATTGTAGAACAGCGCCTGCGCCGCCATGGCGCGCCAGATCTTATGGATGAGATCAGGACTTGAGATCAGCTCAAAGCAGCCAGCCTGCAACACACACTTGGCCAGAATGCTGCTGGCGCTCCATGTTTGCAGGCGTGCATGAGGCGGCTCCCAGTCTGCCAGCACTGGAGAGGCGCGTTCAGCCTTGCAAGCGTTGACAGAGGCGCGTGGATACTTTGCAAGCATAAACAGACGCGTGCGAACGAGTGTTCACAGAGCTGCGAGGCAGGCTCTGTGAAACTCATGGTGAGAGAGGACATGCACGGCCGGCAGGGCGGTCGGCACACCTTGGTCAGCACGTAGTTGAGGAAGAAATTGGACGAGGAGGGCACCGCGGTGCCGAGCAGGCGGAAGATCTGCCCTGCGCGGCCGGGCGCCCTCCCAGGTCAGCCGCCGTGGTGCAGCAGCCGCGCGGCGCGCACACACAGCAATCGGAGCGCATGCTGGCCGCTCCCCCGGCGCGCCCAGCGCTCTGCTGGGGCGCCGGACAGGTGGGGGAGCACGGCGGCGCGCGCGCGGCGCACCCGGGTTGGTGATGGCGGCGCCCAGCTGCGAGAAGATGGACCTGCGCGCAAGGGTTAGGTCTTCACGTCAACTGCATCCTCAGCACACAAGGCTGCACAGTGACTGCTCTCAGCACAGTGAGGCGAGCACACCACACAGGCAGGCTGGTCACAGTGGCACGACCTGCCGTGCCGCATGCGACCAGCACACCTTCTGATTGCACAGAACGCCGAGAACGGAAGCGGCCATCGCCCAACCTGCACGCCTGCGCATCCAAGCTGCAGGGGAGAATGGGGAGGCCGCGCGCCCGCCGAGCGCGGCGCCGAAGAACGTGTTGAACGTGGCAAAGTAGAAGAAGAAGGTGGCCACGCGCTTGTCCAGCGCGTGCAGGCTCAGCCAGCGCCGCTCGCTCTGCGCGGCGCCCCCAACGCAGGCATCAGGCCGTGACGGGCCCGGCCGCCTCGTGAGCAGGCGCTGCAAGCGCCTGGCAAGAATGCAGTGCGGTGCTGCCGTGCAGGGGCGCCGGGTGCGGGGGGCGCGGCGGGTCACCTGCGCGAGCATGTAGAAGAACAGCGGCAGCACGAAGGTGTCCCACGCGGACGAGATGATGACCGGCACGACGCCGGTCAGCAGCTCGCGCGCGACGCGCGCGTTCCCGCCCGACGCGCTGCGCGGCAGAGGCTCGTCAGTGACGAACTCGGTGTGTGCACCGCCTCTGTATATATACCAGCGGCGCAGGCAACTCCGGCGCCAGGCCTCATGTTACGCACTGCACGCCCGGGCCTCTACGCCCGCGCTTGCACGCGCGCGCCGCCATGCGTGCATGCGAGCAAGCCCTTGCTCTGAGCACAACACGCAATGCGACGCGCCGGGCAGCACACGCGCGCGGTTCCACCTGCAGAACCACCGCCAGTAGAGCTTGTTGGTCTCGGGCGTGCCGCCGCACACCGCAATGTGCAGGTTGGTCAGCGCGCCTGCGCGCGCAGCGCGCGGCGCTCGAATGCGCTGCATGTCTTGCCTGGGCTGCGGTCGGCGGGCTGGGTATGCGCAGCTGGTCGCCTGACGTGGGCGGCCGCATGGCTTGAAAACTTGAGAGCGAGTGCTTGCTTGGCTGCCAGCAGTTGGAGGACGTTAGCTGCCAATCCCTCATCCGCGGTCTAGGAGCTCGCAGGGTTGCCGACGCGAGAGACCCCTGCAGGCCCTCACACGCATGCACGCGTGCACACAAGCATGAAAACAGGACGAGGCGACAGCGTGTGGCGCCCTGGCGGCGGCCCGGCGGGGCGGCCGCGCGCGCCGCGCACCCGTGCAGATGCCGATTGGAAAGACCATGACGGCCGCGACCGGCAGCACGATGGCCACGGTGCGCAGCACGCGCGAGCGCCAGCCCAGCCAGAGCGAGGGCCAGTTCACGTCGTCGGGCGCGGGCGCGGTGTGCACCGCGAACGACAGCCCGCCGTCCGCGATCAGGTTGACTTGCGCGGCCACCAGCGCGTCCTTCTGCGAGCTGCGCGCGCGCGCGCGCGCGCGCCGCCGGTCAGCTTCGCGCGCGCCCGCCGCGCTCGGGCGCCCAAAACCGCCGCAGGCTCAGGCGCGGGAGGGCGGCGGCCGGCGCCTCCAGGTCGGGCGCCCGCCGCATGCAGGACGCGCAGCCCCGCAGAGCCTGCTGGGTCCAGAAAGCACGGCCAGCGGGGCAGTGCCCACGAAATCAAACACGACGTTGCGGCCCCGGGCCGCACTTGAAGAGCGCGAAGTAGGAGGCGGGCCGCGGGTCGGCCAGCACGCGCGCGCGCTCCGCCAGGATCTCACCCTCCAGCCGCGCGGCCGCCTTGGCCGCGCGGTCCACCTGGCGCGGGGCGGCGGGGGCGCTCGCGAGGTCAGGGTCAGGGTTTCATCGGGCCCCGCCATCCCTGACCGCGCAGCCTGCAACCCTCAGCCCGGGGCAGAGCGGTGGGCGCGGGGCAGGAAGGCGTCTGGTCCGAGGGCCGCGGCGGGCGACCAGGCACAGACATGCTCGCTTTCCAGACCAGCAAACTGAGAGGCAGGCGTGAATGAGCTTGCGCGCGTACGCAGCACGGCTTTTCTGCTATGCCAGGTGTGCGGGAGGCACGCTGGGGCCGGCGGCGCGCGCGGCGCGCGCGCTCGACCCCCGCGACGGCGGGCGCGGGCGGCACCTGCCGGCTGTAGTGCTCGACGGCGTCCACGCGCGGGCGCAGGCAGCCGCAGCAGCCGGCGCGCACGGTCGGCGCGCGCTTGGCGCCGGCCGCGCGGCCCAGCGCTTCGGCGGTGGCCTGCTCCACGCGTGCGACTGCCAGCTGGCCTTGCGCGCGGTCCCAGCGCTGCAGCAGCCCGTCCAGCTTCTGCGCCGCCATCAAGGGAGGGTTGTAAGGTCTGAATTCTGGGTTAGGGTTAGGTTAAATAACAGCAGGCTGCACAGGAGATACCGAGCTGCAGCTCCGCACATACAGTGGCTGCTGCAGGATGTCACCGCAAGCGGTCGCAGGCCTCCGGGCGCGGTGAAGCAGAGCAAGGCACACGCGAGCAGCACCTGCGGCTGGGCGAGCTGTCGCGCCCACCGCCCCCGGCGCGGCGCCCTAGCCGCGACATCCTGTGCTTGGGTTGTCGCGCCGCGCCTGGCAGTTGGGCACGGGGACCAGGCGCTCGAACGAGCGCGGGAACATCCAGCGGAAGCTCTCCGCCAGCAGGTCCGCGCGGTCGCGCCGCCGCGGCCGCCGCGACGCCGACAGCGAGCCCACGCGCAGGCCCGCCCCGCCGTTCAGCCCCGCGCGCCCCTTGCCGCACGCGCCGCCGGCCCACTGCTTGTCGTCCTCGGCGTCCGCGGCGTTCGCGCCCAGGTCGACGGTGGCCATCTCGATGTCGGCGGCGGACGGCGCGGCCGCGACGTCGCGCCGGCGGCTGCCCGTCGGCGATACGAGCGTGAGCGCCGAGTCCACGCTGCCGCCCGCGCAGCACGCCGCTCAGCCGCGGCGCCGACCGCCTCTCCCCGTGCCAACACCGGCAGCTGCACGACGGTGCCTGGGCGCGTCGCATGCTCGCAGGCTGGCGGTCCTCAGCCTGCCCTAAACATAGGGTTGAGGTATAACCCTAACCCTATCCTAGAAATGGGTTAGGGTCGGACGGGCCGCGCGCCTCTCCTCCTCGGCCTCTGTGAGGTCGGTCACCAGCACCGCGTACTGCGATGCATTCACCCAGGCGGCGCCGCCGCCGCCGCGCGCCGGCTCCGGCGCGCGCACCAGCTGCTGCAGCCGCACCGTCGAGCGCCCCGGCAGCACGTGGTCCGCGACCTGCGCCAGCGCGGGCGGCAGCGGCCCCGGCGGCGGCCGCTGCACCCACCAGGGGTAGACCGCGACGCCCTCTGCGCGACCGCGCGGCACCCGTCACGGCACGCCCGCGGCGTTGCAGCACAGCGCCCGCCGCCGGCATGCCCCCAGCGCCTCGGACAACAAGGCACGGAGGCACCGGAGGCAGGGTGCTGCGGCAAGGGTGCTGCACGTCCTCGCGTGGCCAAGCGCAAACAGCAGACTGTCACTAATGGCCAGCAGCCCTGCAGGCCGCAGCAGACAGCGCGTCGCGCGCGCGCGCGGGCGCCACAGCCAGCCGCGCCGCACCCGCCCACTCGGCGCTGCTGTGCGCGGCGCGGTCTGTAAGCATGCCGCGGTAGCCATCGTCCGCAGGCGCGCCGCCGCCCGCGTCGCCCCGGGCGCCGTCGCCCGGGCCCGGGCCCGCCGGGTCGTCGTGCTCGCCCGCCAGCGTGCCAGCCTCGCCCTGCCGCCGCTGCACCTCGCTGCCCGCGGAGCGCAGCGTGCCGGGCGCCCCCGGGGCATGCACGCCCAGCACCACGCCATCGTGCTCGGCGTGCGCGGCCGCCTCACGTTCGGCCTGCGCCGGCCGCCCGGCGGGCGCACTTTGGGATGCTGCAATTACGTGGAAGCTCAAGGGCTGGACAGGCGTGCTGGCATCGCCGCACGACCTGTACTTATTTGCCGAAACCTACTGGCACAATCTGCGGGCGGCCTCGACCACGACCAATGCTGGTCACAAGTTGCAGCATCCCTGAAGCCCAGGCGCATGCGCGCCCAGCGTCCGCCCGCCGCGCCCCTCGCGCGCAGCACGTCACCCGCACCGCTTGGTTGCATCGGCCGGGCTGCTGCGCAGACTCGTGCACTGGCTAGGTGCGCACCAGCCAGGCCGTGCACGCCGCCGTTCAGGCCGCCGTCGCCAGCGCCGCCGCTGCCGCCGGTCGGGTGCGCCCCCCCGGCGGCGCCGCTCGCAGGCGTCGCCGCGCCCGAGCGGCTGCCAAGCGCGGCGGTCAGCCCGGCGGAGGCGTCGTCGCAGCTCGGGGGCGCGGAGCGCAGCGGCGGCCGCCCCTTGCCCGCCGCCTCGCCCAGCAGTTTGATGGGCTTGACCGTGACCGCGCAGGGCACGGCCTCCGCATCGTTGCGCAGCATCTGCGCGGCAGGCGCTCATGAGCCACATGTTTGACCAGTCTGTCAAACCTGCAGCAGAGACACTCCAGAAATGGCCTTGGCTTGGCGGCAGCTACGGACTGACGCACTTCTTCAGGACTCCAGTGTGAAGTAACCGCAAGCTTTGGAGTCCAGTGCGCAGCAGACACACAACGACCCGCATGGGCGCTCACATGCTCGGCCTTCTGAAGCGCAGGGCAGGGCACCGTCGTCGGCCTGCCAATTGCCGGCAGGTGCATTGCAGCGCGAAAACATTTTCACATGCATTGCATGTGCCTCTGGTCGGGAGGGCGCTGCAGGGCGCGCGCCTGCAGCGGGTTGAACAGCGCAAACAGGTTGTAGAGCACGGTGGTCACGCCCGCCAGCAGCGGGCTGCCCGGCGGCAGGTCGCTCGGGCAGGGCTCAAACTCGCGGTTCTCCAGGTACGCGTGCCGCAGGATGACGTAGCTCTGCGCGCTCGGCGCGGCGGCATGCGTTCAGCCGGCCGGTCCCAGGAAGCGCCGGCCTGCTGCTCGGCAGCGGGTGAGCTGGCGTTGCTGATGCCCTGTCGGCTTTTGGCAGTCACGGCCGCTCCTCCTGTCACAGCCGCTGCGGCAGCGCTCTGCGCTGGGGTAGCCTAGCCTGACCGCACCCGACCGCACCCGGGGGTGCGCCCGCAGCCGTCAGCAGGTGCAGGCGCTGGGGCCCCAGAAGCAGGGCAGGCCCGGCGCGGCCGGCCGCACCCGGAAGTGCAGCCGCAGCAGCCAGCACGTGTACCCGCAGAAGACGTACGCGGCCGCGCAGGGCAGCCACAGCAGGCGCGAGCCGTCGGGCAGGTTGCTCAGCGTCTGCAGCATGAGCTCGCTCGGCTGCGCCGCGTCCGGGTTCTGCGTGCGCAGGCCCGTGCCGTGCATGTTCACCGGCAGCACTGCCGCCGCCCCCCGCGCGCCGCCCGCGTTAGCGGGTGCGCACTGCGTGTCTGCTACGAAGGCACGCGCGGGACTCTTGACAAGTCAGCGCTATTCACGGTGTCCTGCACGCTTATTGATGAAGCTGGCGGCACCGAGCGCGCTCCCCACTGCACTCATGAGTGGAGCACGTCGTCCGGTCAATCAGCCAACCAGGCATACGTAGCAGCTCAGCTGCGCGAGCCAGTGCACGACATCACTACCGCAACGCGCAAGGCACATGCATGGAATTGTGCTGGCTGCGAGGGCGCACAGACGGCGCAGCCCAGCACCGCCATGGGCACGAACAGCTGCACGCCGAGCGTCAGGCAGCGGTTGAGCACCTGCGCAGGCGCAGCACCCCTAAGGCATGCGCCACACACAGGCGAATGAGCAGGTCACTGGCATCCGGACCCATACACGCTTCACTAGCTCGTGACCCGGCTCTGCAGGCGACTGGCGCGTGGGTCGCGTGATGTGCCCCACGCGCGCGGCTGCGCCACCGGAAACGCAAATGCTTGGCAAACGGCCGTGCGCTGGCGGGCGCGCCCTGCAGGCTACGGGTCGGCGCCTCGCGCCTAGGCTGGGAACCAAGCGCTGTCAGGACACATGCCGCACAAACACCAGCACGTCGCCTGCCAGTGGGTGACGCCCCAAGCGGCCTCGCCCTCTCGGCCGCCCCTCGCCCAAGCCCGTCCCTTCCCTGGCATCGCAAGCGTCCACAAGGCGCGCGTGTGCGCAAGGCAAGAGGTGCGTGATACATGCGGAGAGAGGCCGGGCTTGCGGCGGGACGCACCAGCGCGTCCAGCCCGGCCGTGCGCAGCAGGTCCACGTCGCTCAGCAGCAGCACGGGGCCCATCCATGACCTGCGCGCCGGGCGCGCTTTGATGGCATGCACGGCAACTGCAGCGTCTACTTACACACACTCGGCTATATTCAGACATGCATATGCACAGCATGGCATTTGCAAAATAGCATTGCACCACAACCCAGCACTTTGAGACCTTCCGGACCTCAGACCACTCCTTTTCATCCTACAACCTCAGTACTGTGCAGCATGTACCCATGCACTCTGACCATGCACTCTGAGCAACCTTGCACTGATACAAGGAGCAGAGCAAGCACACTGCACGACATGCGCGCACCACAGCTGCTGCAGGCCTCCCAGTCGCGGAGCGGGCGGGTCAGCTTCCAAGTCTAGGATGTCCTGCAGCAGCGCTCAGACACTCAACATTATGTCTCAGAAAGATCTGCATTGGGATCAGAAAGTGGGGCTCTTAAGGGCTCATATACATTTTGGGGGAAGCTAAGTCGGCAGCAGCATAGGGCCTCCCCGTCGTTGCAGGATGTGCGACAGGGCTCCAATTGGGGCGCCTGAGCTCTGGGCAAGAGGTCAGAACGCGTGCGCTACGCTCGCAGCAAGGCGTGCAACGAGTAGCAGCCAGCGTGCAGCAGCAGGGGCCGCAAGGGTGCCCTGGTACCGTGCATGCCCCTTGGCAGCTTCGGGCAGCCTGGCTAAGCACGTGCAGCAACATAGTGCTCCACTCTATCGGAGCGCTCTGCAGTCGCTTCCGGACTTGCAGCAAAAGGCTTGAAGACGTCGCTGTGCAGACCAGGGGATGTGAGTGGGGTACCCCCGCGAACGGTTGCGTGACGTGCTCCAGACGGACTGTGCAGCACCCGACCAGGCGCACTCCTGTGGGCCTGCCGAGCGGGCTCCCCCAGCAGTGTGGTGAAGCTTGACGGGCCAGCGGGGCGCTCTGCGGGCGGGCGCCGCACCAGCCGCTTGTGGTACGTGCTCCGCAGGAGGCCGCGCAGCAGGCCGAACAGCAGCAGGCACACGCTGCCGCCCACCAAGCAGAACCACAGCCTGCACACGCAGCGTGCTTGCGTGAGGCGCTCCGCTGTGCGGGCTTCAGAGCGAGCAGGAGCGCAGGAGGAGCGTGCACCGCTCCACGACTTCAGCGTAAAGCACTGCGGGCGCTCAAGGCGCAGGGTGGCGCACGAGGTCAGGATTTGGTTGTCGGAGGTCGAGTTCTGCGTGAAGCATGTGTAGATAGGCGTGCCGGACACGTTCGTCAAGCAGCCCTCATGCTGCGACAAGGGCGCCACTGGCAGGCGCCCAAAGAACGACGCCGTCTCATTCTGGGCCGGCGGGACCAGCGAGTCTGTTCCATTCTGACTCGGCGCTGGCGCAGGTGCGGCCATCGCACAGCGCTAGCCCCTGGACTGCTGCCCCGCTTGCACCATCTGCCTCCTGCCTGCTCTCCAAAAATGAGACGGCCAAGCTTGCAGGCAAACAAGGCAAACAAAAGCGCGTCGCTTGTTCCGAGTCGCTCGTCTCTGGTCGCCACTTGTGGTGCCGCCGCTGACCGCCGCTGCTGGGGCCCAGAACCTCTATCAGGACCAGCTTTGCATAAGCACGAGCTCCCTGTCAGGCGGTTATACTGCGTATGTGCGTGCCTTATGCTTGCAGCAAGGGCGTGTGCAGGTGTTAGCAGGCTGGAAGGAAGGCGGCTTCTGTTCTGAGAAGGATGGCGGACAATCTCCTAGCGCTGCTTGAGGACGAGGACGATGATGTGGTGTGGGCCACTGCGGCCAGTGTAGCACGAGCATCTCAGAAACACTGCTACTGCTTCAAAGTGCCAAGGAAATTATAAGTAAAAGTATACAGTAGAAGGGGCTCATCACGCTGGCAGCAGTGCTTGCGTTTGTGCAACGCCACACAGTACCAAGCCGCGCCACTGTCCAGGTGGCGCCGCCCTCCGCTGGGGCCAATCAGTTCGCGTCGCTGCTCCAAAGCGCACTGGCCAACCCCGCGGCTGCTGCTGCAACGCCTGCAGCTGCCGGTGGCCAGCCAGGCATGCCCTGGCCGCAGGCTGTGCAAGTGCAGACCTGCAACCTATCCACCGCACACGCTTGGGTCCAGCCATGCGTGATCATGTACTGTGCCGCGCCCGAGACAGACAGGCTGCAGGCTGGCGCACGGCGTGCTTGCTGTCACCAGTTGGTGCTATCTGATGGCGTGCAGTGCCGGCACGTGCAGGTCCCGCGCAGGTCCGCCCCGGCGCGCCCGCCGCCGCCGTGCAGTCGCACGCGGCGCCCGTGCCGGCGCCGCAGCCGGCGCCGCTCCAGCACGCGCCG
>JAABUV010003187.1_pt1 | contig 21166 bp, 23 predicted proteins | sample 5559971 | NCBI WGS metagenome assembly JAABUV01 (sample SAMN10711881, study PRJNA513362) | rock metagenome | isolation source: Antarctica rocks | place: Antarctica: Victoria Land, Knobhead nord | collected 2015-12-19
ACCCTAACCCTAACCCTAACCCTAACCCTAACCCTAACCCTAACCCTAACCCTAACCCTAACCCTAACCCTAACCCTAACCCTAACCCTAACCCTAACCCTAACCCTAACCCTAACCCTTTTGCATTACATGAAAGATCTTGACTGAATTTTCGATCATACTTTGAGCAAACTGCTTAACAGCACGCTCATCATTGATCAAGAGATTGTGAGATGACTTCATTTAAGCAAAAGAATAACTAAATGAGATTTCAACATATGAAAACATTGCAGAAAGTGTTGATCTTTCATAATGTCAAAGACTAGACTAGAAACTATCAATATAAAAGAATGATATTATTATTACTACTTAAGATGATCATGATCAATCTGAGTGACTTGATAGAATCTAAATACAAGATAATATATCAAATAATGTATAAAATGAAAGATAAAAAACGAAAGAAAAGAATGAAAGCTTGACTTCTATATACATGAATTGAGCAGAATCAAGATTAAACAATAGTTTTATGACTTAAGATTGCAAAGATTCATGCACATAACTGAAATGATTGAAACAGAATTGCTGAAACTAAATTAAAATGACGATGATTAAATGAGTGACTTGATTCATTGAACTGTAAAACAAATTCAATGAATTGAAATTATTTAAAATATCAATGATCTATGTTTTAAATCAAATTAATGATCTGACATCATGACATGAATGCTCAGATGTGATTTATGAATGATTTGAAAAATATGACAGATTCAACGTCTGCTATTTATCAAACTGTTATATAAGTAAAAGTATTAAATGAAATGACTTGTATCTTTAAGAAAAATCTGAAACTCTTCAAGTTAATCTAACGTAAGATTAAGACTTTATTAAAACTGAGTCGTTAAATAAAGTCAAATTTTTGAATCAAATTTCTGATTTTCTATCTTTAATTCTTGTTTCAAAGCTTTGATATTTATTTCAAAAATATAATTTGAATGCTTGAAGTACTATCTTGAATATTTATCACATTTACTTTGTTCAACAGCATAATGAAGAAAGTCATCAAAAATGTTTTCAAAATGAGATTATGTTTCATTAAAATGTTTATGAACTCAAATCTTTAATACATTGAAGATGAGTTTTATAAAATTGTAATTCAATGAATAGAAAGATAAATATCACATTTGACATTATCAATAATAAATCATCAACTCAATGAAATAAATAACTTATTTGACATTCATGTGAAATGATGAACTCTTTAATTCAACTATTGCAATGAACATTTATATTATTTATGATGATCACACTTCTTGAAGTCGAAAAGAAATTGCATAGAGATAACAGTTCATCTGCTAGTCATTGAAAGAAAGTCTCATCATTGAATCAACTTTCGCGAATATCAATGCAGAATAAATATTCATCTTTTGTATAAATTGAAAGAACATTTCAGCAATGTTCTTTCATTTTGAAGACTTGATAGTGAGTTAATTGATCAATGAAAGCATAGACTTGATGATGTCAGTCTGTGATCTTATTGAATAAAGATTCATTCATGAACATGAGCTGTTCAATTGTTAAACGAAGCATGTTTGCTATTCAATTCAAATGAAGCTCATCGTTTTGTTTGACTTCTACACGCTGTTCTTTCTTATTACTTCAGCGTCTTCTCTTCAGAATTCTTGATATCGTGAATTAATGCACGTTAATGTCTCACTTCTCTCATATGTATCAGATTATCTTTTTCTGCATGATTCATGACTGATCTTCAAGATAGACTATGAGATTATTTTCAGCTGTCTTAAACATCTTGCGAGAAGTCTCTTTGAGACGAAACTGAGATTTAAACGATGATGAATACATGAAGATATTCTCTTGAATGCTATACATCGTTCTAGAACAACAGTGAACTTCTTCGACGATGACGAGAGATTGTCAATGAAGTAGTAGAAGTCGTACGATTCTGAAGCGAATCGCTGCAGATAGTGGGTCGATCATAGCTGAAAATGTGTTAAGAACGTCAACAAACAAAAAGGTCTGAATAGCTTCAATTTTGGGCAAATTGGGCAATTAAGAAGGCGATGGGATTGAATTTTCGAATTCCCCATACAAAAGGGACCGTGGGGTAACGCAAAAATGAATGTCAAGGAATGCAGAGCTTTCTGCACACGCTAATTGCAGAGCTTTCTGCACACGCTAATAGGGCTGGGGCCGGTTGGTAGAGTTTTCACCTTCCACCTCCTAGATAGCCTCCTAACAGCTTCAACCCCATACACTAAATGCCTCATATGACCTCGTGTTTCAACATAAAGAGGCAATAGCAGGATTTACAGTGGAAGGAAATGGGGGGTGGGAATGCGCGACGCGTCTTCTTTGTTTACGTAATAATTTGTAAGGCAAGCATAGGAGAAGCCCCAGGCCTCCCCTGTGTAGTGCCTCTTGGCTTGCATTAACGTAGCTGAAGTGTAAAAGATACCTACCGTTTCTCTTTATCTGCTGATAAAGAATCTAGCCGGAGAGGAACAACGTTGCGAGGAGCACCTTGCCACACCGCCTTTTCCGTCTATCAGGGTGACGATACTGGTGTGGATGGGACGATTGGCTAAGGTATGTGTAGTCGGACGTCTCAAAGACGCGAAGGAGCTTTCTTCCTGGACTTCAAATGTCATGAAGGATTCGAACGCGTTTCATTGATATTATTCCCAGAGATAGCTTCCTCCGCTACCCGCATCAGATTCCCCGGTGAGCCGGCCAATCAGGCCCCCGGTAGCTACAGATTGATACCGTACCTAACCCTGACTATCAGCGATAACGCAACCAGTCACAACTCTCGTATCAGACGGCGTTCCGAGCCTCCCGAACTCAGACGGCATAGCTCTCGAGCGAGGTACCGGCAAGCGCTTGTCTGCGAGATCTAAAGTGAAGATTGGGCAGGACTCAAGTGACTCTCTGCAATCGAAGAAGATGATATCTCAACCATGAAATTGCAGTAAGCGCCCAACGACAAGTATCTATGTGATGGAAAGCCACCAACGCCGGTCAGAAAAAGAACCTTTCAACAGCCAGTATAAAAATCAACCAACTAAACCAGACTCCCTAAATCAAGAAACATCAAAAGAAGATCGACGCAAGATTCAGAACCGCAATGCACAACGCAACTATCGTGTGTCTCTTTGTCTTGCCCGCCACACTTGATGGAGGCATTTCTTACAGCCTAAAACAGGGAAAAATGTCAAGCAACGAGACAAGCGTCGCGAAAACGGCTACACCGCAGCTCTCTCCTCTATGCTACCGATACTGGGCGAAGTAATGATTCCACAAACGATCATGGAACAAACCGAAACAGAACCCCCTTATTCCTCCTTCTCTGTGCCTTACTCGACGTCAAACCTTCCCGTGAGTGATGGGCAGTACCTAACCGAAGCAGAATTTAGGACAGATCTTGCGGCATTTGACTATGGATCTCCCTCTCCGTCTCTCTCTCCATCTTGGCGTCCGTCGTCTTCAGGTAAGCGTTGATCGTATTCCTACTTTTTTGCTCGTCCCAAGCAAGGTTCTCTCTACATGTTTCATGTGCATGGCGGGGCTGATCTTTTTTGCGGAAATCCAAAGATCAAGGACTTTTGACGTGTGATAGTTGTGGCATGACGCTACGAAGTGGCAACGTTACTCCTAGTTTCATGACCAGCAGATCCTTCGCTGGAAGTGGCATTATCACTCCGTCTTCATCTGCGAGTATGAACATGGTCGGGAATGGCGCCAACACCCAAGGCTCTATATCTTCTACGAACACAAATTCTTACAGGGATGGCATCATCATTCCTACTTCTTCGACCTTACCAAGCATAAACTTACCGGTGAGTCGTTCCTCCGAAATACACCGAAGCCTCCAAAAGTAGGGGCAATATCATGCAAACGCCCTTCACTAACAGATCACTCGAAATATCATTAGTGCTGCGGAAATCCCTCTCCAAACGTACAACCGGAACCCACCCTCATCTCCGAGAAAAGCGCGGAAAGACATAGAAAACAACCACAGTTAAAGCCTTCGGATGTATCCACCACAGCGACCGCTAATCTCGGCAACCTATCCCAGAACTCCTACAAAGCCACCTCAATCCTACACCTAGAGAACGGTCCAGGAGGGACGACGACCCTCCACATCGCGTCGTCATCCGGGCACGAGCTCGCGGTGCGGCTACTGCTAGGACGTGGGGCCAACGTGAACGCACAAGATGACTCGGGGCATACGTCATTACATCTCGCTATCAGGAACGGACACAGGGGCGTCGTGCAGCTATTGCTCGGAAACAACCCCAACACGAACATAGCCAACCGCGTGGGATGGACGGCTTTGCATCAAGCGGCGGAGACGGGGGATGAAGCCATCCTGGGCCTTTTGATCGATCATGGTGCGGATTTACATCAGAGGGTGGTGGAGGGGTGACGTGGTTGGCAATAGACGCGGAAGGACAGCGGGGCCTTCTTTAGAACCAACGAGCGTCGAGGGAAGCGGGGAAAGGAGGTCGAAAGCCACTTCCGGCGACCGGACAGAGATGATTAGACCTACCAACCACGAAGAGAAAAAAACCCCTTGCCCTCCCAAGTTGCCCACAGACAAACCACATGACCTCGCTCGTGAGAATCACATCGTGCACGACAGGCAGCCCCCAAAGCCGACCGAGCGAGCTATGGGACCACGTACGACAAGCGTGGCCCAAATCCCCCTCGAGCATCCGCCCGTCGTGCTCGGAGCTCCCGGCCAGAAACCGTAACCTGGCCAAAGAACCACGGTATGAATACCACTTCTGGAGCAAATCCCCGCGACACTCAATTCCCCCGGCAGCTTTTTCCTTGCCCGCCAGGGCTTCCAGACTTCCCCCGCCTACGCCAAAGATACCGTAGTGAGGGGTGCTGCGCTCGATGACCCATAGCGTTGTAATCCCCGTCTGTTTTTCTGCGGATCACCTTGTCTTTCTCCCCGTCCGGGTAGGGGGGCGGGCATTCCGGCGCCCCGGCAGACATACCGGTGGGTGAGACTCGTTGGGGTTGGTAGATCTGTCCGAGGGTCAGGGCGAGCGGAAGGGGATTTGTAGCAGGATAGCATGTGATGGGGTTTTTCTCCGGCGTGGTAGGTAGGACTAGGCTTTGACGGCACGTGCGCGTGGTTCGTTGTACCTTGACCGGTTCGAATTGCATCACGGATGATTTATTCTCACTTGTATCTGGGAGGAAAGTCTATGTGAATGAATCTAAGAACGCTAGGAAAATCCCTTCCCCCCTCCTTTAAGAGATGAAAGTCATTGATCTAGACGCGGGACAAGCAGACGGACTCAGGCACGATGCGGAACCGCCGGGTTCAGCTTCCCGATGATCTTCTCACACAACGAGAACAGCGACGTCGCGTTGGTGATGTCAAGCGTGGTGAGCTCGACCCCCAACTCGCCACGCGCCCAGTTCCGGAACTCGACCGCCGACAGCGAGTCCAGCCCGTACGCGGACAGGGATTTGGCCGGCTCGAGGCGCTCGTCCAGGCGCAGCATTTTGGTGAATTGCTGGTTGACAATGTCCACGGCCGCGGGGAGCAGAACCGTTGGGTCCGCGCCGGAGCGGTGCAGCAGAGTGAACGCCTGGATGTCCTTGGAGCTATCGGTGCCGGCTTCCCGCGCCGTTGCAGCCGAGAAGTCGCGGATGAACAGGGCGCCGAAGCGGGCATCTCGTTGCAGCGAGGAGTCGTCCGGTTGGGGGACGGGGATGCCGGTGATCAATTGGGCGGCGCTGGCTTGGTTGATGGGCGAAAGCTGTTGGAGGATGGAGTAGCGGAGGATCTGGTGCAGCGCGGCCTCGTTGATCCCTTTCCACTGTCTGGTGTCGAAATGGCCCTGCATGCCGCCCTGTTCTGCGACGTAACCCACGTCTTCAATGAGGCCCAGGTCCGTGGAGTTTGCTGGCAAGCCCAGCGAGTGGCGATACCGGGCGAAAGCGTCCAGGAAAGCATTGGCTGCCGCGTAGTTGGCTTGACCTTTCTGCCCCACCACGCCGGAAATGCTAGAAAGCATGGTGAAGAAACCAAGTGGCTGTTCCTGCTCCAAGGCTGCGCGATGGAGATTCCAGGTCCCTTGCACCTTGCTCGAAATCGTGGCGTGGTACTGTTCCACCGTCATGATCTCGTACGGTTTGTCCTAGATGGTTTAGTAAAAACAGCAAAGGTCGTCGACAAATAAACACTTACCCTGAGAACCATCGCTCCTTGGATCACCCCTCCTATAGGCACTGTCACTTTTTTGAAGGTCTTCCGAACATCTTCCCAACTAGCGACGTCCGCTTCAGCCTCCCGGACTTGGCAGCCCAGGGCGTTACAATTTAGAATAACCCCCTGAGATCTTTCGTCTGAGCAGCCACTACGAGACATTGCTATCAGATGCTTGGCGCCATGTTGTGCCATGTGAATTGCGAGGCTACCGCACAGTCCTTTGAGTCCTCCGACGATGAGATAGGACACATCGCCTCGTAGGGCGAATTTCAGATCAGACGGTCGTACCGGTACCTTGGGACTAGCCTGCTCACCATCGCTGATGACGATCTTGCCAATGTGGCGTCCACTGCGCATGTACGCGAAAGCAGCCGGTATGTTATTGAAGGAGAAGGTCGTGATCGGGTGAATAGGGTAAATACTCCCCCTTTCGACCAGATCGAAAATTCGAGTCAGGAGACTGACAACTACTGTCAGTGCCTCGGACTCGGGCTTCAAATCAAGCAGTACGTCTTACCTAGCGATCAAAGCATCCGATATTTGCTTGTACGAGAAGTCTACCGCTCTAAAAGAGCAGTTGCGGTCGAATGGCTCCATGGATAGATAGTTCCGATCCATGATATCTTTCTTGCCAATCTCGACCATGGAGCCGCCGTCCGCACATATTCGCCACGACTCATCCAATAATTCTCCGACGAGAGAGTTCACAATGACATCGATGCCCTTACCTTGTGTAGCCTTTAAGATCTCAGACGCGAACTTTGTCGTTCGTGATGAGAATATACGCTTGGGGGATATCCCGAAGGCTTCTGTTAAGAAGTCTCGTTTTTCATCCGTACCTACTGTGGCATAAATCTAGGCATGCTTGCGTCAGCACTCTTCGGGCTCACAGTAATCAGGAAAAGATGCAATGCTCACCTCCGCCCCTGCGTGTTGAGCGAGCTGGATGCAAGCAATGCCGACACCTCCAGCTGCTGAATGAATGAGAACAGACTGATGCAAAATCAGCTCAATGCAATGTGAATGGTATACCGTAACACCGAATGTACCTGGCCCTTTTGCAGACCTCCAACGTTGAAGAGAGAGTATACAGATGTCAGATAGACAAGCGGAATAGTAGCTGCGTCCTAGGGTGCACTTCAGCAATTGGAGTCAATCTAGTGTGTGCAACTGCCTTACCTCAAATGACAAGAAGTTCGGTAAGAGATGAGTCCTCTCCTTGGGTACTTGGATTCTGTTGGCGAAAGTACCATTCCTCAATACAGCAACGCGGTCCCCAACTTTGAAGCTAGAAGCTCCAGTTCCCACTCGTCTAATGATGCCCGCGCCCTCTAGCCCAAGAAGATGTTCGTTCTCTGGGACAATGCCCATCGTCACCGCAACGTCCTACTCGCATGTAAGCCTTTCTCCCAGACAGCCGGCAGTGCTTGAGTATATTGGCAACCCATGCATCAAAATCCTAGGAATGCTCATCATTCAAGAGTGCAGAAAAGCCGTCCCTTGGCTAGAGTGCAGTTGAACATGATTTCCACATCGTGAATAAAAGAGTAGGCTTACCTTGAAGTTCAGACTGGCCGCAAATATCTCAACCTCCACGTTGTTGTCTTGAATTGGAAGTTCTACAGCAGAAATTGCTGAAAATTGCAGGGCGTCAAGGGTACCAAGGCGCTCAGCCCTCAACATGGCGACAGGCTCCAAGTCATGCAAAGACTCAAAAACAGGCTCAGCGCCACGAACCTCATTCCCGTGGACTTTGTTAAGAGGACCGTCGGGGAGTATCCTGCTTACGTATATAACACCACGACGCTCAACAAATTCGCTTTCCACTTGGACCTTAGGCATTGGCTTTCCCAGAAACACTATTAGGCGACTGATGGCTGAAACTGTTGCAACGCCTTTGCCAGACTCCACGTCAAGAGTGACGAACTTGAGGCTCTGGTCTTCGGCGCGAATTGTCCGGAAAAACCCATGCACGAGGGCATTATCGGGTTTAGTGACGTCTAGTTGCGAACCCTCCGTGAGCCACAGAATCTCGCAACGTTGAGCGACAAGGTACTTGATTGCTTGCCACTGGTCGTGCGATACAGTCGCAAGGACAGAAGCATCAAGCTCGTCTAATATCAAGACTGTGCTCCTCGGTGGAAGATCTTGGAACGGATATGAGTGCTCTGTAATCTGCCACCCAGAAAGTTCAAGTGCTGCTTTCATATCCAGACTGGTTTGCACCGCGCTTGAAAGGTGGACAACACTGATAGCCCTAGTAAAGGTAGGGGTAACAGCATCCAGAGCTTCCGCTGTGAACATATACGCTGATCTGTATGTATCACTCGGAATCTTTAACAGGTTGCTAAAGCCAGAAGCGTTTACGAGGGATACTAGTGGTGTCTCATCCAAGCGCAACGGGTCATCACCATCCACGATGACCAAATCATTGTCATCCGAGTCCGATCCGCTGAGAGTCTGACCTTGCTCTATAAATAGCACATAACCTCCGTCAGAGAGTAGACCATGTGCATTTCGTACAATCGATACCATGGCTTCTTCTGGCAATTCAGGTAGCTTGATGATGGCGAGATCAAAGTCTGTCTTGTGCGGAACGAAGTCAGGTTTGCCCAGGTCGAGTAAGCTGAACGAGGTGTTTCTTTGGGCCTCGTAGCCTGTCTGAATATCTATCAGAACTTTGGCATCCGATGAAGCAAAGTGGTACTGTTCGTAGGCCGCTCTGAATGAATCGTGCGACTCGGATTCTTCAAACCATAGATTTGACGTGTCGGTTGGGCTCAAGTTTACTTCGACAACTTTCAGGGCTGGTTTCTTGTATGCGATCAAATCGATGATTGCGCCGAGTCTGGAGGTTGATCCGTCAAGATCTAAGTCAAATATCTGGTCTTGCGATAGAAAGCTAATGTCAGGTCTCCATGTGGAAAGGTTGTACGTATGACCATCAAGGACCAAGCCAGTATCAAGCTTGTGGTAGCGAAGCCCTGTAAGCCGAAGTAGCAATGCTCCCGAGTCTGGATCATGCACCGAGCATCCAGAAATATAATTTTTACTCTCTTCTAGCCGTCCTCTCCCACTATATCGCGAATTGGTGACAGATATGCCTATTTCAGGCAACGAAGCTGTTCGGTTAATTATTAGATCGTCGATCGTGGCTGGAACCAAGACTGCACTGATCGCGCTTCGGTGCCCCGCCCATAGCGATGGAGTGACGGTCTGGAAGCATCCATCGATACATGCTGGATGCATTGGGTATGGCGACTGTGGTGCCGATGCTGAAGCAGGCTCGGTGAGTGATACGTGAGATCGACTTCTTCGTTGCCCGGCAACAGACTCAACCTTAAGCTGCTTCTCGAACAAAGGCCCAAAGCCATATCCTACGTTAGTCAAGGCCGCATACCATAGGTGGCCTGGGGTTGTGTGTTGTAGGGGCGCCAGATCAGCTTCGGATGCTACTACTACTATGTCAGCAAATGTCCAGATCAATGAAATTGTAATTAGTTACCCTCCGTAACAGCCTTTTCCAGGCGGATTAAACCGTTGCAGTGCTCGCTCAAAACATTGTCCCGAGATGAACAGACCGAGAAATTGTACCACGAATCTTTTGCTCCAGGATGTGCCGTCAAGGACATGGACAAAGCCGCTTCAAGATTCTCTTCTAGAACCAGTGCCTTCTTGAACGTGACATTGCGTAGTCGGTAACAGAACTGGTTGGCTGAGGTAATATTTGGAACACGATCAGTGCTCTGTTTGTGTTGGTAAAGGCCTTCAATAGCCATTGCAATGTACCCTGAAGCTGGCATCAGGATGTCAGATCCCATCTTGTGGTCCTTTAGCCATGGCAAATGTTCAATTCGCAGCAGTTTTTTCCATACAGGTGCGTGCCAAGGGGTGCCGAGTACTTTACTCCCAAGCAGATCGTGATGTGGAAATTCTCGGAAACGCCAGTCTTTGCTGGATTGACTCTCATGCCAGTACTTGTTTGAGTGATTCCAGGCATAGTTAGGAAGGTCGACGATTACAGATGGACTGGATCCGACAAGGCTTTGCTCGTCTTGGTTGACTTTCTCCATCGAGATGGAGCCACCGGAGATGAACATCCGTCCTGCCACATCTAACATTTCCTTGATAGAGTGTTCGCCTCTGCTTGAGGAAGCACAATACTGGATGTGCGAGCCTTCCCCAGGTAGGATCCTCTTGATCTGGGATATAGGACCAGCCAAAGCTCCACTTGGTCCGATTTCGATTAGAAAATCGGCCCCCTCTCGGCTATACAACATTTTTTGAACTGCTTGGTCAAAGCGTACAGGAGAGTTCATGTTTTCCTTCCAGTACCTAGCATCACAGCTCCGGTCCAACTGGCGGCCACTAACTGAAGAGAACATAGCAACCTCACTTTTGTCCCGCAACGGTATCTCGCAATTCTGCAGAAGCAGATCTTCGTAATGATTACTGATAGCGGCCATGAACTTCGAGTGATACGCAAGGTTGACCTGCAAAAGTCGAGCAAAGTGACCATCTCTGTCTAATCGAGACTTGATCTTTTTAAGTTCCACAACATGCCCAGAGAGTGTGACACTTCTAGGACTGTTGAAGCAACCGATCTGTACCAGGTCTTCCGAACATTCAATATACTTTTGAGCTTGATCAGCACCAAGTCCAACGGCGAGCATACCTACGTCGACTTGGATTTTGTCCAGACAATCGCAAGCAGCTCGACCTCTATAGTAAGCTACTTTGATAGCTTCTTCTGGTGTCAAGAAACCAGCAGTACAGGCCGCTACTATTTCGCCAGATGAATGACCCACGACAGCTTGTGGATGGATGCCCCAGCTTTTGAAGACGGCAAGCATGATAAGCTGAAGGGCGGTCACCAGGGGCTGAGAAAATTCGGGAAGGCGGAGGTGCTCCGAGCTTCGAGGTTCGACCAGTTCATCTGCGACGTTAGATGGACTTCGATTGTCTACGGAGATTAGATCTTACTTAGTAGTGACCAGGCAGGAGGTGTTGGCAGCTTCTGAAGTACATCATCAAGGTGCCTAATCAAGGTCTTGGCGATTGGAAAGGTCTCGATAATGGCCTTCCCCATCTGCGGCCATTGCGCACCCTGGCCTGTGAATACAAAACCAATTCTTGGTGAATCTGTATTCTTCTTCCCAAACACAAATGCGCCTTCGTCGAGGTCGGTACTTTGGGAAACCACGTAAGCGCGGTGGAAATGACGACTTCTTCGCTCAGAAAGAGTATATGCCAAGTCGGGAAGCTTAACGCTCACACTTGGATTGATAAGATGATCGCTCACTCTCTTGCAGTATGCTCGTAGGGAACTCTCGTCATTGGCCGAAAGAACCAATGTGAAAGGTCGCGCAGAGATGCTGTCAGCAAATATATCATCGTCTTCCGAGATAAAAGATGAAACATGAGTAGTGGTAGATCTTTTCAGGAGAGAGTCGGGATCATCTAATATGATATGAGCATTGCTTCCTCCATATCCGAAAGAGTTGACGCTTGCTCGCCGGAAAGCTGCTTTGGGCCATGGTATTGTCGTCCTTGTGGCACGTACGTTCAAGGCTCGAAAGTCAACTAAAGGGACCGTCAGGAGGTATTTCTTTTCTAGACTTCGACTTCAGCTTACTTTTAGGATTTGGTGTTATGAAAGTGGGATTTCCCGGAATTAGCCCTTTTTCAATTGAAAGCACGGCTTTCAGCAATCCGGAAATACCAGCAGCGGGTTCTGAATGCCCAAGATTGCTTTTGATCTATGAGGGTGTCGTAAATCAGTACGAAACGACTAGATCATGAAGACGAAGCTGTGATGAGAGAAACTCACAGAGCCAATGATGAGTGGTTTATCCGGGGAGCGAGTCGGTGCAAAAACCGAAGAAACACCCTTGACTTCCATAGGATCGCCAGCTTGTGTACCCGTACCGTGGCATTCCAGATATGCTGTATCGTTGAAGTCAGATATGTTGGCGTTGGCGTAAGCTGCTCGAGTGGCTGCAGCCTGAGCTTCAGCATCTGGACTTGCAATCCCAGGCGTTCTCCCTGAAATACACTTAGCAACCTGATGGAATGCGTTGTCTATCATTTAGAATACTAATCCCTTCCCATGACGGGCAGAAGGGGATTCTTCTTCTACGGCGAACTTCACTTACCATCGCTGTTTGTTGCTGAGCCACGAATAATTGCTCTTATAGGATCTCCGTCCCTAACAGCATCTTCTAGTCGCTTCAAAATGACCGCATTCACCGCTTCGGCTTTGATGTATCCATCAGCCTTGATGTCAAAAGTATGACATCTACCAGTCTTCGAATGTGCTGTTCCTATAGCACCACCTATAATTCGTGAGCTAGGACTGACCACTATTGCTTTACAGTGCAACATACTATCCATAACGTGTTCAGGACTTTGAAAACATGATTAGCCTGTTCCAAAGGTAGTTTACAACTCCAAAACGCACCTTAGGTATAGATTACTTGCCGCAACAATGGCTCCGCTGATTTCCTGTGTCTGCAGATATCGACATGCAACATCTATTCCCACCAAACTACCCGAGCATGCTGTATCTATAGTCATACTGAATCCTCATTAGAATATACTTTTTCTCGTTCGATAGATCCATCAAAGTACCTAGGTCCTTTGATATTAAGAAAATGACTAATCCTGTTACTCAGTATTGCACGGCCAATCCCAACCTCAATATTGGGAGGTCTGTCTTCCGGATCTCTAAGTTGAACGTCGGCATAATCTAATTGGGGACAATTAGATGATGATCATCCCGCGGAAAGAATATCCTACCAACAGCATAGGAACCCACGAAGCAGCCCACTTGTGCACCATCTAAAGCTTCAAGGGTAACACCTGCATTCTCGAGCCCTTCGTATACTACCTCGAGAAGTTGACGCTGATTAGGGTCCATAGATATAGCGTCCGTACGTGCGATCTTGAAAAACTGCGCATCGAAATCTTGAGGGTTAATGTTTTCAAGGAACATTCCCCCTGGCGGTCTCATGGTCTTGGGTTTTGCTGATCCATCATGGTGGCCTCTCAGATTGAATCTTGATTCCGGGACATCAAAATCGGCGCATCCACCTTGCTCGAGAAAGTTCCAAAGAGCGACTGGAGAATTACTGTTCCCAGGAAGGCGACATGCCATACCAGTAATAGCAATAGGGTCTTGAACATACTTACCCTCGGAGGTCGATGAGCTAGCAGAGGCTTGGTTCTCGCTAATTTGACTGCTGGAGCCGTTCACGGCCATTTTGCAACTTTGCTGCAGTAAATGGAACAAGATATTTGCGGCCCTTCGAAGTTAATGTTCTCTCAGTGGGCAAAATCCGATTGAAGGGACATGGAACGACCTCGAATCAACCCCCTGTATATGTATTCAGCCACCCTCGAATGTATAATACCGTGAACAGTCCTAGAATTTTGGAGACGGCAATGTTTGTGCAGGCGAACTTACCATTAGCACTCTCGTTCAATGTGTGAGATAAGAAAGGCAATGAATAGAATGCCACGTGACGAAGATGCAACGGTCACGAGTAAAATCGACAAGGAAAGTCGGTGGTTGATGGGGGCTCCAGAGTAATTCGCGAAAACTTACAATAAGCTGCAGTAATGAAGCGTACAGCAAGCGATATACTGCGTGGATGATACTAGGATAGTAGGCCTAAGTACTAAGACGCCGAGATACCAGAATCTTTGACCAAACGCGTAACCAGCGCTTCCGCCAGAGAGAAAAACAATCCGTCAGTTAGGGCTGTCATAGAAAACATCCCACGACAAGCTAATCTTTTAGTGCAGGATAAGCTGCATGCTGAACCAGAGCTGACCATGTCGTCATGCTAAGTCTCACGTTAATGGGCCGATCGATGTGAGCTTGTAAGGTTGTGCTTATTTTGTAACTAACTCAAGGCTTCATCAGTCTTTCTCTACGATTGAGCATTGATGCTATGAACGGCTTCAGGTAGTCTCGATGATTCCACGTAAGGCACGAATTCTCTGGCGAGAGGAAGACGTAGAGGGAAGAAAAATTTAACTGTGTGAAATCAAAAACGTGGGTTTTAATAATTTTACTACTTGCCGATTGTTCTTGACGGAAACATACATCTTATCCACCAACTATAGATCTCTCACATACCTGACAATGTCGACCTACCACGAAGACGTCGATTTTAATACCCTCGATGGACTCATACTAAGAGGGTGGTTGTATCCCGCCAGCGCACGAGGTCCTGCAGTTATAATGACACCAGGGGTGAGCCCACTCCACCGTGAAATATCAGCGCTCTTACTTGAGACTTTCATGCCTTAGAGAAAGACTAATTGGCTCTTAGTTCAACTGCGTCAAGGAAATGCTCTTACCTGAGGTAGCTGAGCAATTTCAACTTAGGGGTATCTCCGCTCTCATATACGACCCACGCAGTATTGGTCTTAGTGATGGGATTCCACGCAATAATATTGATCCGATAAAGCAGGCTGAAGATTATTCTGACGCTTTGACTTTCCTCAGCACTCTCCCGGTAGTGGACCCAAATCGCATCAGTTTCTGGGGCATGTCCTTCTCAGGTACCATTGCCCTCTGCGCCGCTGCTCTTGACAAAAGGGCCAAGCTCGTCATAGCCGTTTGCCCACTGGTGACTTTTTACACCGAAGAGAAACTTCCTAGGGTTCTCGCCAAAGCCATGAAGGACCGACAATCTCAAGTCAGAGGCAACGCTCCATTTTCTCTGCCACCATTCACGAGCACAGGCGAAAATCCAATGGGTATGGCCACTGGGGGGGGCCTTGAGGCCTTTGAGTTCATGATCAACGTCAAAGAAAAAGGGGCCGCGAATTTTGAAAATCGTACCACGCTCCAGTCATATTACAAAATCGTGCAATGGCAGCCTCACGGACTGATGAGATTTGTCCAGCCTACGCCAGTAATGATGTTGGTACCGGAACTGGACATGATTTCTCGGTCAGAGACACAGATTGCCCTGTTCGAAACCCTGTCAGGTCCGAAGAGACTGCATATTGCGCCTGGTAAAGGGCATCTGAACGTCTTGAGTGGGGACGACTTTCCGACGTTGCACAATCTACAGGTAGACTTTATATGGAGCGCCCTTGATGGAGCTTTGTCGTAAGTGGTGAAGAACATAAAGTAGAGGAGTCCGGAATGTCGGTAGATCTGCATAAATAGAGTTGCGAGAATAGAAATCACCAAGGGTTGAAGATGGTACATAGAGTAGTAGGAAACGACCGCTCTTTCCTCCAAACGAACAACTAGACTTCTCGTCATCGTGCAAAAACAACAACAACAACAACAACAACAATAGAGATTTTGACTCGAGCTTCGTTATAATGCTCGCTGGATGAAGGGGATAAAGCAAATCGCCATGGGAAAACGCTCATTCTGCTTTGCGACAATACCTGACGTAGCGTTGAGTCTGAAGACTAACCCGGGCTGTCGGTTATTGTCCACTGGAGTTCGGTACCCCGTGGTCAAGGATGGCTTCAGCGACCAAGCTCCAGCCTGGCCTGCATCCCACCCGATGCTCTGGGTGTGTATAACCCAATCGCTGCAGGGTAGCCCGGGAGTGCCCGTGGTCTCTGACATACCTAGGATGTGCTGGGAGGAACGCGTCGAGGCTCCAAGACAACCGATAGGGCAGAGCACTGCAGGGCTCGGGGAGCTGAGTAAGATGATGGGCAGTACGTACCTCCGTACCTCCGTATGCAACATTCCCTTGGAACGCACGGAGTCAGCAATCTTGTCAGCAATCTTGTCATGAGATGCCCTACGGCGTACGGCTTATCGGATGACTCGAGTTCATGCAGCTTCAATGCAGCTTACGTAGATCACTCTGGTTTGGGCCCACAGGGGTAAAGCAAAGGTAAGCACAGGGCACGACGCGGACGAACAGCTAGGGTGTACGCATACGGAGCAAAGAAGACGCACATCTTGGCTGGCTAGCGTAAGGTAAGTTAGAGAATAATTGATTATCATACCATGGAGTCCGTACACGCCAGCCTAATATACCATGCTGGACGATTATGCCCGGGCGTGCCGGGGCAAGTCTGTGTGGCTCGACAGACGCGCTAAGCGAGCGGGAAACCGTAAAGGACTGGTACCTTATTCCATACAGTGCTTACCTACCTACCTTCCACGACCTTTCCTTACTCTCCTTGCTTTTCCTTCCTCTTCCTCATGCGGCTGGCTGTCATCACATCGCCATACGATCCTTCTGTGCTTCCAGCAAGATGGCATGACCTCTGACCAGCGAAGTCAGGGTTCAATCAGAACTCGACACGTCGCTGTCTGCAGGGTCTGCATGGATGAAGGGGCGGAGGACGCTGCCCAGTGTCAGGACCCTTTGTCGCGCCCCTGCCTACCACCTGGAGGGCTCAATACACCGTCACACATGTGACATGACAAACAATCCCCCAAGCATTCCGCGCTTGCTTGCAGATGGCTTAGCAATGCATTCGAGATCAACAGTGCCAGTACAAACTGCTTACCTAGCAATGCACTCGAGATGGTCTGTAGCTCAAGGTACCTTACCTTATGTAGCAATGCTGATCAATTCATCCAAATGGAAGATAAAGGTACAGACACTCGTGGGTCAAGGCGGACTTGTTCCATCGCCGTCATCGTCGTCGCAGTTATTCCCTTCTTCTCCACAGTCGACCCCTTAAGCAGCTCGACAAGTAGTATCCCCGAAGGAACAGTTTGAGGGCATCATGTCTTCGACCACCACAATCCTGATCACTGGGGCAAACCGAGGTCAGAAAGCAAACCACCGGTTCCCTGTGCCCCCTTCGACGACGGCTACTAACGTTGTTGTATTAGGCATCGGCCACGCTCTGCTTGCTACATATCTAGCTCGACCTCGCACCACTGTCATCGCTGGTGTCCGTGATCCCAATCATGCCACATCCAGGGAGCTGTTGTCCCTTCCCAAAGGCTCTTCCAGTCGTCTCATCGTCGTCAAAATCGACAGTGCTTCAGAAACCGACGCCGCAGCCGCAGTTAGGCAACTGCAATCCACTCATAACATCACAAATCTCGAGCTTGTCATCGCCAACGCCGGCATCGCTCAACGCCACTCCACTGTGGCCGATACGAAGCCAGCAGAGTTCCTAGAACACGTCGCGGTCAACGTGGGCGGTCCAGTCCTGCTATTCCAAGCTGTTTTGCCGCTGCTGCACAAAGGTTCGAAATTCGTCACCATGAGCAGCTCTGCTGGTAGCATTGGCGGGATAGAGCTCAGACCCGTCCCAAATGCTCCTTATGGTGCCTCGAAGGCCGCGCTCAACTACATCACCCGCAAGGCTCATTTCGAACACGAAGATCTAATCATTTTCCCCATTGATCCTGGGTAAGCCACTTCGAAGTCATTTACTAAGATGAAGAATCTGTTGCTAAGAGTTTTGCGTTCAAAGATGGGTCCAGACAGATATGGGTAATCGCGGGGCCGTCCACTTCATCGGCGCTGGCGCCACAGCGGAGATCACAACGGAGGAAAGCGTTAAAGGGCTAGTCTCAGTGGTACGTCATTTCTCAATTCTCGACAAAGCAATCCGTTGAGGGGTGCCGCGCTGATGATGTTACCTTCCAGATTGATGGTGCTACAAGAGAGAAGACATCAGGGCATTTTCTTATGCACGACGGAACTGAGACTCAGTGGTAGAGGAAATGGGGGGGAATATCAAGTCAAATCTCTCGTTGGAGCTATCTGAGCTTGACAAGAAGAATGCTCTTGGCACAAGAAGACCAATCGAGGCAAAGGAAGAACCGTCCAAGGGATGGTGGGACCGGCGGGTACGGCCGGCATCAATGTCTACCGTGGAAGCCTAGCACCAACTGCAAGTCTATGCCTCACCTGAATAGCATCATTTGTACTCCGAGATAAATTCTAGTGGTGGCCCTAGCTTCTTCCAGGCTCAGATTCGAAGACGGAATAAATCGTAGACAAGACCACTTCATCTCCTCTCTATTCACCGGTCTATTGGGGAACTTCTATACCTCAGGCGATCTGAATGTTCATTTCTCGTTAACACATGCGTATTTATTAGTCTTATTCGTTTCACGTGACGATGCGAACTATAGCGAATCGAACTCTGCGCATAGAAAACAGCTCGTATTCGTTAACGAACACAAGGTAACTACACAGTCATTTTTTATGCAGTAGAGTGTAATTTCTCGACAGCATGACTCTATGTTATTCGAGACTTTCTTACCATCTCCTTTCCACCTGGTGTCGACCATCGAGCACACAAATCTGTTGAGGAACAAATCCTCACCTTTAAATATGCACACGAGCCTTCTTTTGTACCAACGCAGAAGAAACAACCAGCTTATTGGTGTATCGAGATACGAAAGACGTCAGAAACGCAAATTCTATTCTATAAATTTCATCTAGAAGAATATAACACGCGGGGAAAACCTCCGTCTCTCCAACATCCATCACTCCATTGGCAACTCACATTCTTCCCTAATTACCCTTGGCACAGCAGGCCCTCACTTCCGACTCCAACACGGCTCCCCCGGATCCACGCGCCATCATCAATCACTCACGCCGCGCGGCATAATCTTCCATCCTCAGCCACAATCCACGCATCGGAGCCGACGGCCGTCGTCGCATAAAACAAATCGTGTCCATCATACGCCGTCTTGACCGCGCGCAACCGATCATAATTGCTCCCATAGAAATCCCTCTTCCACGTCACGAGCTGGAAATCGCCCTCGTTGAGATAGGTCCCGGAGTCCGGGGTGATGTCCTCGAGCTGCGGGACGATGACGTGGGTGATTTCGTCCTCGCGCGCCACGTTGGACGCCCACGGCGCCGTGTAGTTCCACGCTATCGATACGACAATGTGCGCGGCGCTGACACGCCAGGCGGGGAGGACGGCGTTGGAGGCGGCGGTGTTGGAGGCGGCGGCGTGGGTCGGGGTTTGCGTGAGCCCGTCGATGAGGAAGCCGGCGTCGGTGATGTTGCGCAGGGCGGATGTGAGGGCGGCGTTGTCGCTTGCGACGAGGCTCTGGGGGATGAGGCGGCTGCCGAGGATTTCGCCGGTGCCGTACTGGCCGTAGGGGAGCGGGCCCAGGTATGTGGTGAAGTGCTGGAGGAAGCCCGGGAGAGAGGTGACGTTGTAGGAATAGGTCATGTTCCGCTTGTCGAGTTCGACGACGAACGGTTTGAGTTCCGCTTTGACTTCGGCAACGGACTTTCCATCGGAGGTGTAAGGGCCTAGGTTGAATGCCTCGCTTGTGATCGTGAATACGGATGAGGCACCACCGGCATCGCTGAGTTTGGTGACCAAGGGCAGCCAATACCCAATAGCATCCCAGTACGTGGCTTGAGAGATGCCTTGGGAGGAAAAAGAAATGCTCGCTCCACCCACCACCCCATCTCGGTGAGCTTTGGCGGTTAACGACAGCACCACGGCATAAGTTCCCCCGCCGCCTCCACTGAGAGCCCAGTACAAGTCGGAATATTGGGTAGGAGTCGCGACGAGATACTGCCCATCTGCCGTCACGACCTCCCACTCAAGAGCTTGATCAGCACCTAGTCCATAAAGCGAGCTAAGGGTTGAATGACCGCCTCCCTGGGTGTAGCCACCGGCAAGACCGACAGTCGGACATGTGCCTCCTACGACACGGACGCCATTCGCGGAAGCTGCCTCGTATGCCTCCCACGCCTGTACACCTGCACCCATCTTGATAGCAGGCCCACTGTATTGCTGACTTGTATAGTTGACGAAACTGATGGATTTTAGGTGATGTGTCCAAATTCCCAAAGCACCTTTCCCAGTGGATTTTCCTAAGAAGCTATGTCTTGGTCAGCAGCCAATCCTGGAAATTTCCCGTAGGATCAGTACAGCTGATGGAATAAAGATTACGAGCCAAGCTGGAGGGCTCCATCCTTACATAGTCACCTAGGCAGTGCCGACCTCCGAGCCGCAGACCTCAAAGCTCGTGAAAGCCATTGATTGTGGCCCACCCGCCGAACTGCCTCAAGAAACAGGGTTTCAGAAGGAAATGAGAAGGGGCAATGAACTACTTACTCGTGACCTGTGTTCTTAATGACGAGTCGGATATTCGCCTCTTGGGCAAACTTGACACCGGCAAGGACATCTTCCGCCGAAGTCACATTGATCGAGTAATCCACGAGGTTTCCGAGTGTGCACGGTGTCGTTTCCGGGGTATAAGGACTACAACTGTTGCCTTGGAAATAGGGAAGCATGATCGCGGATGGATAGTCAAATCTAACAAGTCAGGATTGGAGAACCTCCCCAATACGTCAAAACAGGCTTACTGGTATTGCGGCAATGCCCAGTTTGCGGAGAGAACGGCGCATTCGGTTGCATTATAGGTGGGATCATGGCAGGGCGACCCTAGAGGAACAGTTGCGATGAGTCTCCCTTGAACAGTGCTGTTCAGTTGCGACCATGCTTGGATACTTGGCCAGCCAGAGTCTCCAGGTAGATAGCGGCACAAAGAGCTGCTGCGGCTGTGGACGACACCAGCTAGTACGGTAGGGAGGGACAGACATGCTACTATTGCCATATCGAAGCGGAGATGGAGCTTCATGGTTGTTTGTGTTTTTTCAGGATCAGACAAAATCTGAAGAGAAGTGTAAGAAATGAGAGCGACGGAGTAAATATAGTTCAACCTATCCAGTCTATCTGACGGCAGATCCCAGGATCGGGAAGCAGGTACTAAATGTTCATCGGAGCTAAAAGCTTGGGATGTCAGGGCATCCACAATACCCCCGACAAAGAGGGTGATCTCATCCCGGACACGGCAAAGGTTTCAATGAGATAGTCAGCAGTGGAGAGCATGCTGACACCACATCGTTTCGCGAAACATACAAGGAAGATTCGAGCCTGGCTGACGCCCACGAAGAAGCGGGACCGCCAACATCAGCATCCTGCGGGAAACAA
>JAABUV010003188.1_pt1 | contig 21158 bp, 25 predicted proteins | sample 5559971 | NCBI WGS metagenome assembly JAABUV01 (sample SAMN10711881, study PRJNA513362) | rock metagenome | isolation source: Antarctica rocks | place: Antarctica: Victoria Land, Knobhead nord | collected 2015-12-19
GCGGCGCGCGACGGCGGCGGCGGCGCGGCGCTGCCGCCCACCGGGCCGGGGGCGGGGCGCGCTGGTGCAGGTGCGGCTCAGGCGTGTGGTGGTCCCACAGCGGGGAGTGTGGCGGTGGGCATAGCTTCGGGATGTCTTGACAGTGGCACATGCATGCGCTTCCCCGTGCGTGCGGCGCCGTGGCAGAGCATGCAGGCTGCTGCTCCATCTGGTGGAGCTGGCATGCGACAAGGCTTGCTTGACATCTCCGTTTGTAGGCTAGTGGTGCCACCGGGGCATCGCTGCAAGCCTTCTCGCCCAGTGCAGGCGGCAGCCCAGCGGCGCTCGCCCGCCCGCTTCCGTCTTCGGCGTATGGGGAAGGGCGGGCCTGTTCAGGCGCATGCATATGACGCATGCATGTGTTCCAAGCATGGTACAGCGATGCGGCTGCCCGCCGCGCCAGCGCCAAGCGGCCCACGGCGTGCGCGCCCGCGCGCGCAGGGGCGTGCGCGCGCAGCAGCGGCTACCCGCCGCCGCCGACGCGGCGCGCGGTGGGCGCCAACGGCGCGGCGCATGCCAAGGGCCGGCCGTCGCCGTTCGCGCGCGAGCAGGGCAAGGGCGGGCAGGCACCCAGCCGCCCCTCCCAGGCACGCCGCCGCTGCCCTGCCGCACCCTCCCCTGCCCTAGGCATAGGTATAAAGTTCGTCCAACGACGTCCGGCAAGCATCGGCTATTCGCCACAGTGCGCCGAGCTGCCCAGCAGCTCTTGTTTCGCCAGTGGTTGATGTCAGTCCTGCGCAGTGGTGACGTCACATCTGCGTCCACACTGTGACGCTCAACTGTCACGAAGCTTAGTGTCCGGGAGCAGCTGTGCTGCCTGCAGCTACACCGCTCGCATACTCACAGTCTGTTCGTCCACCTGCCATGAATGCATCCACAGTGCATGCTTTTTTTACGCTGCGCGTCGGCGCGCCGCGCAGGTGCAGGACTTCCTGTCCACCGTGTTCAGCAGCGGGCCGCTGACGGCGGCGGAGATGAGCAAGTTCACCTCCGCCGGCCTGAGCGGCCTGGCCAACTTCCCGTCCATGCCCATGGTGCCGCCCCGCCCGAGCCAGCGCCCCGTGCTGCTGTGCGCGCGCCCCTGGCGTGGTGTTCTGAGCAAGCCCGGCCCGCCTTCGGTGCGGTGCTGGAGCGGTCCCCTCTGGCGGCGCCTGCGGCGCCCGATCTCCCGCTCTGCCGTCCGCATTTGAGTGCGCTCTGCGGTCCGATCGCTGCGAGGGCGAGCGCGTCGGCACGGCCGCGCGCGCCGCTGCCTGCCCCTGGGCGCCGCGCAGTGCCGCAGGGCCTGCTGCAGCACAACCCCCCAAAGCTTCGAAAGGTGCTCAAAAGGGTGCGCTCCATCCGATCGGGGCACGCCTGAGCCTGCCGGGGTGCGCAGGCGCTGCCGAGCGGCGAGCTCGACGCGCTGCTGCAGCACTCGCACGAGCACGGGCTGCTGTCGCCGGGCATGGCGCGCGCGCCGTCCATCGGCATGGGCAAGCTGGAGTCCATGGAGCTGCCCGACGCGGTGGCCGCCGTGGTGCGCCCGGCGCCCGGCGCCCAGCCGCCGCCCTACCCTACCCTAACCCCGTGTTTCCTGCCGCTCATGCGGAGCTGCTGTCCGTGGTGTCCTGGTCGGTGCCCTTGAAAGCCGCAGCGGCGCGCGCGCCCAGCCCCGTGCCCCGATGCTCGCCGTCTGTCCTACAAGCAACGTTCACTGAGATGGGCGCCGGCCGCCGAGCTGCGCGCGTGGGCCAGTGCTGCACTGCTTGCCGGCTGTACGCAGCATGCGCTTGTAGGACGGCAGTTGGTCCGCTGAGCAGGCCCTCCAGCCTGTGCGCCGCTCCGGCTGCGGGCGGCAAAGCTGCTGCCTGTCGCTGAGCCGCCTCAGCGCGCGCGGGCGCCGCCTTTCGCGCGCAAGGCTGTTGCTGGGAATATCGCTCAGGGCATGCTGACAGGAGGACGTGACTCAGCAGATGTTTGGGTTGCTTGCGCAGGCGATGCTGCATGACATGACGCCAGAGGCGCGCGCGGCGGCGGCGGCGGCCGCGGCGGCCATGCCGCGCTCCAACAGCGGCCTGGAGACCATGCAGAGCATCGAGCAGGTGGCCGGCGCCGTCGCTGCCCCCGCGGCCAGCCCTGCCACCCGCTGCCCCTGCCTGACGTTGCGCGTTTGTCGTTTTACTTATATCAGGCCGAGCGGGGATGGGCGGCAGGCGAGCCCGGCTGCGACGCGCAGACTTTACATGCCGCGCCAAGGGCAGCCATTCCTGGTGCTCAAGCAGCGGCAGACTGCGGAGCGGCCCGCTCGGGCGCATGAAGCAGCGGCGTCGCGCTCACTGCTCCCCTTTGTCCTCAGGCGCTGGACACGGTGGAGACCGACATCATGGACCGCGTGGCGGCCGAGTACATGAACCAGCGCGCGGCGCACCTGGCCGCGCTGCCGCCGCCGCCGGGGCGCTAGGCGGCTGCGGCTGCGTGTGGCGGCTGCAGCTGCGGCGCGTGCGCGGTTGGTGCCACGAGCCCTGCTCGAAGGCTGTGTGTGTTTTCGCGGGGGGAGGCACGCTCGCTTCTGCTTTTCGGAGCGCCGGCGGCGCGCCTTGTCTGAGGCTGGAGCGGCGCTCGAGCGCGCGTGTGCAGCTGCGCTGGCGCCTTTGCTCCTCTTGTGGCTGAGAGTGCTGGGCAGTTCCTGGCAGGGACCGTGGCAAGCGCAGGTGAAGGGCTGCTCGTCCGTGCTGCGCCGTGATGAATGTGTGTAACCTGCGGCCAAGGGCGTGCTCTTGCCGTGCCTGTCTCAGGTTGTGGAATCAGGCAGACTTCTTTTTGGGGACCCTTTGGTCGTGTGCTGGGTCTGTGTGTCTGTGCGTGCGTGAAGCGGCCGGTCTGTGTGCCCCCATGCTGTGGTTTCACGCGTGACAGTGGGTGGTCGACTCCTGTAAGCTGCCTCGCTGCGGCAACGAGCGCACGCCAGATGACAGGAGCAGAGCTGCTGGACTGTGCTGCCTTTTTAGTGTTGTCATGCACCAAACCCATCTTGGCTAAGCCCTACGATTGCAGGTTCATGGCTGGCAAGGCCCAGACGGTGTGTCTCTCCAACAAGTGTAGCTGTGGCCCGTCCAGGCCACCGACGTCACGACGCAGAGGCGGAGACGGATCGGAACAAACGCAGAGCCACGCACCGGAGGCCTCCGCCAGCCTGTACGGACGACAGCTGACGTTGCCTATGCGAGGGGACACGCTGCGGCGCTGCTCGTCCTCTGGGGATCTTGCAGCCTTCGAGTATGCACAGCAGAGCTGTGGCGGCGGAGGTGAGGGCGTCACGCGTCTTCGCCAGCTGCATGCCCCCGGACAGGCGTCGCGTGCTGATCCAGCCCGCCCGGCCTTCTGGTCGGGGCGGGGCTGCAGCGCTGCCTGCGTGCTGATAGCCTGCATGCCGCGCAGGCGGCCTCTCTTTGACTGCGAACGCAGCGCCTGCGCGCGGCGATGCGGCTCGTTCGGGCGCAGCGCTGGCAGCGACCAGGGGTGCTGCGGCGCGGCTGGAGGTCATGGAGATGCTGAGGTCCGCCAGCGACTTTGCAGACAGGTGCGCGCGCACGCCGCGATTCGCCATTCTCGTGGCCAGCAGCGGCCGTTGCCCTGGCGGCGCAGTGCGCGCCTATGTTGGCGGTCCTATGCGCGCATGCGCGAACGCGCCGGCTGCGGTCGGGAGGCTGCTCGCTTGCTCATGCCATTGCGGGGAAGTGGCAGCTAGGGTTTGCCATGCCAGAGCTAGGCACGCCAGTGGTACACCGCGCTCTACTGTTTTCCGGCACCCTGCCTGTTGCGGTAGTACAGGACATACGGTGTCGCCTGCCGCGCGCAAGATATTATTGCGCGCGAACCCCTGCATCGCACCAGCGTTCGCGCCTGCTGCACGCCTGCTTAGTAGAGGTTGGTGATTGCGGCTGGGCAGTGGGCACCTAGATACGCGTGGTTGGAGTGTGATTATGAGGCTGCGCACAGCCTGCCTCGACTCATGTTTGCTATCGTGCAGGGATGTGTATCGTGTGGCGGCCCCTGTATGTGTTGCGGCCAAGCTGATCACGCCTGTTTGCTTCGCAGGGGCAGCGTGCGCCGCGTGGACTCCGCGGACTCCGAATGCGCCAGCAGCGGCACTGCCCACGTGTGCCGGCTGCTGGCCGGCGGCCCGCCGCTTTCGCAGCTCCGCCTGTCAGGCGTCCAGGCGGCGCCGCGACCACAGGCGCCGCCGCGCGAGCGTGCCGCTTACGCGAGCAGCGCGGCAGCCGCAGATGCGCGCGCCGCCAAGGCGCTGTGCGCCGCGCGCGCGATGGCCGTTGAGGCCCAGGCCGCGAGCGGCGGCGCCGGCGGCGGCTCGGGGCGCAGCTCGCTGGACGGCGTCGGCTACAATGCGAGCGTCGGCTCGGCGCTGTCCGACGGCAGCCACTTTGAAGCGGACGGCCGCTGCCACAGCCCGGGCACGTACCCACGCAGCAGCGCCAGCGTTGGCGCCGGCCTGGGCGCGCGCGGCTCAGAAGATCTGGAGATGGACGACGGCTGCAGCGCCGCCAGCGCCGGCGGCAGCGGCGAGCTCGCGGAGCGGCAGCCGTCGGGGCTCAGCCGCGCGAGCGGCGCGGGTAGCCTGCGCGCGCACGGCCGCGCGGGCAGCCTGCGCAGCATGTGCTCCGACCTGCACGACATGGGCACGCTGCTGGGCGCGCCCAGCGACGCGCACACCGACCCGGATGAGGCGCGCGCCCCCTTGCGGTCGTGCTCAGGCTTTGGCGCCTGGATTTGCATACGACCGCCAAAGATTTCTGGCAGGCAGCTGCCATAAAGCTGTGAAGGCAGCGACTGCATTAAGTGCACTGTCTCTCCGGCTGGTCACTGCTGCTCAGCTCAGGGTGGCCGGGCTTCTCTGAATATGCTCTTTTAAACGCAAAAGTGCGTGGCGCTCGATGCCTGCTGACTGGGGAGCTGCGGCGGCCGCGCAGGACTCCGAAGGCGACCCGTCCGAGAGCGAGGCGCCGAGCGAGGCGGCGGCCGGCGCCGGCTTCATGTCCGAGCGCCAGGCGGCTGTGGAGCTGTTCCTGCGGCTCAACCATGCGCGGCAGACTGTCGACTTTGTCAAGCGCCAGGCGCGCGCCGCGCTCCGTCCCTGCTGCCGGTGGCCGCTGTCGGCGCCCCCGTGCCGCTGCGGCGCGCCTGTGCCCGGGCGCCTGCGCGCACTGGACTCACTTGAGTGCTGCGCCAGCATACCTAGTATAAAGCAACCCTAACTCAACCCTGCCGCGCGCGGCGCAGGTTGCGCTGTACTCGCCGCTGCGGCGCGCGACGTTGAGCGTGTGGGGCGCGCTGGACCTGCTGGGCACGCTGCGTGAGTACGAGACCGCGCTGCTGGAGGAGGAGGGCCTGGACCCTACCCTGCCCCTGCCGGAGCACGCCGCCGGCACCGCCGAGGCCTGCCGCGCCGCGTTCCCGGACCTGGACTGGCTGCACCTGGTCGGCCTGCTGCACTCGCTCGGCAAGCTGCTCGCGCACAAGCGGTGCGGCGCCCGCCGACCGCTGGGCCGCACGCCGCGCACTCCCGCGGTACCGGGAGGCTGGGCAGGGCGCAGGACCCTGCGGCGTGTTTCACCAATATTTGCGTGCTGTCCCGCTGTGCCAAGTGTGTGTGCACTGCGTGCCTGGGGCGAGTGCTGCCAACGTATGCATCAAACGTGCGGCGGAACCTGCTGGACCAGCGCCGTCTGCAGACCAGGCGCCCGTGTGGGCGCGCCGCAGTCGCTGCCCCACAATCCGCCCGCCGCCGGTCGCCCGGCGCGGCCGCCCCACCCGCCCCGGCGCCGCGCGCAGGTTTGGCGGCGAGCCGCAGTGGGCGGTGTGCGGGGAGAGCTTCCCGGTTGGCTGTCGCTTCGCGCGCGAGGTGGTCTGCCCGCAGTTCTTCAGCGTCAACCCCGACCGCCGCCGCCGGCTGTACAGCAGCGCGGCCGGCATGTACCGCCCCGGCTGCGGCCTGGCGGCCGTCTACATGTCCTGGAGCGCGGCCGAGTACCTCTACATGGTGCGCGCGCGCCTGGCCGCCGGGCCTTGTCGAATGAGGAAGTGCTTGGGACGTGCCGGTCTGCGAGGCTGCTAGAGCCCTGGAGTAGCCAGTGGAGCGTTGAGCGGGGCTGCTTGGGGCCGCCAGGCGAGTGTGTAAAAGGAGCTGACTCTCTGCCTAGTCAGCGGATGCCTGTTTGGAGGGGATGTCACCGGTGGTGCGACTGGGGGCGGGAGATCAGTGCTGTCTGGACAGGGCGGTCGTGTGGGCAACCTGCTCAGGCACCTTCTTGATGCCCGACCGGTGCTGAGGTGCGCGCCGGCGCGCAGGTGCTGCTGCTCAACCGCACGCGGCTGCCGCCGGAGGCGCTGTTCATCCTGCGGCACCAGAAGTTTGGCGCGGCGGGCCGCGGCGCGTACCTAGAGCTGCTGTCGCCCGCCGATCGCGCGCTGCTGCCCTGGCTGCCGCGCTTTCGCGAGCTCAGCCGCTACCGGCGCCGGCCCGCGCCGCCGGGCGGCCACCTGGGCAGCGCCGCCTTCCGGGAGTACTATGGCGGCCTCATCGCCAAGTACATCCCGGGCGGCGCGCTGCGCTTCTGAGGCGGGCTGGGGGCGCCGTGTGTGGCTTCGAAGGTTGATATGACGCTTCCTGCGCCCTGGCGGACGCATAGCTGCACAGCAGGATTCTTTGCAAGAGAGAGACTCGTGACTGGCGGACGACAGCTGACGTGCTGCTGACGATAAGTAGGGGGCCCGCAGTGCCTGAGCAGGCTGCAATGGGCTGCCATGAGGCGGGGTGCTATGACGGAAATTAGGCAGCTGCGGTGTGGCTTCAAGAGCGACCCTCAGGGAGCGCAGCGTGCGTATGCGTACGGGGCAGCAGTGCTTGGGTGCTGCGCCGCGGGTGATGCTGTGGGTGGTTAGGATACGGCCTGCTGTGTGCGCCCTACCGCCGACGCGCGGAGTATGTGTCGCAACAGCCGAGAGGGAATTTGTCAGGGAGCCTGTCAGGGAGCGGGTGCGTGTTAGTAGCCGGCTGCGGGCCTTGCCATCGGCCGTCGCTGCAGTTTTTGAGGGCGTGAGCGTGAAAGCATAGCTGCGCAGGGCGGGGAGTCTGCCCGCCCGCGCAAGTTTTCGAGAGTGAGTGGGACCCTCGCCGCGAATGGGTTAGTATGGTGTCATCATCCTGCCCTGCTCCCCCCTCCCCTCCCTGTGCCCTGCTACGGCGGGGGGCGCTGCCTGTAATGGAGCCCCATTCTTTGGACATTCAAGGGGGCTGTGTGTTGTGCGCTCGCATCGCGTTGCAGGCTACGACACGCGCATTCTTTGGTCGCGGCTGGGGGGCGCGCATACTGCGCCCCTGCACAGCCGTTAATGCAAATGTGACAACCATAAGGCTCGCAGGCGGGGCCGCATCTCGCCTTGCTGCTCCCCAAGACCCGCTCGCTGCGAGACCTGCCTTGCAGTGTGGGGCGGCTGGGGCCCCATCGCCTCTTGCACACTCCTGGGCGTCGGCCCGCAGGTCCGCGGCAGCGCCCAGGGTGTGCGCTCTGAGAATTGCGGGGCTGCGGGGTCGCGCACCCGGGTGGACGCAGCGACCTCCACCCCGGGCGGGGCCCTGTAGCCCCTGGACCGCAGGCCGCCATAAGTGCGCCGGGCCCATGTGTTTTTGCAGCCACGTTTTGCGCACACAAGCCCCGCGTGTACGATTGAGGCAGCTGTCCTGCCTGTATGCTGAGAGTGACCGGAGACTGGAACGGGGGCGGAGGGCGTGCAGGGGCTGGGCGCGCGCGGCGGCGCGCTGTTGTGTGCCCCGCTTAGTACTAGTACGATTTGTCTCAAGCCGGGGCGCTGCCCCGGGGTTAAGAGTGTGGTTTATGCTGGGGCTATGGTGTTGCTGCGTAGGAGGTAGTCCATGCCGGCGCTGTAAAATAGATTGAGTGTTATATATGCGTGCATGCGCCAAGCACGGCTACTCCCCCGGCTCCCCAGCATCATCTTGCTCATCTTGCCATGAGGCATTGGCATTGTCTCATCAAGCCCTCAAGCATAGCGAGGTTGTTGGCCTTGCAAGGACAACTCCCGGTGATGAGCTCATTGGCACTGCGTTTCTGACTTCTTGAACAACGCTGCACCCGGGAGCAAAGCGGGCGGGGCTGTGTGAGCAGAAGGCATGCGCTTTGCATGACATTCAAATCGGTGGGCGCCAGGCGTGACAGTTGTGCGCACAGAGGCCTGCTTACGGCTACGCCGCAGCCTCAGCGTGCTGAGCGGAGCCCTACAAAGGCTATCGTCCACAGCCCGCGAGTGCACAGGCATGCATCATTTTGTCCAGTCCAGCTACGCTGCATGGTGCTGGAGTGCACAGGAAGATATAGGAATGTGTTGGCATGCCGCACGCTCATCTCCATGTGCGCCGGGTTGCCCCCAGGCCGCCCGCTGCTGCAGTCATGGCGCAGGCGGCGGCGCCCTCACAGGCGCCCGAAAATCTCAGCCCTATGGTGCGTTCCCAGCAATGAGCACATAAGCACACCTCGCAGTGCGAGGGTGTAGGAGTGCTGGCTTGCAGGCTGCTCACCAGCGGCTCGATGTCGCGCCGCAGACCGGCCCCGTCTCCGAAGCAGACGTCACCGACCTGGTGCTGAGGCTGCACGACATCAAGGTACGCTGCGTCGAGGCCGCAGGCCGCTCGCTGGCGGCCCCCTGAGCGCGGCACTGTTGCGGCACAGCCGTGCGCGCCGACAGCGCGCCGCGCCGCCCTCGCAGGCGGTGAAGTTTGGCGAGTTCACGCTCAAGAGCGGGCTCGTGTCGCCGATCTACCTCGACCTGCGCGTCATCGTGTCCTACCCGGACGTCCTGCGCCGCGTGCGCCCCGTGCACGGCACGGCCTTCTAGGAGCGGTGGCTGCGCCGGCCAGAGCGCGCTTGCCCCGGGTCGCAAAGCCCAAGCCTGGTAGCACCTGGTTGCAGGCGGGGGTCCGCACGCGTGCTGCCCGAGTGTCCAGACTGTTCTTGGGCCATGCACAGGCCGAAGCACGCCGAGGCCAGACAGCCAGGGCTGGCGGGAACGGCGCCGCGCAGGTAGCCGAAGTCATGTGGCAGAAAGTGACGGGCGCGCGCTTCGACGTCATGTGCGGCGTGCCCTACACCGCGCTGCCCATCGCGACCTGCATGAGCCTGCTGCATGGCGCGCCCATGCTCATGCGGCGCAAGGAGGCGCGCCCCCCGGGGCCGGCGCCGCCGCCCCCTGCCGCGCCCACCGTGCGCGAGCCGGGTGTCGAGCCGAGTGGTGTGTTCTGGCTCCATGTAGCGCGGGCCGGCGCGACCAACGTTGCGGATTACCCTGCTAAGGCTCGCAGAGCGCATGGCCTGCACGACCCCGCTGCATGGCAGCGCTCGCACCTGCTGCACTCGTCCTGCGGCTCAGCGGCGCGCCTTGTATTCACTGCACTCCTGCATCTGACCATGCAACAGCGTGCCTTCATGCTCACGCGGCGCACAACACAGGCCGGCGCTTGCGTCCACACGTCTACGACCGTCAGAGCCCCCATCCTCCGGACCAGTGCAAAGTCTAGCCTCACCACCTGGTCCAGAGGTAACCCCTGTGCCGATGCTGGCGCGGCGCGCAGGTGAAGGAATACGGCACGAAGAAGGCGATCGAGGGCGCGTTCGAGGCCGGGCAGACCTGCCTGATCGTGGAGGACCTGGTCACCAGCGGCGCGTCCGTTATGGAGACGGTCGCGCCCCTGGAGGTGCGCGGCCATATAGGGTAGGTTGGGTCCTAACCCTACGCCCTACCCTCCCCGCCCCACTGCCGCCCCCCCAGCTGCTTGCGCCACCGCGGCGCAGCGTGCGCGTGTGGTTTTATCGAGCCGACCGTGCGCTGGGGCAGCCGTGCGGCCAAGGAGGTCTGAGTGCGGACGGCGCGCCGCGGCGTGGCCGGCGATGCGAGTCCTGCAGCCCGGGCGCGCCCGCGCTCGCGGCGGCGGCGATGGGGGCTAGGCGATGAGGGTTTGGCGATGGTGATTGTGGCCGCGCGTGCAGGCAGAGGGCCTGCGCGTGACAGACGTGGTGGTGCTGATCGACCGGGAGCAGGGCGGCGCAGCGCGCATGGCGTCCAACGGCCTGGCGCTGCACTCCGCGTTCACGCTCACGTTCATCCTGGACGTGCTGGTGCGGCGCGCGCTTGTCCGGCTGGGGCGCCAGCACTGGGTCCTCCATGGCCTGTCAGCGGCCGCAAAGCCTCCCCTTGTCCGCGGCCGATGTCTACCTTTTCATTGTAGCCCGCTTGGCAGGGCGGCTGACGCCGTCCGAGCACGCATGTTTGCGCTGAGCGCTGGCCCTTTGCCCAATCTTTTTGCCCAATCTTTGAGTGCGCTCGACAAGGCACGCATTAGCCGCTGCCAGCCGTGGGGGCGCATCCCCGTATCAGCCGCGCGGCGCAGCGGACGGAGGCCATGCTGTGCCGGAGCAGCAGGCCGTTGCGGCAGCTGCAATCACTGCCGGGGCGCATGCCCGCCGGGGCTACCAGCGTCTTGCACAGCTGGCGTGCAGGAGCCGCCTGTGCATGGGCCCCAGCAGGCGGCGGTGGTGGGCCGGGCGCTGCGGCCCTGACAACAGCGCACGCGGGCCGCGCAGGTGCGGCACGGCCTGGTGTCGCCGGCCGTCTCGGACTCGGTGCAGGCCTTCCTGGCGGCCAACCAGACGTTCGGGGCCGGGGCGGCGCCCGCGCCGGCCGCGCCGGCCGCGGGCGCGCCCGCGGCGCGCGGCAGGGCTGCCAGGCGCGCCCGAAGCGGCCAGGCGGGAAGCGGAGAGAGCGCGCATATTTATTGAGGGCCTGCGGTGATATAGATTCCTATGACGCGCACTCAGACGGGCACGCCTGTCTGCGTTGGGGGAGCATGCTGCCCTACTTGTCAACCACCTAGAGCAGCTGCGCGCACAAAATGCATGGAGCTCCTGTCACTGATGCGCATGCGAGCGTGCCGCTTGCTTTCGCGGGCCAACACGCGCGTGTCCCGCATGCGCAGGCAGCGCTTCGAGGAGCGCGCACAGGCGGCGCAGAACGCGGCCGGGCGGCGGCTGCTGGAGCTGATGGCGCGCAAGCGCAGCAACCTGGCGGTCGCCGCGGACGTGGCCGACCCGGCCGCGCTGCTGCGCCTGGCTGACCAGGTGGCGACGCCTGGCTCCCTTGATAGGGTATGGTTTGGGTTAGGGCCACACTTGATCCCATACGTGGTCCTGCCAAGCATGCATCCCCCATACAACCACAAAGGACGGACGCTGGGCCGAGGTGCGTGCCCTTGCATGAGGTGGTGCACACGAGTCTCCCCCGCCACAGCTCGCAGCAGTAAGCGTGGGGAGGCAGCGACAACGCGGCGGTGCACAGCAAGTGGCGCTGCGGCCGAGGCGAGGCGGGGCATGCGCCAGGCAGCTCGGCGAGCGCATGCGCGGTCAGTGCGCTGCGCGCATGTGCCTGCGCTTGCATGCGCGCGGCCCGGCAGCAGCTGCGCCAGCACTTCATTTGAATCTAGTATCATTAGTGTCACTAGTATCACTGGTACCACGGCCACGGGGGCATGGGCGCCGGGCAGGTGGGCCCGGAGGTGTGCGTCTTCAAGACGCACGCCGACATCCTGAGCAGCTGGGACGGCGCGACGGGCGCCGAGCTGCGCCGCCTGGCCGACAAGCACGGTGCGCCTGGGCGCCCTGGGCCTCGCCCGCTCGCATGCTGTTGTGCCACTGCCGCAGCGGCCAAGTCCGGCCGGCCGAGGTGCCTCGAGGACTTGGGGGCTGCCTGTGGCCTGCGGTGCGCTCAGGGCTGTGGGCGGGGGAGAGGCAACCTTGAAGGTGTGGGATAAGCTCCATCTTAATATGTTTCACATCTCCGATTGGGCAGCACCTCTTTCAAGGACAAGGCAAACGCTTGTTCGTAGAGCAGCTAGCCAGAGCCAAGGGTGTTAGGCGAGATGGCTTGCGGTGGCCGGAGCTCACCACAAAGCGTATGCCAAGTCAGTCAAACCCGACACAAACGAGCTGGCCTGCTGCCTCTGATATTGACCATGCGGACGACCTGCAAACGCAGTCTTTACTCCGCTGCGCGCGGCTGGCCACCCGTGTGAACAACCATTTCCAGTCGCCAGAGTTCACACTGCCTGGCTGCACCCCGATGCACCGCCTGTCGCCTGCCCGCTTGGCCTGGCAGACAGGCCGGCGACAGGCGGTGCACCGGTGTGCAGCCAGGCAGTGTCAAGTCTCGCGAATTGAAATGATTGTTCACACAGATGGCCAGCCACGCGCGGCGGGGTAGAGGTCTCCGCTCATTGCTTGCAGCACAGGGCGGAGGGTGCACAGACGCCGGGCAGCGCGCGCCCGGGCGCTGTCAGGGCGCGGCCCCGCGCGCACGCGCCTCCCACGACGGCCGCTGAGGGCCGCGCGCGCGCGCGCGCAGACTTCCTCGTTTTTGAGGACCGTAAGTTTGCGGACATCGGCAATACGGTAGTGGCGCAGTACGCGGGCGGCGTGCACCGCATTGCCGACTGGGCCGACCTCACCAACGCGCACCTGGCGCGCGCGCCCTCTACCCTAACCCTACCCCCCCTCCCAAGCCCGTGCCCGCGCGGCCCTCAGACCAGCGGCCGGCGCAGCCCGTCGACGCCCCCGATGCTGGGCCTGCTGCTGGCGGCGCCCGCAGCGCCTGCACTGCAGCACGCATGGGCATGAAGCTTGCGACCCCGCCCTGATGCGCGAGCGCGGCGCGGCGCGCGCAGGTGCCCGGCCCCGGCATCATCGACGGCCTGCGCAGCGTGGGCCTGCCGCGCGGCCACGGCCTGCTGCTGCTGGCCGAGATGAGCAGCAAGGGCGCGCTGGCCACCGGCGCGCCCCTGCCCGAGGGCAGGACGACGTGGCTGTGTCTCAATGAGCAACACTGTGACTCGCGCACAGGGCCCGTTGTGCCTGCAGCATGCGGCACGCCATCCGGGCCCCCCCGTGGCAGAGTCGATGCCATGGTCTGAGGTTCAAATCAGTCCTCCGTCGACAAGACAATGCTCAGGGCTTCCGGGACTCCGCCTGCGCAGGCGCGTACACGCAGGCGGTGGCCGAGGCGGCCGCCGCCAACCAGGACTTTGTCATGGGCTTCATCTCGCAGGCGCCCGCCAAGTGGCCGGCGCCGACGCTGCCCGGTGCGCGCGCGCCGCCTGCGCCACCCCCGGCCCGCCACGTCGGCCCGCCTGCTGTCGCGCGGCCTTCGCCCTTACCTCATCTGCGACCTGCGACTGCTGGGAGTTCGTCAGGTGGAGGCGTTCGAAGCGGCTCGCCCGCGCGCGCAGGCCTGGTGCACATGACGCCCGGCGTGCAGCTCGCGGCCGGCGGCGACGCGCTGGGGCAGCAGTACAACACGCCCGAGTCCGTCATCGGCGGCGGCGGCAGCGACGTGATCATCGTCGGCCGCGGCATCATCCGCGCCGACGACCCGGCCGCCGCCGCCGCGCAATACCGCGCCGCCGGCTGGGCCGCGTACGAGGCCGCGCTCGGCTAGGCCTGGCATCTTACCCTACCCTAGCCTGGCACCCCTGCACACGTCGGGGATTGCAGAGCAAGCTGCAGCAGCCGCGCGGGGCGTGTCGCCGGTGACGCTGCTCATGCGGCCGCCCCGGCGAGCACGTGACGGGCGCCGGCGTGCCACGGTGCCAGTGCTGCATGCAGGGCAGCTGGGTGACGGTCTGTGGATTAGGCAGTGACTGAAAAGTGCTGTTGTCCGTGGCCATGCAGAGTCTTTGCAGGAGCCTTACAGCAGCAGCACGTCCTGCATTAAGCTTCAGACCGAGTCCTGAAGCAGTTTGGTCTGTGCAGCCTCCTTGCGAGCTGGCGCAGCTGAACAGTGGTGTGGTTGCGGGTGCCTGCAGTGAGTGCCGTCCTTATGAGCAGACACACACACTGCTGCAGTGCAGTCTAGTGCTTCGATGATGCGTGCCCATGTCTGTGACATGTGAGGGGAACTGCTCATCCCGCAATTGCGCATTTGGCTGGCCTGCGCACCTTGTGGCATGAGGTCGAATGCGGAGCACGCCTGAGCAATAGCAAATCCTCTGAGGCAATCTCTGCTCGACAGGTGCTTTGCACAAGGTTCATGGACCCCTATGCTTCTGAAAACCACCTGTGTGTGTTCATGTATCCTTTCAGAGTGCAATTTTGACAATGCGAGGCATGCGCACGTCAGCATGCCACCCGACACCCTTTCACAGCAGGCACACGCCAACAGCGCACGCCGGCTAGGCCATGCCGGCCGCCAGGCTGCCGGGCCGCTCGCGCGAGGGCGCTGCGCGCGCGCGCGGCGCGCTCTGGGCCCTCACAGGGCCCCAACCCTCCAAGGGGTTGGTGATGGCGTCGTTCAGCAGGCCCCCTTTCACAGCAGCAACAAGCCAACAGCATACGCCGGCTGGACCGTGCCGGCCGCCGGGCTGTCGGGCGCCGCGCGCGAGGGCGCCGCGCGCGCTCTCAGGCCCTCACAGGGCCCCAAAAAGGGTATAGGCCTCACAGGGCGCCGAAGAAGGGGTTGGTGATGGCGTCGTTCAGCAGGCCGCCCGCCGCGCGCAGCTGCTCGAGGTCCACCTGGCCGCCCCAGGGCCCGCCGTTACTGCGCATGCGTGCCCCCATCTCGCAAAAAAGCAGCCGCCCCTTGCATGCCAAGCGCGCAACGCTGCCTCGCCCTGCATGGTCCGGCGCGCGACGGGCCTGTGAACGCCCGCTCCTGTGCCTCGCAGGTGCGGCCGAGCCGGCCGCCCGCCTGCGCCCGCACGACCCGCCGCAGGCGGTATGGCCAAAAAGACGCGCGACCGTGGCGCCATGCACGGCGCGGCGGCGCGCGGCGCGCCTTGTCGGCGGGCAGCACGAGCGCGTCGCCGGCGGCGCCCTCGCGCGCGAACCCCAGCAGCTGCAGCACGGCGACGCCGCCCTCCAGGCCGCCCACGCGCGCCTGGAACGCCGCGTTGCCCAGTCGGATGCGCCGGAACTTGTCCTGGCTCGGGTCCTGCGCGCCGCGGCGCGGCGCTTTGGGGCGCGCCGCTCTGCATCAGCGCGCCGCGCACCCGGTGCTTCGCACGGGAGGCTGGTGCCCAGGTGGCGCGTAACAAACACGCGCCGACACAAGGTCCGCCAGGAGCCGTCGCGCTGGGATGGCGGAGCTGGAGGGCTGGTGCTGGAGAGGGCGTGGGGCGCGCGCCTGTGCGATGTTGCCGATGTACTTCAGCAGCGTCGCCCAGCAGGTGCGCACGCGCTCCTCCTCTGCCGCGTAGCGCTTCTTCATGCCCACCTGCGCGTTAACACACACGACTCCAAAACTCCACAAACCACCCTTTTGTTGGTACACCATCGGGGCCACGAGGGGAAACGTGGATGGGGCCGCACGAGCAGCTCGCGCAGGTTGCTGAGCAGCGTGACGGGCTTGACGGGCACAAAGCTCGCGGCCGCCTTGGCCTTGTCCTTGTCGGCCGCCCTGGCCGCCTCGGCCGCGCGCTCCTCCTCGCCCAGCTCCTCCGGCAGGCCCAGCTTGCGCCGGCGCTGCCGCCGGTCCTCCTCTGCGCGCGGCGCGCGGCCTTGCTTGGCTGACAGCTTGCTTGCCTGACAGCTTGCCTGACAGCTCAAGACGCTAGCCTGACAGCTCAACATCACATGCTGCAGTTTGCTGCATTTGCTTCAGGTCGTTTGCTCCTCACTGCAGCCTGAAGCGAGCGCGTGTCATGGTGCACGTGAGCAGCCTTTGCAGGTTCCCTGTCAGCCTCCTTGCTCTCTTTGCATGCCTGCCTCCGATCCGGCTTGTCCGAGTGGCCACTGTGCATGGGCGCCAGCGCGCCCGGCTGTCCTGAGGAGCGCTGCCCTCAGGGTGGCTTAGCCGCGGAACATCAGCGGCTCAGGCGCCGCGCGCGGCCGGCGCACCGAGCTTGACGCGGATCTTCTCGCGCGCGCGCGCCTCCTCCTCCTTCTCGCGCCGGCGCTCCTCGATGTTGCGCTTGAGCCGCAGGTCGTCCTCCTGCCGCTTGGCCTGCCGCGCGACCGCCGCCCCATGTGGTCAGGCCCGGAGCTGCGGCTCGCGTTTATGCCGCATGGGCCCGCTGGGCAGCAGCGGCGGGCAGGAGACCGCCTCGGGCTCGCTGCCCTACTTCCTCGCGCGCAGGGCCGGAAAGTCGCACGGACCCTCGCGCGCAGGGCTGGAAACTCGCACGGACCCTCGCGCGCAGGGCCGGAAACTCGCACGGACCCTCGCGCGCAGGGCCGGAAACTCGCACGGACATCGCATGTTAGAACTGTAGCGAATCCCGCGCAACGCGCGCCGCCGCGACGCATGGCGGGCCAGCGGCCGTGCAGCGACCCCGCGCAACCCCGGCGCGCGCCGCCGGGCAGGCGTCGCTGCGCCTCACAAAACCAGGCCTCCGCGCCCCGGGTTAGGGGGCGCGCCTGCAGCAGCTCGCGGCCGGCGCGCACGCGCTCCGCCTCGCGCAGCTTCTCCAGGTCGCGCTCCTCCTTCTGCGCGCGCGCGGCCCGCGTCGAGCCCTACCCTATCATATCCCGTCCGCTGTCGCAAAGCCGGGTGCCACCACATCTTAGCCTGGACGCGCTGTGCAGGTGGCGCGTCGGGGCGCCATGTCAGGCTACGCAGGCATGCTGTGCCCGGGCTCCAGGGCGGGTCACAGAGTCGATAGGGCCCTGGCCAGGCTGCCGGTATAGGTCAGGGTAGGGTAGGGTAGGGCGCGCGCCTCGCGCCGCTCCTTGGCCTTGCGAACCATGTCCTCGGCGTGCCGCCGCGCCTCGTCCGCGCTCAGCTTCGGCTTGGGCGGCGGCCCCTGGCGCGCGAGCCGGCAGGGCGCGGTCTACAACTGACTACCTTGACTTGGTGCAGGCAATCAGCGGCACATTGCCTCACAGTGATGGCCTTCAGGACGAGGAGGCAGATGGACAGGCAAGGAGGAGCCTGCCAGCAGCTGCCACCATGCCTGAGCAAGGGCGACGTCTGTGACATTGGTCCCAGAAAAGTGCACATGTTTTGGAGGCTCTGGGATGTGGACAGAGTGTCACAGGCGCTCGCCTTAGGCACCAGGAGGGGCGCGTCCAGGTCGGCATCGCCCTCGTGGTCCATGATCCAGGCCACGGCCGCCTCCACGCCCGACGCGCCGGAGAAGTGCAGCGCGCGCACAGCCCTGCGAGCGGCGCCCGGCGCCCGCCAGTCAGACCCTGAAGCCGTGCACGCTGCGCCCCGCTTGCGGCTCCTCGCGCATGCCTAGCGAACACCCAAGTGAGTGAAGGCCGCCGCAAGAGAGGCGCTGCGCAGGACATGCGAGGCCGCCCGCTCGATCGCGCATGTGCAGGGTGGCCTGTAGGACAGCCGCTGGTGCGCGGACTCCGGCAGCCATACGTTATGCGCTGCGACCCGCGGCAACCCATGGCGCAGCAGTGCGCTGGCGCATGCCAGGCCACCAGCTGGCAGACAGCTGCGAGGCCACCGCATGTGAGGCCGCCACGAGCAGGCGCATGTGAGGCCCCGGGCGCATGTGAGGCCACCAGCTGCGGACAGCGCCGGCGGCAGCGCCGCACCGGCTGGCGGAGAAGCCCATCTCCTGCAGCTGCTCGCGCAGCGCTGCGTCCACCTCCGGCTCGACCTGCGACGCAGCAGGCTGGGATTTGCCAGCAGCCTGGGCCCTGGGCATGGTCGTGCTGCATGCTCCAGACTGCGCACTTCCCGATGACAAACCACACCTAACAGGTGCTCAATATGCACAGATATAGTGCTCAATATGTACAGATATAGATACCTGCGCCGGCCACAATGCCGGGTGGAACTGGGCTGGGGCGCGCTGCACGACGTGTATTGACGTACACGCAACGGCGGGCAGCACTCTGGCAGAGCGGCAAGGGGGCAGAGCAGCCGCGAGGCCAGCGGTGGAGCGGGACGGGCACGCGGCCGCCTCCTGTGAAGGATGCAGCAGAGTCTGCAAAGCACCAGTCAGCAGCCTCCTGCTCACGTGCTGGCAGCGGCTTGCAGCAGGCGTTCCCGCGCGCCGACAAGCCGGAGGGCGGGGGCGCACCATCTCGACCGGCGCGTCGGGGTCGGCGGCCGGCGCCGCGGGCTCCGCATCCTCCCTGGCCGCCGCCGCGGCCTCCCGCATTTCTGCCTCCGTGTCTAGCGGCGCCGCGGCGGCCGACGTCTGCCGCCCGCCGCTCGTCAGTGCGGTGTGGTCGCGAGGGCCTGGGAGCGTAAGTGGGAGAGAGGCGGGGGTTTGCACTTGCAAGCTCTATGTCCCTGCTGCGAACCAGGCGCTGGCTGCCCCTTGGAGCAGCGCAGGCTGGCCAGCTCGCGAAAGAGGGTCGCTGGGCAGCGCTCCGACTCAGCACAAGGCCGCCGCCCTGTCCAACCTGGCTCGCGGTGCCCCAAGCGAGCCGGCGCGCCTTGTCTCGGAAGGTGCTGTGCCCTGTCCGCTTGGTGTGCAGGTCCTGCTCGGTCTGTGAGCGGCAGGGCTTGCCACAGTCGGCGCACTCCAGCGTGAGCACGGCCTCGGTGCTCTCCTCAAAGTTGCTGTGACCTGTGCCGCAGGGCGCTGGACTGAGGTTCGAAACCTATTGCAAGGGCCCGTGGCTGCAGCACAGGGCCCAGGACCAGCGATCGGCAGCAAGACTGACGCCATGCACTGCGCCACCTCCACATGCTTCAATTCACCTGTTGCCTCGCCATGGCTCTGCGCTTCGGCCACTGAGCGGAGCTGCGCGCCGCAGTCCCTGCACTGTAACGACAGCGCGGCTGCCATCCCAGGTGCGCCAAGGCTGTCTGGTGACAATCGGCCCGCCGCCTTCAAGGTTGTATTTGTGATTCTATCGCCTTGCTATGGGTGTGTGGTTGCACTTGCGAGCAGCACGCAACCATTGATGAATAAGTTGCTTGGAGCATGTATTCAGCTAAGGACTTTTTTACGGGCATGCAACGCCCCTCTAGGGTACGTTAATGCCATGTCAGCCTGCTGGCCAATTCATAAGTGATCGCCCATCCAGATTTGCAATCGCGCCAGCACCCGGCAGTCCTTGGCTGACTCCTGGCTCGCAGAACATAACACCCACTAAGCGACCAGCCCGCTCAGGATGGCGCTCGCCCTGCCACAGAGCGCGCCGTGTGCACAGGCGGCCTTGCAGCAGCGACCTGTGAGCAGGGTGCCCGCAGCATGCGCACCCCGCCACAGGCCGTTCTGCGCAGCTGGCCGCTGCGGCACTGCGGCCCTCCGCCCGCGGCGGCATCAGGCCGTCCTCTGCAGCGCCACTGAGGAGCAGGGTGAGCGCAGTTGGTGCTTGTCTTGTGCGCTGGACCTCTGGGCCTGGCGGCAGCGCTTTCCTCGGCATTCTTTTATCAGTGTGGCTCCTTAGTGCGAGGCAGTTATTTTGCGGTTGAAAGAAAAGCCAGGGCACTCTCTGCACATGCGCAGTGTCTGTCGAGGCAGCGCCGGAGCCGGAGCAGGCATCCGCACCAGCGGCGTCAGAGCCCGCGGGCGGCAACTTTGTCCCCGTCTGCAAGCCTGAGGACCTCCCAAAAGGTGCGACCACGCGAGCACCGCAAAGCGGTTGCAGCTGCCGCGCTTCTGGCGTACCAGTGCTGAGCTGTGGTGCCCTGACTGTGCCAGGCACAAGGAAAGAGGTGCGCGTCGGGGGCGTGGGCGTGCTGCTCTTCTGGTACCGCTCGCAGATCTATGCCATCGAGTCGCGGTGCGCTTCGTCTGACAAACAGCGTTGTCACGAGACGCGACCAGGTTGCTGAGCTTTGCAACTGAGCCGCTTTGGCTCGCCCCCAGGTCGCCTGCGGAGGGCGCTTACAGCGAAGGCTTCTTGAAAGCGATGCTCACTCAGGTGGGCTGCTGCCCTCCCACGTTCACCGCACCCGCTTACCTGCACTGCACAGCGAGCAAGCTGCGGCGCGCTCGTGTGTGCTGACGTGCGGCAGCGGGCCGCGGGCCGCGCAGGACTATGAGATCGCGTGCCCGCAGACGGGCACGACGTTCTCGCTGAAGACCGGCGAGATCACGTCCTGGTGCCGCTCCCTGCGCTGCCGCTGCTGCGAACACGCGGCGCCTGGCTCGCTGCATGTCGGCTGTAAGCTGGCGGCTGCTGGGCGTGCTGCGGCAGCGTCCGCTCCCCGTTTCCGTGAAGCGCATGTGCAGACGCGGAGCATGTATAGGCATGGGGCAGGCGCATGTGAGCGGCACTCTGGGGCGAACAGCGGCGCTGTGGGGCGGACAGCGGCGCGCCGCTGAGCAGGCTGCGCGCGCCGGCAGGTACCCGAGCAACCCGGTGCTGCGGCTGATCACACCGCAGGAGACCTGCCGCAACCTGGACGTGTACCCGGTGAAGCTGACGCAGGACGCCATCCTCATCGACGTGGAGGGCGCGGCTAACACGCGCTTCCAGGCGCGCGCGCGTGCGCTTGGCATGCGATGCCCTGCATGCGATGCCCTGCATGTGCTGCGGGCTCTATGCGCTTTCTCTCCCCAACAGCGCATGCCTGCCCTTCAAGGGCTGGCAGTGCTTGCAGGCACTAGTTATGGTGCCAAGCAGTCTGTTCACTGATTGAATGGAGGGGATCTGGCTGCGGCAGACCACTCGCGGCGGCTCCGACACATCCATCGACAATAACAACGTCTTTGCTGTGCAGCCGCGCATGTACCTCGAGAGTGCGCCCTGGGGCGCAATATGGATGCTTTGTTCAAGTCTCTGTATGTCACCTTAGCATGCTGTGTCTTGTCAGGCTAATGCTATCACTGTGAGCACGCGCTGCTGCTTGCAAGACCAGGAGTCTGCTGCTGCGGCAACGGGCTCGTGTATGCGCAAGGCATCGTGGCGCCAATACATATTCGAAGCCATAGGTGGCCTGCATCGCGTCGCCGAGCGTGTGCTGTAATCCGGGTGACCATGGGGGGCCGGGCGCGGCAGGCGACGCCAGCATGGTGGAGGAGACCGACGGCAGCAACATCTACACGCAGCTGGTCACCATCTTTGGCGTGCTGTGCGTGGCCGCCGCCGGCGTGGCCATCGGCTCGTGGGCCACGCAGGGCTTCCGCCTGTGAGCAGGGC
>JAABUV010003189.1_pt1 | contig 21158 bp, 22 predicted proteins | sample 5559971 | NCBI WGS metagenome assembly JAABUV01 (sample SAMN10711881, study PRJNA513362) | rock metagenome | isolation source: Antarctica rocks | place: Antarctica: Victoria Land, Knobhead nord | collected 2015-12-19
AAAAGCGACTCTAGTTGTTTCGCTCTCTTTTTGTGATCGTCTTGTACGAGAAGTCAGTGTTCATTGAGTTGTAGAGTCAAGTCTTGCTGACTTCAAAGCTCGTTCAGCATATTGATGACTTCGTCGAGTTGATTGCTGATTCAATGAAACAGTTGTTCTTCGATGTTTATGTTTCATGAAATGACAGCTTTCTCAGCTTCGACTGAAGCATCGATGAGTAGAAGTGAAACTCTTCTATTGACAGTGCTTCTAAGCAGGCGAGTTGTTCGAGACTCAACTGACTCGACGTCGCGTGTCATGATGAGAGAAGGTAGAAGTTGTTGAGATAAGAGTAGATGAGAAATTGATGTTTTGAATTGATGTTTTTTGATGAGTGAAAATTCAAAGAATTTGTTGCGAATAGAATGATGAAAATGAGTGTAGAATCGAAGAATTCCTTGCGACCTAAAATGATGGTGCAAATTTGAAGAATTTCTTGCAAATTTTTCTTACTGAATAGATTGTTTCATATCGTCTATTCATCGATAGCAGAATAGTAGATGATGAGCATTTATCTAATGTTAGAGACCTGTCTAGAGCGAGTCAGATAGAGATGTCATTTAACTAGAAGATAAATGCTAAGAAAGAAAGATAGCTACGAGAAAGAAGCTGACTACATATGTGTGTTTCTCAGCCGACGCTAGGCCCAATAGGGACTAGTCAAGGTGACGGAGCGAGAATAGGCCTGGTAAGGCTAGAAGGCTGAGCCTGGCAAGACTAGAATCGTGACAGTAACAATCTTACTTTTTGCATTCTTGAACATTTGAACAGTCTGTTCATTCTGACTTTCAGAAATCTGCATTACAATCTTGTATTTCATTTTAAAGTTGAATTTATCATAATGAAATGTTTTATGCAAAAAATGAATGAAATACATCTGTTTTTTAAAACTTTTGTCATTCATTAAGCAGTGTAAATCACATCATCACTTGTAATAGTAATCAATCTTATTCTGTGTAATGATTATTTCATCAATATTCATTTTCTCGACATTAATGTACATTTTGACAACATTTTCAAGAAACATATGCATTGCTTGAATCATGCTCATCTTATTCAAATCTGCAGATTAATTGTGATGTAGTGAATCAATCTTCATCTTGTCAATGACATAAGAAATGATGAGATCATTTATGCAAATGTTGATTGTAGAAATTTTCTTAATCTTGTTAAGATTGCTCTTGATAAACAAAAAATAATAATCATACTTATTGTATAATATGAATGCTTCATTTACAGCTGTAATGATTGATGAATGATCAGAATTGTAAACATTGTAGTGATTGATAGCATATTTCAAAAATGTGATTGTTGATGAACATGATGCATGTTTGATGAACTTTTTGTTCTTTTTAGTGAGATTGTCAATGATTGAGAAATTGAAGTCAGAGATCAAGTCATTCAACAATCAACATGATCATTATCATACATTTTTCATTGATGTTAAATGAAAGTGTCACAGAATGAAGTTTCTTGAACTCATTCTTTTTCTTAATATTAGATTTTTTCTTGACTGCGCTTGCTATGAAAGATTAATCTCTTTATCATTGAGAAACATTAAATCATTTGCATCAACATCAATTTCTGAAGAACTATTTTTATCTGACATCATCTCAATCTCATTCTTCTTCATGAATTAATTATCTTTTCTGCAAGAAGTGTTAAGCATTATTTTCAAGATTCTTTTCTTTTGAATTTTCTGCTTTTCAGCAGCTTTGAAAAACTTAAATGCAAACTTCATCTTAAAACTATTAACATCAATCTTTTCAATAATCATTAAGAATGAATTAACAACTTTAAGAAACTTAGTCACAAGCTTAATCTTAAAATTACTAGCGTTGATCTTTTCAACAGTCAATGAGAGTAAGATGATAAACATGTTCATCATTAATTATACATGAGCATCAATAAAATTTGATACATAAGTGAATAGAATTAAAGAAAGAACATACAATGTCATTGATCATCTGAAGATCAACAGTAATGTTTTCAGTATTTATCTTGTAAATTAATATTGTTTTCTTCAGAATGATAATAATTATGTGATTCTTGAAAATTGTTGATTTTTTTAGAAATTGAGTTTCTAAAAATGTGTGTTAAGTGAGTGAAATGTCTGAGTTTTTAAAATTGATTATAATCTTTGTTTTGAAACTCTATACAGCACAACTGTAAAGTCATGCAGTATGACTTTACTGATGATTTTATCAAACTGTCAATTATTATCAGAGAGACATACTATATTGAAAGAGCAAAGTTAATGTTCAGTAAAGCACTAATGTTGAATGTTTGATTATTATGATTATGATGATAAATAATGAATTGATCATGATAAAGTATTAAAGATTTTGATGATCTTGAAGTTTGTAAACAAAACTTATTTATTTTGTTGAAGTTCTGTTTCTTTCTCATTTCAAATCTCAATTCATCAGTTAAACTCAATGATTTAATTTCAACATCTTTGTTTTATCATTAATGTTTATTTTAATTATGTTATTTTATATTTCAACATTCTCATAATGAAGAAAAGTGTTAATTTAATTATGACAGCAATATCATTTTTTAATCAGTTGAGACTTCAAATAGACTTTTTCTCTAAGATAGATTTCAGAAAACTTATCAACAAGTGAGTGTTGAATCATGAAAGTAATGAAAATTAATTTAGAAAGATTTTGAATATTTTTAAACAAGCTGAACTGCATGTTGAAGAACTGAATAATGTTATTATGAAAGTTTGAAGAATGCTGATTGATGAAAAAATATGAAAAGCAAAGTTCAAGACAAAGAATGATGTTATCAAAATAATCAACATCTCATTTTTGAAGAACTTTCATGCTTGCACTTAATTAAGTCTAGGTCTGCCGTCGAGTTTGAGTTGCTCAACTCAACTCAATTGAGTTAAGTCAGATTCTCGACTCAATTCAGTCAACTTGACGAGTTGACTCGAACTCGATTGCAGATCTACTTTCTATCAAATTCCCTACCAAATTCCCTATCAAAGTGATCAAACTCTTTATCAAACTCTCTATCAAACTTTCTACCATGTTTCCTACCATATTCTCTACTACATTTTCTATCATATTTCCCACTATATTTCCTATCATATTCTCATCATATTTCTCACTATGTTTCTCATTATATTCTCTATCATGTTTTCTATCAAATTTTCTACCAAATTGATTGCAAAATTGATTGCAAAAAAAATTTGGAAAAAAAGGGAAAAAGTATACTATTTTTAGTACATAGTATACTATATTTAGTAACAAAAATTGAGTTCAAGTAACTCAATTCGATTCTGAATTGAGCCTGAGTTGAAAGAGATCAATTCAATCTCAACTTAAACTCAGACTTAAGTTGAGTTGATCTCTCTCAATTCAACTCAATTCTGACTCGACGACAGATCTAATTAAGTCAAAATAGAAAGAAGTGTTATATTGTTATCATCAAGATGAAATGAGAGATAAACATTCAAGATTAATGATTCAAGACTTTAAGTAAGAATTATTTTAATAATGTTACATTTGTTGCAAAAGACTGAATCTTCATCGATCATTTGACGAAACCAGCTAAAACTGGCTACAAGCTCATCAAGCTAGCATCAGTCAAAAATATCTGTTTAGTCGAGCTCCTAGCTCACAAGCTCTAATAGTCACTCATCAACAACTAATAGCTAGCTACAAGCGCTTGTATCTTTTGATGACAGTCATTTGCTCAAAAGACATCAATTGCTCAAAAGATATAATGCGCAATACATGTTCGCTTTTCGTACGTTTCTACATTCAAGATTCGTATGTAATCAAATAAATCATTTGATGAATTGATTATTTAAGTAGCTATTTAACCATCTATTTAAACATGAAGGATGCTTGGTAGGGAACCATGTAGGGAGCCATGAAGGGTGCTTGATAGGGAAACATGAAGGGTGCTTGGTAGGGAAACATGGAGGGCGCTTGGTAGGGAAACATGGAGGGCGCTTGATAGGGTGCTTGGTAGGGAAACATGAAGGGCGCTTGGTAGGGAAACATGGAGGGCGCTTGGTAGAGTGCTTGGTAGGGAAACATGAAGGGCGCTTGATAGGGAAACATGAAGGGCGCTTGGTAGGGAAACATGGAGGGCGCTTGGTAGGGAAACATGGAGGGCGCTTGGTAGGGAAACATGGAGGGTGCTTGGTAGAGAGCCATGTAGGGAGCCATGTAGAAAGCATTGTTTGACCCGTGTTATGCGTCCGATCGACGCGTATTTTGAAGCATGTAGAATGTTTGGTAGAGCGTTTGATAGAAAGCTCAGTCGATAGCTCAATAGATAGCTCAGTAGGAAGATTGATAGAAAGATTGATAGAAAGGTTGATAGAAAGGTTGGTAGAAAGATCAGTAGAAAGATCGGTCGAAAGATCAGTAGAAAGCTCACTAGATGACTCGATCGGAAGGTCAGTAGAAAGCTCAGTGAAAAGCTCAGTAGAAAGTATTGTTTGAAGCACTGTTTGACTCGTGTTATGCGCTTGATCAACGCGTCTTTTGAAGCATGTTTTGAAGCGAGTAGACTGACTAGTAGGCGAACGAGTAGATAGCTGAGTTGATAGCTGAGTTGATAGCTGAACATGTTGATATTTTGATTGTTGTTATTCTAGAAAGTAGAAACTATGAAGGGAAAAAGAAGGTGAAAACTTCGAACTTCCTAGCGTCAGCCCTATAGAGCTCGGAGCGAAGATTATCGAGTAGATAGCTGAGCATGTAGAATGACGAGTAGATAGAAAGTCATGTAGAAAGCATTGTTTGAAGCACTGTTTGACGTGTTTTATGCACTCGATCGACGCGTTTGATAGAGAGTAGAGTGAAGAGTAGATAGGCGAGTAGGGTAAAGAGTAGATGAGCGAGTAGATAGACAAGTAGGTAGGCGAGTAAGATGAAGAGTAGGTGAGCGAGTAGATAGACGAGTAGGATGGAGAGTAAATGAGCGAGTAGGTAGGCGAGTAGAATGAAGAGTAGATGAGCGAGTAGGTAGGCAAGTAGAATGAAGAGTAGATGAGCGAGTAGATAGGCGAGTAGAATGAAGAGTAGATGAGCGAGTAGATAGACGAGTAGAATGAAGAGTAGATGAGCAAGTAGATAGACGAGTAGAATAAAGAGTAGATGAGCGAGTAGATAGACGAGTAGAATAAAGAGTAGATGAGCGAGTAGATAGAAGAGTAGAGTGAAGAGTAGTGCTAAATCAGCTAAATCAGCTTGTAGCTGATCTATGTAGCATGTAAGCTAATCAACGATGCAAACTCAGCTGACAGCTAGCTTGTAGCAAACGTCTCATCTAGTAGCTAGCATATGCGCCTCGAGCGCATTAGTATTGAATGAATTCTGCTCACTAGCTCACAAGCTATCTAAGCTCTTTGTCGAAACGTCGATGTTTAAGCTAATAAACAATCTGATTTGAAAGATCATCATAAATTATTTGCAAAAAACTTAATTAAATCAAAACTTAACTTGATTAATTATCATAAAGAATTGAAAAGACATGCATTTACTTGATGAAAATGAAATCAAAGTATTACTTTCTTAAGCATTGATTTTGAATCATGAGCTTGTCAGATTTAAGAATTCAAGCATTCAATTATTTGTAATGATTGTTTCTTTAACAACATAAGATATAAACAAAGATCAGTATAGTAATAAACTAATCACTAGACTGAAGATTTGAGAATAACTAAGACAATAAATTGTATTGATTATTACATGAGTTGAGCACGAAGCTTTTATCTAAGAGAATGATCATCATTATATAAACATAGAAGAATCATGTCAAGTTATCTCTGCTCTGAATGATCACTTTGATCATTCTCAAGCAAGATGAGTAAGATGAGTATCATGCTCATCATGCTCACTGTGATCACTTCTGATTCAAGTGATCAGAGTAATCACTTTAAGACTTTGATTACTCAATGATTATTTAATCATTGCTTTTATTTAATCATGTGAAAGAGTTTTAACACTAGATTCTCTTTTAAGATTTTCATCTTGAAAATCACTTTTTCTTCATGTCTTCTCATCACACAACGAAAAACTCTATCTTGCGTCGCAGAGATCTTCTCAAGCGTACGAGTTCTGAGCGTGCTATCATGCGTCTCTGTGAACACTGCAGTCGCTTGCAGAAGAAATATCGTATTGACAATAGATTTGATCATTGCATTGAGTGTGTGCATCTTGATCGCAAATGCAATCTTACTTTTTTGATGATGAAGTGAAAAAGAATAAAGACAGAACATGATTGTATTCTTTGTGAGCTGCTGAATGCTCACAAGCAGATGCAAAAGATTTTCGCAAAAGCTATTCATCTGCAAAATCAATTTGTGTTTCTGAAGAACAAGAAACAGATGATGATTGAATGAAAGTTTTAAAACATCATTGAACTCAAGAAAGATGAAAGAAAGATTAGCGAGTCATTGCTGAATAATCTTCTCTTTGATGTGTCTTTCAAGCAGATTGAGATTTCATCAGACTTTGACTGACTGAGTTTCTCAACTGAAACTATCACAGAAGCATCTGACAGTTCTTGAGATTTCTCTTTGATTTTCAAGTGTCTTTGATATGTTCATAATCTTTTCACTTGATTAATTAATGAGACTGATCTTTGATATTCTGTTAATCTAGTATATTCTTTACTTCATACTCAATGTTTTGATTCTTTAAATCAATTTCTGAAGATTCTGTTTGAATTGATGTATTTGAATCTGCAGACTTCAAAAGAAAAATATGAAATATTGAATGTATTTTCATAAATGCTGAAAGATTTAATTTATAGTTAATTGATTTCTTTTCTTCTAGAATCTCAAATGATTCTAGTTTCATGTGATTTAACTTGTTACTTGATCTTTTTGTTTTGATATTTCATTTTAATAAATAAGCTTTGTTTCTCTTTTTAAAAGTAAATTTTCTATCTTTTTTCTTATTTGCATACAGAATCATGCGCTTGCTTAAAAACTGAATGTTCTTTTGCAGCTCTTTGTGCAACAAATGTATTTATTCAATCTGTATTGTAACTTTTTGAGCTATTTGCACAAACTCACGCAATTTCTTGAAAGTTTTTGACTCGAACTCATAGTTTGCAAAGAATGATGACATGCTGATTACTTTCATTGTTGTACTATTGAAAGTCAACTGTGTTAATGATAGTAGCTGTACTCAATCATTCTGTCTATAGTTGATATAGCATCTGAGATATTGTTTCAATATCTGATTCATTCTTTTCATTTGTTTATTCATTTGTGAATGATAAGTTGTTGACAGCTTAAGATGAATTTTTAGTTGATTCACTAATAATTTTCAGAATTTCAATGTGAATAGCTTGTTTCTATTCAAAATTATCTCATCTGATAAATCATGATTTGCTACAATCATTCTCAGAAATGTGTAAGTCAAATCTTTCGCGAATGTTGCTTTCTTGTATGACAAGAAATATTCATACTTGATTAGTTTATCTGTGATCATCAATATAGAGTTGTATGTTATTCTTGTAACTCTTTCTTTTGACTTTGATAGCTTGATTATAAAGTTCAAAGCTATGCTTTTTCATGCATGATCTGATGTGCTGAGACTTTTCAAAAGTTTGTAAGATCTGTGTTGACTATGCTTCGTTCAAATGCATACGTTGCACTTTCTTATGATATCTTCTACTTGTTTTCTCATCTTAAAGAAGTAGTAGATTCTAGATATTCTTTCAATGATTTTATTTGAATTCTGATGTTCATGTATCATTGATTCGTGATAATCATTTATTATCTCTTGTCTGCAACTTGTTGAAACATAAATGAGATCTTGAAATGTTAATATTTCGTTAGTTATTTCAAAGTTTGCGTTGTCAGCAATATTCTTTATAATATTCTGCGTGACTGAGTTCTTTGCTAACTTTAGCTTTATTCATTTCTCAAGATCTTGATTGTAGATTCATAGCGTAGCTGCATTTTGTCTATTATAGACAATGAAATCATCTTAATTCTGTTGTAAGATAGTCTGATTTATCTGTGATCTATCTGTTATGTGATTTGCTCTTCTACTCAAGACATTAATCTTCAAGTTTTCAAATCTCTTTCAATATTGAATTTGAAAGTTGTATAATAACAATTTCTTTGATCATTTAATCTGTCTTCGATTTAGAACTTTCGTGATCATGAAGTATAGCAAATTCTTATGATTTGTATATACTTGAATCTGATGTCTAAATTCTTTCAAATACATTCTTCATTGTTTGAAAGAGTTGACAATAGTTAGTAACTTCTTGTCATGTATCTCATAGTTCAATTCAGCGACTGTAAGCTTATAACTGTAGTAAGCAATAAAATGCAGATGTTTCTTATCATCTGATTGATTGATACACCTCTCAATAGCTTCATCTGATGCATTCATCTCAAGCATAATAGATTTTTCTGATTCAAACATGATCAGTATTGACTGAAAGATGAACAATTTCTTCAGCTTCTTGAAAGCTTCTTCTGCTTTCTCAGTTCACATGAACAATATGTTCTTCTTCGTAAGATTTGTAAGTGATGAGATGATTCTGAAGTATTTCTTTATAAAGCATTTATAAAAGTTCGCGAATTCTAAAAAGAATTGAACTTCGATCTTTGACTTTGACATCGATCAAGTCGTAACAGCTTTTATCTTCTTCGAGTTTATTCTTAAACTTTGAAACATAACTATGAATATCAAAAACTGTACACTCTGTACATGAAATTCACTTTTCTCTGACTTGATGCGCAGATTGACTTTCTTCAAAGTTTGTAGAACTTTCTTAACATGTTGCACATGTTCTTTCTTCGTCTTTGAATATACTAGTATATCATTCAGATATACTATGATGAACTGATTCAGATAACATCGTAACACATTATTCACAAATGTCTGAAACATGACTGAAGCATTGATTAAATTGAAAGACATGATCAAATACTCGTAATGTTCTAGTTGAGTGCAAAAGACTGTCTTTCACTCATCTTCTTCTTTAATTTATATTTGATTGAATGCTTTGAGTATATTGAATTTCATAAATCACTGTGCTCTCTGCAGTCTGTCTTGCAATTCAGATATGAGCGATAGCGAATAACTGTTTTTAATCGTGATGTTATTCAATGCTCTGTAATTAACACATAGTCTTAAACTTTCATTCAATTTTGAAACAAACAGAATTGAGTATTTTGCTGATGATTGCAATTTTTTAATGAATTCTTTTTGCATGTTTTCTTTCAAATATTGTTGCAAAGCGTTGAGCTTTTCTGCTGACAATGAATAAATGAACTGTTTCGTGAGTTTCTTGTTATTTATGAGCTTGATCTCATGATTTTATGATTGATGTTTGAGTAGTGTTTCTTGATCACTTTCTTTCTCAAACAGAATCTTATATTTCTGATATTCTTTAGAAATTTTAATGATAGCAAGATTACTTTTAATCTTTCTGCTTCATAACATTTATGCATCTGAGCTGTTCTTCAGCTCATTGCGCATATCATTCACTGTCATTACAAAGATTTTCACACTCTTTGATGACTTCAATATTGAGTGCAATCACGTTGTTTTTATATGAAGAAAAGTGATTGTTTCATTGACTCAATCTATCATCAAATTAATCATATGAAGTCATGATATGTCTAGAACTATATCACTGTCTGACTGCTTCATAATGTTTAAACGCAACTTTTTTCAATGACATTTGAGTTTCAAGTGAATGAGTCAAGTCTCTTGATTTATTAGTTCATTGTTATACTTCATGAATGTTTCATTGAAGTTTTGCAGATTGTAAGATTCTTTCTTCTTCTGTATAAATATTTGCGCTTTTCTAGCAAATTCTAAGAACATGTAGTTTCTTGTACAATCACTGTTAATAAATAAACATGCTGTATGATCATTGATCTTGACTCAGACTTGTAACTGCGTTAAGTCATTTGTAAAAACAAATATGCTTTCAATTTTTGATCTTCAACTAAACTTCTTTGATGATCTGTTGATCAAAGAGTTTTCTAGTTTTTTGAACTAAAAGTTTATTTCTCAAGTACTTGTTTTATGTACTGAAATCAATTTGAATCAATCTTCTTTTGTGAATACTTCTTTGAATCACACAGATTAAATTTCTCTTTGATGACTTTTGTCATTTGTCTAAATTTTCTGAATATATGATCTTCATCAAGAAGTATATATTCTTCTTACTTAGTGAACTTGACTTCTGTGAGTGACTTCTTCATGATTATGTCACGATATCAAATGTCTTTGCGCGATGCAATCAACTCATCTTGCATTGTGTCATAAATAGCTTGATGTATATCATTCTTGATCTGTTGCATTCACTGTGAAAAATCTTTCTCTTTCTGTCTGAAGAGAATGTACAATTCATTGTACATGTTTATAAAACTCACTTGATTTGTAAACTTTCTAAAATATTTCTTTACTTCAAGATGATCTTCTTCTTGATTGAGAGCATCTTCTGCTGCAATAGTGAATGCTTGTAGAGTTTCGCTAAGTTAATTTTCTTCTTCAACTGCTTGATGAATAGCTTTTTCAGTGCTGTTCAATCTGTTTAAGTCATATGTTTCACTGTCGAAAATCTCTGATTTCACGATTATAGTGAACGAACTTTCATCACTTTTCTCATCATGCACTTCTGACTGACAATGAGTTGCTGCATAGAAACAATTCTTTCGTGAGAGTTTTAAGTATTATTCAGAATCTTTCTTATTGCTCAGATGAATGCAACAGTTGTCTTCATAACATGCTGTTCACGACAATGCTTGATGCTTGTCTTTCTGATCTTCTTTTGTTGCTGCAAAAGATTTGTCTTGTTTATCATAAAGCTTTAATTTGTTCTTGTACTTGTTCTGAGTACAATCTCTGAAGAAATGATTTAGCTTCTTGCATGTATAACATGTCTTACTCTGCTGAGCTGTTTTATCGCAAGCGTTCATTGATATCTTTTGAATTGCGTTTAACTTCATAGACTGAGAATCATAATAAAGTTGCTTCTTTTTTTTCTTGCTTCATGCAACTGAGACATAAATGATCTTGTTCTTCTTTTCAAGTCTTTGCTTGTATTATCAATTATTCAGCATAATTGTCTTGCTAATTATAGCATGCAAAGTCGCGAATCTATTCATATGAACTATCTTATTCTTTATCACATTCTTCAGTTCTTTATAGAACTGTGCTGTAAAAGTTGAGTCATCTCATTTGATCTTTGCTGCAATTGATTGAAAAGCAGCAATGTACTTGAATGCTGATTCTGATTGCTTAATATCATACAGTTGTCATTTGATGATTCATTTTGCATTTATGTCTTCATACATTCTTCATATTGCTTGCTCAAAGTTAGAGAAGTCTTCAAAGACTTTGTTAATCTCGTCTTCTTGATCTTCTGATTTATTCTTCAAGTGATTCTTTATCAATGATTTAAATCATTTGAAAACATCTTTTTTGAACTACGAGAATGCAAACAATATCTTGTCATGAGATGAACTTAGTTTCTTGTGTGCTCTGACATAGACGTTTACTTGTATAAGAAAAGCGTTGAGCTTGTCTCTATCTTCATAATACAGATTCAATGTCAATATTTTAATCAATGACTTGCTATTCAAGAATGCAGTGATGTTTGCTGATGTTATTCATTTTGAGAATGACATAATGATCATGATAAGATGATGCTCTGATATCTTGTAAAAGAATGATGCTCAAAGTGTAATGATTGTTTCTTTAACAACACAAGATATAAACAAAAATCAGTATAGTAACAAACTAATCACTAGACTGAAGATCTGAGAATAGTTAAAACAATAGACTGTATTGACTATTATATGAGTTGAGCACGAAGCTTCTATCTAAGAGAACGATCATCATTATATAGACATAGAAGAATCATGTCAAGTTGTCTCTGCTCTGAATGATCACTCTGATCATTTTTGAGCAAGATGAGCGAGATGAGCATCATGCTCATCATGCTCACTGTGATCACTTCTGATTCAAGCGATCAGAGCGATCACTTCAAGACTCTGATTACTCAATGATTATTTAATCATTGCTGTTACATAATTTCATGCAAGAGAGTTTTAACACTAAATTCTCTTCTAAGATTTTCATTTTAAAAATCACTTTTTCTTCATGTCTTCTCATCGCACAATCAAAAACTCTATCTTGCGTCGCAGAGATCTTCTTGAGCGTACGAGTTCTGAGCGTGCTGTCATGCATTTTTGTGAACATTGCAGTCACTTGCAAAAGAAATGTCGTGTTGACAACGAAATCAATCGTTGCATCGAGTGTATGCATCTCGATTGCAAATGCAATCTTACTTTCTTGATGATGAAGTGAAAAAGAATAAAGACAGAATGTGATTGCGTTCTTCATGAGCTGCTGAATGCTTACAAGCAGATGCAAGAGATCTTTGTGAAAGTTACTCATCTGCAAAATCAATTTGTGTTTCTGAAGAACAAGAAACAGACAATGATTGAACGAGAGTTTCAAAACATCGTCGAGCTCAAGAAAGATGAAAGAAAGACTAGCGAGTCATTGCTGAATGATTTTCTCTTTGACGTGTCTTTCGAGCAGATTGAGATTTCATCAGACTTTGACTGACTGAGTTTCTCAACTGAAACTGTCACAGAAGCATCTGACAGTTCTTGAGATTTCTCTTTGATTCTCAAGTGTTCTCGATATGTTCATAATCTTTTCACTTGACTAATCAATGAGACTGATCTTTGATATTCTGTCGATCTAGTATATTCTTTACTTCGTACTTGATGTTCTGACTCTCTGAATCAATTTCTGAAGATTTTGTTTGAATTGATGTATTTAAGTCTGCAGACTTCAAAAGAAAAATATGAAATATTGAATGTATTCTCATAGATGTTGAAAGATTCAACTCATAGTTAATCGATTTCTTTTCTTCTAGAATCTCAAAGAATTCTAGTTTCATGTGATTTAACTTGTTACTTGATCTTTTTGTCTTGATATTTCGTTTTAGTAGATAAACTTTGTTTCTCTTTTTAAGAGTAGATTTTTTATCTCTTTTCTTATTTGCATACAGAGTCATGCGCTTGCTTAGAAACTGAATGTTCTTTTGCAGCTCTTTGTGCAACAAATGTATTTGTTCAATTTGTATTGTAACTTTTTGAGCTATTTGCACAAACTCACGCAATTTCTTGAGAGTTTTCAACTCAAACTCGTAGTTTGCAAAGAATAATGACATGCTAATTACTTTCGTTGTTGTGCTATTGAAAGTCAACTGTGCTATTAACAGTAGCTGTATTCAATCGTTCTGTCTATAGTTGATATAGCATCTGAGATACTGTTTCAGTATCTGATTCATTCTTTTCGTTTGTTCATTCGTCTGTGAATGATAAGCTGTAGACAGCTTATGATGAATTTCTAGTTGATTCACTAATGATTTTCAGAATTTCGATGTGAACAGCTTGTTTCTATTTGAAATTATCTCATCTGATAAATCATGATTGACTACAATCATTCTCAGAAATGTGTAAGTTAAATCTTTCGCGAATGTTGCTTTCTTGTATGATAAGAAATATTTGTACTTGATTAGTCTGTCTGTGATCATCGATATAGAATTGTACGTTGTTTTTGTAACTCTTTCTTTTGACTTTGATAGCTTGACTATAAAGTTCAAAGCTATGCTTTTTCATGCATGATCTGATGTGCTGAGACTTTTCAAAAGTTTGTAAGATCTGTGTTGACTATGCTTTGTTCAAATGCATACGTCGCACTTTCTTATGATATTTTCTACTTGTTTTCTCATCTTAGAGAAGTAGTAGATTCTAGATATTCTTTCAATGATTTTATCTGAATCTTGATGTTCATGTATCATTGACTCGTGATAATCGCTTATTATCTCTTGTCTGCATCTTGTTGAAACATAGATGAGACCTTGAAATGTTAGTATTTTGTTAGTTATTTCAAAGTTCGCGTTGTCAGCAATATTCTTTATAATATTCTGCGCGACTGAGTCTTTGGCTAGCTTTAGCTTTATTCGTTTCTTGAGATCTTGATTGTAGATTCGTAGCGTAGCTGCATTTTGTTTATTGTAGACAATGAAATTGTTCTGATTCTGTTGTAAGATAGTCTGATTAATCTGTGATCTATTTGCTCTATGATCTGCTCTTCTACTCAAGACATTGATCTTCAAGTTCTCAGATTTCTTTCGATATTGAATGTTGAAGTTGTACAATGACAATTTCTTTAATCATCTAATCTGTCTTCGATTTAAAACTTTCGTGATCGTGAAGTATAGCAGATTCTTATGATCTGTATATACTTGAATTTGATGTCTAGATTCTTTCAGATACACTCTTCATTGTTTGAAAGAGTTGATAATAACTAGTAGCTTCTTGTCATGTATCTCATAGTTCAATTCAGCGACTGTAAGCTTACAATTGTAATAAGCAATAAAGTGCAGACGTTTTTTATCATCTGATTGACTGATACACGTTTCAATAGCTTCGTCTGACGCGTTCATCTCAAGCGTAATAGATTTTTCTGATTCAAACATGATCAGTACTGACTGAGAGATGAACAATTTCTTCAGCTTCTCGAAAGCTTCTTCTGCTTTCTCAGTTCACACGAACAATATATTCTTTTTTGTAAGATTCGTAAGTGATGAGATGATTCTGAAGTATCTCTCTATAAAGCGTCTATAAAAGTTCGCGAATTCTAGAAAGAATTGAACTTCGATCTTTGACTTTGACATCGATCAAGTCGTAACAGCTTCTATCTTCTTTGAATTCATTCTTAGACTCTGAGACGTGACTATGAATTTCAAAAACTGTACACTCTGTACATAAAATTCACTTTTTTCTGACTTGATGCGCAGATCGACTTTCTTTAAAGTCTGTAAAACTTTTCTAACATGTTGCACATGTTCTTTCTTCATCTTTGAATATACTAGTATATCGTTCAGATATACTATGATGAACTGATTCAGATAACGTCGTAGCACGTTGTTCACAAATGTTTGAAACGTGACTGAAGCATTGATTAAATTGAAAGACATGATCAAATACTTATAATGTTCTAGTCGAGTGCAAAAGACTGTCTTTCACTCATTTTCTTCTTTAATTCATATTCAATTGAATGCTTCAAGTATATTGAATTTCATAAATCATTGTGCTCTTTGCAATCTGTCTTGCAGTTCAGATATGAGCGATAGCGAGTAGCTGTTTTTAATCGTGATGTTATTCAATGCTCTGTAATCAACACATAGTCTTAGACTTTCATTTGATTTCAAAACAAACAAAATTGAATATTCTGCTGACGACTGCGATTCTTTAATGAATTCTTTTCGCATGTTCTTCTTCAGATATTGTCACAAAGCATTAAGCTTTTCTGCTGACAATGAGTAAATGAACTGTTTCGTGAGTTTCTTGTCATCTATGAGCTTGATCTCATGATCTCACGATTGATGTTTGAGTAGTGTCTCTTGATCACTCTCTTTCTCAAACAGAATCTTATATTTCTGATATTTTTTAGAAATTTTAATGATAACGAGATTACTTTTAATCTTTCTGCTTCATAACATCTGTGCATCTGAGCTGTTCTTCAGCTCGCTGCGCATATCATTCACTGTCATTGCGAAGATTTTCACACTCTCTGATGACTTCAATATCAAGTGCAATCGCGTCATTTCTGTATGAAGAAAAGTGATTGTCTCATTGATTCAATCTATCATCGAATTGATTGTACGAAGTCATGATATGTCTAGAACTATATCGCTGTCTGACTGCTTCATAACGTCTAAACGCAACTTTTTTCAATGATGTTTGAGTCTCAAGTGAATGAGTTGAATCTCTTGATCTATTAGTTCATTGTTATACTTCATGAGTGTTTCATCAAAGTTTTGCAGATTGTAAGATTCTTTCTTCTTCTGCATAGATATTTGCGCTTTTCTAGCAAATTCTGAGAACATGTAGTTTCTTGTACAGTCATTGTCAATGAATAAACGTGCTGTATGATTGTTGATCTTGACTCAGACTCGTAACTGTGTCAAATTGCTTGTGAAGATAAATATGCTTTTGATTTTCAACTCTTGACTAAACTTCTTCGATGATTCATTGATTAAAAAGTCTTCTAGTTTTTTGAACTAGAAGCTTGCTTCTCAAGTACTTGTTCTATGTACTGAAATTGATTTGAATTGACTTTTTTCTGTGAATATTTCTTTGAATCACACAAGTCAAATCTCTTTCTGATGACTTCTGTCATCTGTCTAAGTTTTCTGAATATATGATTTTCATCGAGAAGTACATATTCTTCTTGCTTGATGAACTTGACTTCTGTGAGTGACTTCTTCATGACTATGTCACGATATTAAATGTTCTTACGCAATGCGATTGACTCATCTTGAACTAAGTCATAGATAGTCTGATGTATTTCATTCTTGATTTGTTGCATGCGCTGTGAAAAATCTTTCTCTTTTTGTCTAAAGAGAGTGTACAATTCGTTGTACATGCTTATAAAACTCGCTTAATTTGTAAGCTTTCTAAGATCTTTCTTTACTTCAAGATGATCTTCTTCTTGTTTGAGAGCATCTTCTGCTGCAATAGTAAATGCTCGTAGAGTTTCGCTAAGTTGATTTTCTTCTTTGACTGCTTGATGAATAGCTTCTTCAGTGCTGTTTGATCTGTTCGAGTCATATGCTTCGCTGTCGAAAATCTCTGATTTCGCGATCATAGTGAACGAACTTTCATCACTATTCTTATCATGCACTTTTGATTGACGATGAATTGCTGCGTAGAAACGATTCTTTCATAAGAATTTCAAATATCATTCAGAATCTTTCTTATCACTCAGATGAGTGCAACAGTTGTCTTCATAACATGCTGTTCACGACAACGCTTGATGCTTGTCTTTCTGATCTTCTTTCGTTGCTGCGAAAGATCTGTCTTGTTTATCATAGAGCTTTGACTTGTTCTTGTACTTGTTCTGAGTACAATCTCTGAAGAAATGATCTAGCTTTTCACATGTGTAACATGTCTTGCTCTGCTGAACTGTTTTATCGCGAGCGTTCATCGATATCTTTCGAATAGCGTCTAACTTCATAGACTGAGAATCATAATAAAGTTGCTTCTTCTTTTCTTTGCTTCGTGCAATTGAGACATAAGCGATCTTGTTCTTTTTTTCAAGCCTTCGCTCGTACTGTCGATTATTCAGCACGATTGCCTTGTTAATCATAGCGTGCAAAGTCGCGAGTCTATTCATACGAGCTATCTCGTTCTTTATCACATTCTTCAGTTCTCTATAGAACTGTGCTGTAAAAGTCGAGTCATTTCATTTGATCTCTGCTGCAATTGACTGAAACGCAGCGACGTACTTGAATGCTGATTCTGATTGCTTAATATCATACAGCTGTCGTTCGATAATTCGTTTCACATCTATGTCTTCATACATTCTTCGTATTGCTTGCTCAAAGTTAGAGAAGTCTTCAAAGACTCTGTTAGTCTCATCTTCTTGATCTTCTGACTTATTCTTCAAGTGATTCTTTATCAATGATTTAAATCATTTGAAGACATCTTCTTTGAAGTATGAGAATGCAAACAATATCTTGTCACTTGATGAACTTAGTTTCTTGTGTGCTCTGACATAGACGTTCACTTGTATAAGAAAAGCGTCAAGCTTATTTCTATCTTTATAGTACAGATTCGATGTTGATATCTTAACTGCTGACTTGCTATTCGAGAATGCAGTGATGTCTGTCGATGTGATTCGTTCTGAGAATGACATAACAATCATGATAAGATGATGCTCTGATATCTTGTGAAAGAGTGATGCTCAAAGTGTAATGATTGTTTCTTTAACAACACAAGATATAAACAGAGATCAGTATAGTAACAAACTAATCACTAGACTAAAGATCTGAGAATAACTAAGACAATAGACTGTATTGATTATTACATGAGTTGAGCACGAAGCTTCTATCTAAGAAAACGATCATCGTTATATAGACATAGAAGAATCATGTCAAGTCATCTCTGCTCTGAATGATCACTCTGATCATTCTTGAGCAAGATGAGCGAGATGAGCATCATGCTCATCATGCTCACTGTGATCACTTCTGATTCAAGCAATCAGAGCAATCACTTCGAGATTTTGATTACTCAATGATTATCTAATCATTGCTGTTACATAATCTCATGCAAGAAAGTTCTAACAATGAGTAAGATGAGCATCATACTCATCATGCTTACTGTGATCACTTTTGATTCAAACAATCAGAGCAATCACTTTAAAACTCTGATTACTCAATGATTATTTAATCATTGCTTTTATCTAATTATGCAAAAGAGTTTTAACATTATTCAAGAAATGAATATTTGTAGTTGAAGAAATTAATCTTGACATTGAATTAAATAATATAGATGATGATGATGTTGTCATGAACTCAAAAAATGAGAATATAAGCATGCTTAATTTCAAGAAAGATGAAAGTGATATAAGTTCAGCAAAGTTTGAACATATCAATAAAGTCAATAATGCAAATGATGAAGATGAAGAAATTGACAGTGAGATTAGCATCATTATTCATTGCAAGAAGAAACATTCAAGCTGCATCTGCAAAGACATTGAGTTTAATTTGCTAAAAAGATTAAAATGTAAAAATGTAAGAACATCTGATATAAAGACAGAGATTGAATGTATTGAGATGTTACAACGCATCATAGCATGCAAGTTGAATAAAAAATTTCTCAAACATATCTGTCATTGACATCTTCATGCTTTTGTCAATTATTTTGATTTTCAGATAAAGAAATTAAATTTAGCTGAACTGAGAAAATGTTTTAAAGTGTGCTGAGACAATTGAAACAACTTGATTGCACTTAAAATGAATTTTGCATGCATCTTTTGATTTCAACTGAGTTTTCAATCACAAATAAAAGATGATTTGCATGATGTTTACATGAAGTGAATGATCAGAAAGAGCATTGTTTTTAAATCAAGCATAAAACAAGTTGAAATCATTGTCAATGAAATCAACAAGTCGAGAATTTGAGCGAAGTGAGAAATGAATAAAAACTTATTGATTCAAAATATGTTTGTTTGACTGTGAGCAGAAATTGATAGCAAGAAAGAATATAAAACAAGCATCGATAATATGATTCTGAAGAAATTTAATATGTATTTTTATCATCAGCGTGAATGATACAATCAATCGAACAAGAGTTGATTGAGAACAATGTTCTACTTGCTCAGTCAGCAGATCATTAAACAAGACATTGAGTACTGAGCTTTATATATATGTCTTTGTTTGAATCTTAACACTTAACTTGTATTTTATCTTTATTATGTCAAATATGTTCTGCTTGATGATTCAATGTTCTTTCGTCACATTAATATAAATATGTCTAAATATTTGAAAGATGAACACAAAAACAACATTATTCAAGAATTCATTTTATTAAATGATGAGAATGTTCATGATTGCACAGAAATTATGTCTGAATTTCATAAACATATTGAAAACTGATGAAAAAAGATAGAGACTTGAGAAAGAGCATCAAATAATCATGTACATAATCTTGAGAAAATTTATCTCAAAGAAAATATCATCAAGTATGAGAATTTCATTTCTGTTTCATGTCAACGAGATGATGTTCAAGTGACGATGTCAGAAATTCTTTACAAGTTCATGCATAATGAGAACAAGATTATTCAAAGAATCATTCTTTCATGATTTATAATTATCAATGATAATGATCAGACTCTTGACAATGAGAAATCAAATTCATAAATCAACATTGTTTGCATGCATTTAATACAGAAGACGTTGAATTTGATGTTTTTTGAGTTTGTAAACAGATTTGAATCAATTTCATATAAATTTTCTTCATTAACTCAGCTTTATCTTGATAATTCAATTAATCAAACGTTGTGTTGTTGAACGACTTGAGTGAATTTCATGATTCAGACACAGATGAATCTGATACTTGAGATCAACAAACAGAGAGCATGATGAATTATTGACAAGTATCATTTTGATGTCTTGCATACATTCAAATTGACGTTTCAGATGATGAGAATATTGAAGAGCATGTTTTACAACAAGAATAGTTTTTTTAATAGTCATTCAGTCTTTAGTGAATAGTTAGTGATAGTCATCTCTCTTTCAAACTAGTTGTGTCTGCTCATTGATTGAATGTCAAAGTTGTATCATGCTGTTTTAACTCATTCAAATTCTTTGATCATTTCTCTTTATTTAATAAAATGAATGATAAAGTTACGTCATGCTGTTTTAACTCATTTAAATTCTTTGATCGTTTCTCTCTGTTTGATAAAATAAATGATAAAGTCACGTTATGCTGTTTTAACTAATTCAAATTTTTTGATCTTTACTACAAATGAAAATTATACATTGACATTGAGAAAAAAAAAGAGAAGTGATGTCAATTTCTGTCAATGATGACTATCATTAATGTGTTTGAAAATTGACTCATCATTACATTGAAAGAAATGATCATAGAAAAACGAAATTTTAAAAGCAAGATCTTGAATTCAATGAACTCATGATAGACTTACATATGTTAAATCTTGACAGAAGTTCAACATAGCAAGATTAAAAATTACTTTAATTAAAATAAGTCTTTAACTTTTGTGAATGATGATAATGAAGATCAGAATCAGAGAAACTTGCTCACAAGAACATGTATTGTCATCATTATTTCACGTAGTTGTTCTGAGAAAAATAGAAACAACATTTCAATTATTGATGAGCATGCTGATAAAATTAACATAATCATTAGTCATTCATCTTCGTTAAAACAACTGCAGAAAGAGTTGTAAAAGAATCATCTGTGTCATTGTTTCAAATAACATCAACAACAATGTTTATCAAGTCATTGATCAAACTCTTCTTGATAAACATATTGAACATTAGCATGACTTGAGCATCTCTGTTGAGAAGCAATGTGCAAGAGAGCTTGTCAACGTTATCAAATGAGATTTTCTTAACTTTCTTGTCAGCATGTTTAATGCATATCTTAATAATAATAATAATAATAATAATAAAATCATACACCCTTGTGACATCGGTTAGGCCGACCCATGGGGGACTCTATGCTATCTGTATCGAGTGGACAAAACCCTCTGGGGTAGAAAACCACTCGC
>JAABUV010003192.1_pt1 | contig 21130 bp, 22 predicted proteins | sample 5559971 | NCBI WGS metagenome assembly JAABUV01 (sample SAMN10711881, study PRJNA513362) | rock metagenome | isolation source: Antarctica rocks | place: Antarctica: Victoria Land, Knobhead nord | collected 2015-12-19
GCACCACCACGGAGTACACGCCCGGGGAGCCCTCCATCGCGGCCATGGGCACCGTCTCCACCCACCGCGTGAACGAGCCGCACAGGTGCACCTGCTGCGGCGCACCGCTGCCATCACGCACGGCGCCTCTGCGCCGGGCCTCTGTGCGGCCTGTGTTCAGTCTGCGTATGCAGAGCTGCTTTGCAAGAGAGCGGAACACGTTGTGCAGCAAGTTGTGACAGGGACTTCCAGGTTGGTCGCCGCCGCAGAAACGTGGGGCGGTCAGGCTTGTGTATGCAAGCCGCTGTCCGAGCGCAGCAGCGCTTGCGCCACACCGACGCGCGCTGTGCACCAAAGCCACCCCCCACGGGGCAGCACGGCACGCTGGTGCGGTTAGGGATCCCCCGGCGCAGGGGCCAGCTGCGCACCGTCTGGCCTCCAAAGCGCCATGTGAACCTCGTCGGCACGAAGAATGCCATGCATGCAGCCGGCGCGCCGCGGCTTTACCAGCTTTGTGCAGCACTGCGCTGGGGGGCCTCACATTGTGACGCGCGGTTCGCAACAGCACGCCAGGGCTCGTCAGGACAGCTACACTGAGGGGTGGAGCGAGAGCAGGGCCGCCCTGCGCAGCTCTTTCGCAAGTAGCCAGCGACTAGGGTGTGCAGGTCATCAGCGAGGGCTGCGGGCATAATGCCAGTAGTGGTGCTGCTGGGGGATGCCACAGCATTATGCGGCTTACACCACGCCAAGTGCGAGATGTAAGCTCATTGCTAGAGCCGTCAACATCCATTCAACGCAGACTGAGATAGGCCTGCCAGTTCGCTGGAGCGCCAAGATTTCTACCTGCTCGTACCGCGTTCGCCAAGGTTTCTACCTGCTCGTACCGCGTTCGAGGCAGCCGGGAACAGGCACCGCAGACATGCCCGGGCCATTCCGCACGGTTGAGCTCAGCAGGCACGCGTGGCAGGCGCCACAGCGTGCGCCGCGGCTGCCAGGGCGTCGCCGGCCAGACCCTACGGCGCCCGCCGCCTATTCAGGCGCGCCGCGCCCCCCCGTCCCTACTTCTCCGCCTGCGGCCCGTCCGCGGCGAGCGCGGCCGCGCGCGCCCGCGCGGCCGCGAACAGGTCGGGCATGGGCCGCACGTCAGTGAACTGGCGCAGCACCTCGTCCGTCACCTTTGCGCGCGCCGCCTGGTGCTCCGCCACGAGCGCCTGCAGCACCTGCGCGCCGTGGCGCCCCGCGCGCGCCTCAGCGCGCCCGGCGCAGCCCGGCCCGGCGCGGACGCGGGCGCGCCGCCGCGGCCGCGCCGGTGCGCGCCATGACGAGCTTGTGAGTACATAATGAGGTTTTGTGACAGACGCAGTCACCCGTGACGCGCAGGAGCCGGTCCCACGGCGCCCGCGCATGTGGTGCAAGGCCGGCATGCATGCGGCCTCCCAGGCAGCGCACGCTTACGCACGCTTAAGCAGGGCAGCGCACGCAGGGCGCGCGGCTCGGGCTGGCGGGCCGCGAGCGCACCCCGATCAGCTCCTTTTTTACCTCGCCGGTCAGCATGCGGCCGGCCCGGTACTCGCGCCCGATCTCGGCCAGGCGCATGTCGTCCTCCAGAAAGAAGTTGAGGTACTTCCACGGCACGTCCACCTCCAGGTTGGCGCCTGCGCGCGCGCGCCCGCCGCCCTGGCCGCCCTGGCCGCCCTGGCCGCCCGCCGCTGCCTGTGTTGGGCGGGGAGGCCGCATGTGCAAGCCGGGCGTCAGTGCATGCACCGACGGAGGCGCTGCTCGCCATGCTCGTGCCGGCGCTTCTTGGCCTGCGCGCGCCGCAGCACGCCCGACAGGAGTGCGCGGCCGGCCGCGCGGCGCGCGCCGGCGCGGCCGGCGCACCGTTGGCGCGGTGCTCCTCCACGGTCTCGCCGCCGCCGGAGAGCGCGAAGCGGTTGATCTTGTTCTTGATCTGCGCGGCCGAGTCCGTGACGAAGATGGCGCTGCTGGGGTCGCTGCCGCTCATCTTGCCGGTCTCGCCCTGCACGGGGGCGCGCGTCTCACGCGCCGGCGCATGCACGAGCTCAGCGGCGGGTGCCCAGTTCGTCCCTGCTCGGCGCCCGCTGCGGAGCAGGAGCCTGCAGGCATGCCGCATCCTGCGCCGCTCGAAACAAGGGCAAGCGTGGGCAGCGGCTGCCGGGGCTGCTGTCGCGGCGCGCGCCCGCTCTGACCGGGCACGCCGCGGGCCGGCGCGCGCGCCTGCAGCGCGGGGAAGAAGCGCGACTCGAGCAGCGCGACCTTCTTGTGGCCCATCTTGGGCGCGACGTCGCGCGTCATGCGGAAGTAGGGGTCCTGCGGCGGCGCGGCGCGCGCGCGTGGGCGGTTGTAGGGTAGGTATGCGGTAGGATAGGGTTAGGGTTAGCCATACCCTATATACGCGTGGGCGGCGCGCGGGCAGGGCCGCCGGGCCGGCGCCGGCCGCCGCGACCACGCCCATGCGGCGAGCGGGGCGAGCGTGCAAACCCTCACCCTACCCCAACACACCCAGCCAGCCACCAGGCCGAGTGCAGGCGCTTGTGCCAGAGCCGGGAGTACCATCCGTGCGCCGAAAGACGAGCCCGGCCGCGGCCACGGGGTGGGCGCGCGCCTGGTCGTTCGCGCACGGCGCCAGGCAGCGGATGCCCTTCCTCATATTCGGCGTGAGGAACATGTGCGGGATGGGGTCGGAACATAGGGTAGGGTTAGGGCGCGCGCCTGGTCGATCGCGCACGGCACCAGGCAGCGGATGGCCTTCCGCGCGCCGAACATGTGCGGGAACGAGTCTGAAAACGCGGGCGCGGCCTGAATCGCCGGGAACATGACCTTGCCGATGTTGTCGCTCTCTGTCAGCCCGAAGATGCCGCGGACCTGGTTGAACGTGACCAGGCTGCCGCCGCGCGGGCGCGCCCCGGTCAGGGGCGCCGGGGCCTGGCGCCGCACCCAGCATCACGGCGCTCCGCCACACCGCTCATTTGCTCGCCAAAGCGTGCATGGTTCATGCTACGTTTGCTTGAAGTCCGCAAGGCCGCCTGTCCCGGACAGCCCGCGCAGAGCGGGGGCGGCATTCGGGGGCGTCGCGGAGCCCGGCGCGCGCGACAGGGCGCGCCGGGGCGCGCGCCTCATGACGCGCAGCGCGTTGCAGTAGAACGCCGAGTTCTCGGACCCGCCGCCGCCGCCGCCAAAGTGGCCGATGTCGGTGAAGATGAACGTGTTGGCCGCGTCGAAGCCGCACGCGATGATGTCCTTTATGTTTTCCCGCGCCAGCCGCCGCGCCTCCTCCACTGTCAGGCTCCTGCGCGCCGCGCGCCGCCGGCTGGGCCGCGCAGCAGACGAACGCGCTGCTTCGAGGCGCGCGCGCGCTGCGGGCCTTCTCCTCTGCACCGGCCGAGGACTTCTCCATGCGTCCTCCGGTGGCGCACTCACAGCTGCAGCGCACCCGCCACGACCCTTGCAACAGCGGCTCACGCCTGCCCTGTGGCGGTTCAGGACGCCTGCATGCATGCATGCGCACGCATGTGCTGGCGCTCCTCCACCGGGCGCCGCCACCCGCGCATCGCCCGTCACGCCGCACGCTTGCGGTGCCTGCGGCGTCGCACGCTTGCAGCACCTGCGGCGTGGCACGTCCCGGGGCGGCGGCGGCGCCTGCGCCGCGGGGCGCGGCGCGCGCACCGCCACAGCGCCTTCTCGTCGTCCGTGATCTGGATGACCAGCGGCACCTTGAACGCGCGCTGCAGCCACGCCGTGAACTGGAAGGGCACCAGGTGGCCGAGGTGCAGGTTCGCGGACGACGGCCCCTGCGCAGGGCTCGGCGCGCGCTCAGCGCGTGCCGGCCGGATGGGGCTCGGCGCCCGATCGGGCGCACGGCAGGCGCGCTGAACACGATCTGGCAGTCCGTGCGGGAGCGCTGAGCTTGGAGGATGGAGGGTGTGTCTGCAGCTGCCCTCGCATGCAGACGGGCTTCATCACCCCTTTATGGCATGGCAGACTCAGGCCGCGCGGCAAAGGTCCAGTGCAGCTGCATTGGCAGGCAGGCACTCCAGAGGCCTCGACGGAGAAGCGCCCTGGTGCCTGGGGTCGTGCTGAGCACGGACTGGGCTCCTGCACAATGGCAAGAACGACAGAGTCCACATACAGTCTGTGCGTGGGGGCCCAAAGTGCCCAGCCCCGGCGGCACGCCGCACCCGTGCTGAGCATGGAATGGGCCCCTGCACAATGGCAAGGACGATAGAATCCACACACTGGCCTGTGAGTGGGGGACCCAAGGTGCCAAGCCCCGGCGACACGCCGCACCCCTGCACAGTGGCAAGGACGACAGAGTCCACGTACGGCCTGTCAGTGGGCGCCCCAGAGTGCCCAGCCCCGCCGGCGCGCCGCACCCGGCCCGTGTGCAGGTGGAACGGCTCGCATAGGGACCCTTCTACCCCAGCCCTATCCTGTCACCTACGCCCTGTGAGCAGGGGGCCCCGGCGGCGCGCCGCACCCGGCCCGTGTACAGGTAGAACGGCTCGCCCTTCTCGTACGCGTCCAGCACGGCCGCCAGGTCGCGGTGCGCGTAGAAGACCCTGCGCTTGAGGAAGGGGTGCGCCGGCACGCCTGTCAGGCGCTCCATCCGCCGCACCAGCGCGTCGTCGACCTCCGCGCAGCCGAACTGCGCCCCCGGGCGGCCCCCTGAGCTGGCAGCGTGGGGGCGGGCGCGGCAGCGGGCGGCGGGCGCTGGGCGACCGGGCGCACGTCGCGCCGGAGCTTGTCGTAGTCGATGCGGCCGTCGGCGCCGCCCCGCACGTCCCACGGCGTAATCACCTGCAGCCGCGCCGCACCAGTTCACTCATTCATTGCTCTCCCGTGCCAGCTCTCTTGGAGGCGCGTACGTTCCCTAAACAGGAGGATGCAGCATGCTTGCGGCAGCAAGGCACCTGCTCGCCCGACTGCGGCGCATGTGCAGGCTGCGGCGGAGGCGGCTCGGCGCCCATCGGACTCGCTGCCAGTGCCGGGCCTTCCTTGTGTGCCCTGCCCGCCTGTTGGCCGTATAGGCAAGCAGGTCGGGGAGGATGGCTGGCAACTCAGCGTCCTCGGCCGTGCTTGCTCACGCACCTGGCTGCACAGGCGCTGCTCTGTACTTCGGCCAGCGCAAGCACGGGCACTGCGCGAGCTGCTTGTCACTGCTCGCTCTTGTCACTGCTCGCTCCCCGCTCGACTTGTTTTGGGCATCAGGTTCTGTCGAGGGTCCTTGGCTACCTGCAAGGTACTCTCTCAGTTGACAGGGCAAGCGCAGCACTTGACCGGTGAGACAGCGTTTGCAAGCCAGCCGATAGCCTTCTCTGAGCATCAGCAGAGGCGAGCGGGACTTGGATGGACCCGCCCAACCGCCGCGTCGACCCCGCGACCTTCAAGCCAGCTCCTACGGTCTTGGAACGTGCGGCGCAGGCCGTGTGCACGACACAAAGCAGCTGCTTGGGTGCCTGTAATGAACGCAGCCACCTGTGCGGTGCCGTCGCAGAGCAGGGAAGCTGCTTAATAAAACAGTTTCACTCCTGCGTGCAGAGATTAAAGGCGGCGTGCAGTACAGCGCGACGTACGTGAAAGACACCGCGGTCTCGGGCACGCGCGCGGTGAAGGAGCGCGACTGGAGCAAAGAGAAGAAGCTGGCTCAGGATGCCGGCATGGCCACCAAAGAGTGCGCCCCTGACGCACCAGCCGGCCGTACCTCTGGCTTTCCTCAGCGCTCGTATGCGCGGCGTTCCTTAGCGCAAGCTCTTTGCGCGTCGGTGACTTGCTGCAGCTGGGCTGCAGGGCTGCCGTCAAGGTCGGCGCAGCGGCGCAGAAGGGCAGCAGCTGGCTGTACAGCAAAGGCAAGGAGCTGATGAACGGCAGTGCCGCCAGCAAGCAGGGCGGCGCACCGCCGCGCTCGCAGTCCCGCTACTGAGCTTGCACACCTTGGGTGCAGCAAACTGGTGGGCCGCGCTGAAGTCTTTGAAGGCCGCCGTGTGTGCATAGGGCACACTGACTTTGTGAACAGCGAGTGCGGTTTGTTAATCTGCCTTTTCAGAGGTGCTACATTTGCAGTGACCCTGCATCCTGTACCTGTCTCAAGACGACGTTGTATTTGACTCTCGTCGACCCGCCCTGACTTGCTGTGGTGACTGACATGATGCTCGCGGCGTAGAGCGTTCATATGCGTCCTGGCTGTGCCTGCTTGATGAGCTGGGGAATGTATGCAGAGAGTGATGAGTGCATGCACATGGCCTCAAGCGCTTGTTTGGGCGTGCATGGTGTGAGCCGCTCAGGTAGGTGTCAAGCGCAGTCTCCATTTTGCAGCTCGCAGCTGGGCAAGTGCAGTGGACAGCATGCATGCAGTTCAATAAGAAACGCGCTGCACACATATATGGGCAGCACACACAGCATGAAGGTACATCGCCATGCATAGAGCTTGCAACCTGCATGTTTCATTACTTCGTCAATACAAGCACACAAGAACGCGAGTCATGCAAAAGGTACGGAAATAGACAGTCCACGCTCCTTGCATACAAGGCGTGAAGAAGTCTATTATTCGGTAGCTCTGACAACGGCATGATACACCGAGCTTGCATCCACAGCAGCCGCACACGCAGCTACCAGCCGCGCCTGCTCAGCAGGCGGCATGCGTTGCTGACTGCGCACGCGCAAGTTGCTGCCGATCGCCCAGCGCCCGGAAGGGGCCAAGCAGTATGCATGTGGGGCTGGTGGCCCATAGCAACGTTCCAACTGCACAGAAATAAGGTTCCTGACAGCAATGCTGCCGCGGAGAAGATTTGACTTACGGGCTAGGCGCGGAACCATAAGAGTGCACACGCCACTCATTCCATGTCGATGCTGTTAGGCAGCACAGCGCAACAGACTTCCTACATCCGCTGCGGGGATGTCACTGTCGGCACGCCTATAGGCTTGCGCAGAGTAGCGCCCGCGGCCGCCGCGGGCCGAGCGACCTTCAGCTGGCAGCGGACCCTCGCAGCAGTAACCGCCAGCGCAGGGCGGGTGCGGCGCCCGAGCACACAGCCGGCGCCTGCCCTGGATGAGCGCACGCTCCAGCCGCAAGGAGTGCAGCGCCGCCAGGCGCCTGCACGCTGCCACGCCGGGCGCCGGGGTGCGGGGCGCGCTGCCGGCCCGGGCCGGGCCCGCGCCGCCGCCCGACGGCGCGGCGCCGTCGCCGCGCCGCGCCGCGCTGCACGGTCGCCGCGCAGGCCCAGTGCCATTGCCTGGCGAGCCGCCAGCGCCAGGCCCTGAACAGCGCCTGGACCTTAGGGTAGGGGTAGGGCAGGATGGCCGGCGTCAGGCCCTGAACAGGGCCTGGAGCTTGGACATCGCGCCCGGAGCGGCCCCCTCCGCGCCGGGCTGCGCCGGTTCCACCAGCCGCGCGCGGAGCGCAGTGCTGCCCACAGAGGTCTGCACGCTGCCAAAGGCGGCGGCGGGCGGCGGCGGCTGCGTCGGCGGGCTGCCGGCGTCGGCCGGCGTGCGCCCGCCCGCCGGCGGTGGGGCGTCGCTGCCGCGCGGCGTGCCGTGCCCCGACGCGGCGGCGGGCCGCGGCGCCCAGCCCAGCGCGCCGCTGCCGCGCCGCTGCGCCGGGGCGGCCGCGCCCAGCGAGCCCAGCGACGCGCTGGCGCTGCGCGGGGGCCGCCCGGCGGGGCCGGCGGGCGCGCCCGAGGCCCCCGGCGCGGGCACCGTGTCGTGGAAGCTGGCCCATGCGATGCGCGGCGCGCCGTGGCCGTGCGGCCGCGACACGATCGGCGCGAACCTGCGCGCCCGGCGCGGGCGTGAGCGCGCGCCGCGCGCAGACTGGCATGGCGTTGCGAGCGTGGGCGCGGCGAGCAGAGGCACTAGATTCTTCTCCGCACGCGCGTGGCGGCGCTGCCGGTACGGCGCCAGGCTGCTGTCATGCTGGTGCTGGTGCGCACAGCACAGGGCAGGCGGTCTCCCCTCTGGCGCCCTCAAGCGCTCGACCAGCGCCTTTGCATGCAGAGGGCAGGCCTCCGCAGTGGGCAGGCCGAGCAGGCCAGCAAGTGCAGGAGGCCGCCGCGCGCACGCAGGCGCGTGCGGCGCGGGGTTAAGCGACTCTGCGGAAGCGAGGGGCGCGCCGGTGGCCCTGGCGCACGTCCGGGTGCACATGGTACGTGTGCTGGCGCAGCGCGGGCCGGCTGCTGGCGTAGTGCACGGCCTCCACGACGACCACAATCTCGGAGCTCGCGTCGGCGGCGAGCGCGGCCATGCCGGACCGCCACGCGCGCAGCGGCGAGTCCTCTGTGATGCGGTGGCTCACCAGCAGCGGCAGCCGCAGCAGCAGGCGCTGGCGGCCCACGTCCAGCTCGTGCACCTGCGTGCGCGCGGGGCGTGTCAGTGGTTAGGGTATTGTTAGGTTTGACTAAACCAACACCCTACCCTGGCGCCGCGGCGGCCGCGGGCCCGGGCCAGCGCCGGCGGCGCGCGCGGCCAGGCTGGCGCGGCCGTGCGCGCGGCGGCGGCCGCCCTCGCGGCCGCAGCCGCCTTCGTGCCAGCTCACCGGCCTGGGTACGGGCAAGCCGCCTGCGTGCGCACCGCTCCAGCGCCTCAAGGCAGGCGCCCAGGGGTAGGCAGGCGCCGCGCGCTGAGCGTACGCCTCCTCCACGGTCCAGAGCACAGGTAATGAAGAGCTTCTGGATTGCACTACTCACAACTGAAGTGGTCCCGCTCCAGGGGCCTTTCATGAGACGGGTCCACCGGCCCGGGGCCGGGGTCCGCACCTCGTACGCGTGCGCCTCGGCCTCGGGTCCCGGCCGCTCGGCCCAGCGGTAGAGGTACATGCGCGCCTGCACCTGCATCATGCTGCTGGGGTATGTGTCGCCCAGGCGCACGGACAGGCAGAGCGCGCCGTCCAGGTGGCCGAGCGTGGCGGCGTCGGACAGCACGAGCGTGTTCTCGGAGAGCGTCGGGAAGGGCACGCCGCGGCGCGGCGGTGCGGACAGCCGCCGCGACAGCACCGACGGCGGCACCAGCTCGGCAAGGCTGCGCTGCGGCTCCACCTCGTGGAACCTGGCGGCGCGCCCTCATAGGGAAGGGTTAGGGTTTGCGCACGCCCGCCTGAGGGTCGCCCGTATGTGCACACACGTCAGTGTGTGAGGATGCGCATGTGATGCCTTTGAGTGTGGCGTGCTGCACACGCTCCAGAGCGCGGTCCTGCTGGCCGCACGCCCGGCGGCGCGCATGCGCGGGTGGGCGCCGGCGGGCAGGCGCTGGGTGTCCGTGTGCACAGGGGGCATAGGCCGCAGCAAAGCCATGCGGACGCGGCTGGGCGCGGCGCGGCGCCGCCTGCTGATTGCCCTAAGCGCGCAAGCGGGCCCCGGCACTGCCACCCGCGCATCGCTCGGCGCTGCATGCGCGTCACTGGCGGGGGCGTCAGGCGGCGCGGGGCGCGCCGCGACAGGTCGACCGTGTGCTGCGTCAGCCCGGCCGGCGCGGGGTGCACGATGGGCGCAAACACGTAGCCCCAGTGGATCTCGCTGGGCAGGTAGCTGCGCTTGGCGCTGAACAGCGCGCCCGCCTCGGTCACGCCCTCGAAAGTGACCACCACCTCCGCGTGCAGCGCCTGCCGCCGGGGCACGGAGTTAAGGGGCGGGCCTCCCTGCCCCTGTTACGCCCTCGCCTGCCCCTGCCCCGGCTCTGCGCTGGCTGGAGCAGCGCCGGCAGCAGTCACTGGCAGCGCAGACGTGCTGCACGCCCTGTCCTGCTGCAGGATGGTTTTGGCTCGCCCCTGCGCCTTTGAGAGGGCGCCTGAGGCAGCACCAGAGCGAGCCGGAGGCGCAGAGCCGCTCAGCACGGCGGAGAGCCGCTCGCTCCGCAACAAAGCAGCTGCGGCTGCAGGGGCAGCGTGGGTGGCAGGCACGGCGGGCGCCGAGCGGCACGCGGGAGCGCCGGGCGGCCGGGCGGCACCGTCAGCGAGTCCGACGTGTGCCCAAAGAGCGGTGAGCGCTCGTCCACGGTGTGCTCCATGACCACGGGCAGCAGCAGCAGCAGCGGCGCCGGCGGCGTGAGCTCCAGCGGGTCCGCGCGCACCTGCGGCGGCAGGAGCCCTAAGCCTAGCCTGGCATGAGGCTCGGCTGTGCAGTTGCGCGTTGGCCGGGACAGGGCTATGCTCATGGGGTGAAACTCATCCCCTCCAGGCCTGCTCTGCCATGTGCGCATCCACCGAAGAGGCCCTCACCCTGGTGACAATGCAGCCCCGGACTCAGCGGGCTGCAGATGCGCATTGTATCAGACCCGCGCAGGGTCAGGCTGCTGACATACTCGCGCGCATGCAGCCGGACGGGTCAAGACGGAGCGAAGCCGGGCCGCTGCTGATTGGGTCCGTCGAAGCGCCGAGCGCACCGGGATGTGCTCGCCCTCGGCGGTCGTGCGCGCTGTCCACGTGTACAGCACCGCGCTGACGGTCGGCGAGACCACCTGCGTCTGGCGCACGTCCGCGATGCGGAACATGAGCTTGAGCACGCTGTCGCGGCGCGCGATGACGGCGCAGTCGCTGATGAAGACCGTGCGCGCGCGGTTCTTGGGGTGGCTGATGCGCGCAAAGATGATGCCCTGCGCGCGCGCGCGGCCTCAGGGTCTGCCACCCGCGCGCGGCGCCCTCGCGCGCCCGTGCACGGCGCTGGGCTGGTGTTATGGCAGCGGTCACAGCATGCAATGCGCGGCACAAACGCTCCGCCCGCTTTGCTGGACTTCAGCAGACCCTGCCCCCAATTTCAGACGGTGAGCGCTTGCCCTGCTGCAGCCGCAGCCAGGCAAGCGGTTGTCTGCCAGAAGCTTCCTGGACAGAGCTGGGGCGGGCTGCGCCGCAGGGCTGCGCGCCAGGGCGCCGCGGCCGGCGCGGGCCGCACCAGCGTGACGGCGTCCAGCAGTTGGCCATAGATGACTTCGCTCGCCACCAGCCACGCGCTCACCCAGCAATCGCGCGGCGCGCGCGTGCCGTAGCCTGCGCCCGGCGCCGCACAGGGACTCTTAGCCCTAACTTCAGCGGCCTAAGCGGACCCGTCCGCCGCCCCGCGCCCGCCCCTCGGCAGCGCCGCGGGCGTCGCGGCAGCGCCGAGCCGCGCTGAACTTGCGGGAGCGCGAGCACGCCGCGGTGCGCCGGCGCACAGGCGGCCAGGCCGGGCGGGGGCTGGCATGCGGGACGCAATGGCGCCGCCTGTGCGGTAGACCCACTGGCGGGCCCAGCAGCGGGGTGCCGCCGCAAGGCAGGGCGCAGGGGCTCACCAATGGTCTGCTGCGTCTCGGTGGCAAACAGGAACGCCGACAGGTAGGTGCGTCGCCGGTCGAATCCGTGCACGCACTTTTTGTCCCACCTGCGGCGCAGCCGCGGCCGCCGGCGTGGGCGCGCAGGGCGCGTGCGCACAGCAAGGCTTGCCGTTCGGCGCGGGGCAGGCACGCGCGATCGAGCCCACTGGGCTCCGCCACGGACGTGCCGGGTGCAGGGCAGGGCCCATGTGCACGCACGCCGTGCATGTGAAGCTAGTGTAGGCCATGCACACCGTCACAGGGTGCTGTGCCAAAGCATCCGCGGGGAGTGCACGTGACGTGCGCCGTGGGGTTGGCGCACCAATACACGCTGTGCCAGATAAGCGCGCCCACCGCAGGAGGGGCAGGGCACATGGCGTGCGCGCTAAAGGGTAAGGGTTGGGGGGGGGGGGGGGGGGGGGCACCAGTATGCGCTGTGCCAGATGAGCGCCCACAGCGTGAAGGACAGCAGGGCGCATGGCGTGCGCCGTGTAGGGTTAGGGGTTGGGGGTGAGCGCACCAGTACACGCTGTGCCAGATGAGCGCCCACAGCATAAAGGACAGCAGGTACGCCGCCGCCATGAGCGCGAGCGCGATCGGCAGCCGCAGGTTGAGCATGGAGTAGAAGAAGTCTGCGCGGGGCGTGCGCGTCGGCGCCCGCGCCGGCTGCCCCGCGCGCGCGCGCGGGCGCGGCGCGGCGCGCGCGCGCCTGCTTGTCTGTGACCTCGCAGGGTTCTCCTGGGGTCTCCAGTTTTACATATAGCACTCCTCGACCCTTAATGGCGATAAATTCAGCATGGGCACTCGATGCGGGCTGGCTGCCATGGCGCGGCGCGGTCCTTATGATGCAATGATGTAGAAGGCTCAGCTCGCAGACATTCAGGTGCAGCTTCTGCACACGGCATGGGGGCCCCCGCACCCCGCTTCCACACGTGGTAGTTGAGCGTGACGCCGCGGAAGCCGCCAAAGTTAACGCGCGAGCGGCCGGCGTGCCGGCCGGTCTCCACCAGGCTGGCGCGCTTTTGCCGCTCGCGCGCCTCGTGGAAGAAGCCTGGCGCGGCGGAAACCAGGCGCTGGGGTGTCCAGCCCTGCTGCTGGGGTGGCTCACCTTATCATAAACCCTATCACATGCCATGCGGCAGAGCAAGCACCGCTCCGCCTGCAGCACGGCGGTTGGGGCGCGGGGCGCTGCGCGAGAGGGATGTGGGGTGCTGCGAGCCGGGAACGCCAGCCGAGAGCAGGCCCCCATGTGTCACCAGGGGTGGCTTGGCAGCGAACGACCCTGCGCCTGGTGCTTGAGCAGGGCCGGCGGCGCACAGGTGCCACAGCGCGAGGTTGCACACCCTGTGACGGCAGACAGGGCACAGACTTGCATGGGCAAGGGCAACGCGCGAGCATTGAGAGCACACGCAGGCCGCCCAGCAATTTCAGCACAGCAGCTGTTGAGGTTGTTGTTGCACAACCATTGGCGCCTTGCGCGGCGCTCGGGACCCCAAAGCCAGGGGAAGAATGATGTTGAGACAAAGCTGAGGCTGAGCGAAGCACCTGTGCCGCGGTCGGGGTGGCGCAGCAGCACCGAGGGCGGGCTGACGTCCACGCCCGCGGCCGACGACGCGGCCACCGCCATCGGGTTGGCGCGCGCCGGGAACGCGCGCTGCGCCAGCGTCGGCAGCGGCGCGGCCGCCTCCTCCGCCTGCCGGCGTGCACCACAGGCCGCGTGGGCTTTTGCAGAGGTGCAGGCATGCCTGTGCCAGCCCGCACCCCCCTCATAATAAGCACTTGGTGGCGCCGGCTGCGGCGGCGCTTCGCCGCGCTCTGCACGTCTGGCCCCAGCTGCCCCAGGCTCTCCAAACGGCGTAGCCTGGGGCCTGCTTGTGCGCCAATTTCTTGCACTGTGCCAGCGCTGGCGGCGGCGCTGCTGGTCCACGCCTCCACTGCCGCCAGGAATTTGAAGGGAGCGTGCGCGTTGCTTCCGTGCTGCTTGGCAGCAACTGTGGCGTCACTGTGGCCTCCGAATCCATCCCGGCCCCAAAGCACTTCAACACCTACTGACGAGCACGCGCACACTTCGGTGCGGCGGCAGAGCAAGCCAGCATGTCGCTCCCGATCATATAGCATATCTGGTTTCCTCTGCACGCAGACTGGTGCTTCTGCCTCACGCTGCTCAGGCTCAGCACGCTCGTATCACGTTTGACATAGCACATGCACAAGTGCTAGAAATCGTACGCGTATAGTACAGCTACCTGACTTGAAGCCTGCTGCAATAGCATCTCTCAGCACTGTGATAACATTGCTGAGAGTGGCGCCACTCGTACGCACTGAGCATGCTCTGCTAAGGAGGCCATCAACATCACTGCCAGCAGCACCTACAAAGTACTGCACATTGAGTGCTGTGTCAAGTGAAAGATCCGCGCCTGCTCAGGAGGGTTAAACATGTCGTCCCGCAGCGGCGCCCGCGCATACGCCTTGAGCGTATTGTTGGACTGCGAGTGCATAGTCTGCGGCGAGCCCGGCTCCAGCAGCGGGCTCCCATGATCAGGCCCCGCGCCGCCGCGCTTCTTATCACTGCCCCGCCGGGGCCAGGGAAAGCGCATCGCGGCGCGCTTGGCTCACCTCAGCCCGCCAGCTGCCCCATCGCACCAACAACCATGCCCGTGCTGTGCTTCCATGTTTGCGTACACTCGTCGAGGTCGTTTTGACAAGCTGGGTTCAGATCTAAGTTTGGCTGCAGCTGTGAAAAGGCCCAGGCAGAGAGCTTCTTCTTCGCCTTCTCCACGGTCACTGTTGCCAGAGCTGCTGGATGATTTTAAAGGCCTCGCGCAGGCCATGGGCAGTGCGTGCTATCCATTTGTTCCCCAACTGCAACTGCTCAAAATGCTCTGCGCAGGCTCTGACCCCGGCGCATCATGCAGCCGGAGCCTGCACGTGAGAGCGGATCGCCAGGCCACACTCAGAGCAGCCTGTATGGCTGAGGCACGCCGCACGCACACGCCGCACGCACAAAGCAAGTTTACGCTGCGCACACGCTGCCAACGCACACCAAGCCAACTCGCTCCACTGCCTGTTGATACAGCCGCTCACACCTCAAGCAGGGCGGGGCGCGGCCCTGCAGCACGCCAAACGCGCCCGGCCTCCCAGGGCCGCTTCCACCCAGTTCCGCTCTTTCAATCCTGCACACTGTTCACGTCACGCGGTCGGCAACGACGCACGCACGGTACCAGCCCTGCAAGGCCCGCTGTGTCTCTAGCACTGCGCCAGGCGCCCAGGGCCGCAGCGGACACCACGGCGACGCGCGCGCACTCGTCGCCACATACCAAAGCAACGCACAGGCCTTGCAGGCCCGCCTTCACGCGCGGTTTGCACGCAGGGGGTGCATGTCCGCGACAGGCGCGTGCACTTGACCCCGCAAGCCCCGCAGCGCGCGCGACCTGGCGCGCCAGACACGCAGCGGCGGCGCCGCGGGGCGCGCCAGCGGGCGCGCCGGCCGCGCCGCGCGCAGGCGCCCGCCCAGGTCCGCGACCGCGCCTCTGAGGGTTAGGGTTAGTATTAGGGTAGGGCTAACCCCGCTAGTGCGTGCGCGACTTGGCGCGCCAGGCGTCCAGCGGCAGCGCCTCCAGCCGCGGCAGCGTGCGCGCCAGCCAGGCGTACAGGCCGGCGCCCAGGCCGACCGCCGCGTACGACAGCAGGTAGTAGCCGTCATGCGTCACGACGCACGTGCCGCCGGCCGCGCCGCACGCGCCGCCGCGCCCGGCCAGCGCCTTCTGCGCGGCCGCGCACGGCAGCGCGGCGAACGCGGCGCTGGGGCCGTCGGGGCCGTCGCAGCGGCGCACGGTCAGCAGGTCCACCAGCGCGAACATGACGAGCTTGGGCAGGATGACGCCTGCGCGCAGCCGCCCATTTAGGGTATGGTAGGGTAGGGCGTAGGCGCGGCGGAGCGCGGGCTGCGGCATGTCGCGCGCGTGGCGCTGAGCGCGGCAGGGGTGGCGCTGCCAGGGGAGCAGGCCGTAGCGCACGCATTGCGGCCTGTCTTGCAGGGAGCCCCCGTTGCAGGCACTGCAGCTGCCTCAAGTGCAGGAACGGACCGCGAGGACCTACGCACTTGCGCATCGCAGACCCGCACATAACGCACAGCAGGCTGCCCCGCGTGTGTCGCTACAGGCCCGCTTGCATGTCAGCACCGGCGCCGAAGAGCGGAAGCTGCATGCGCAACCGGTGGTCCACAGCACAGGAGGCGACATGCACCCCGCAGCCGCCGCCGCGCCAACCCTCCAACATGTCCACTCCCAGCCAGGGTCGGCGCGGCGGCCCCAGCGGGCGCGTGTGGCTATACCCTGCCATATCCTAAAAGTTGACAGGGTAGGGCAGGGTAGACACCAAGGCAGCCCCGGGCGGGTGCGCGCCCATGTTGGCGATGGTGTTGAGCAGCGTGAGGTAGGAGCCGCCCATGCCGGGGTCGCTCACGCGGTTGTACAGCGAGCCGAGCGCGGTGAACATGAGCGTGGACGTGAACGAGGTCGCCACGCCGGCCGCCGCCAGCGCCGCGAACGCGCGCGGGTGCTCGCCCAGCGAGGCCGCGCCGCGCGGGAAGTAGTACACCTGGCCGCGCGGCGCGCGGCGCAGTTGTAAGAGCGCTCAGGCTGCCGCCGCCTCCAGGCGCGCCTTGCTTACGGGGCCCCCAGACACAACAGAAGGACATTGCGATCTCCCGTAGCAGCAGGCCACACCCTGGGCGGCATCCTACCAGACCACTCCTGCTCGACATGCCTCAGGGCACTCCACAGCCCTTTCTGTGCGGCCACTAGTCCACCACCGCATGACGCAGCCCAGGAACCTGAGGTTTTGAGCGGGCGGCCGGGTCATGGCCGCACCATGGTGGTGACGATCGCGGCCATGCCCAGGCGCAGGCGGTAGCCGGCCAGGAAGGGCCGCGCGGCGCTCGCGCGCGCCGCCCAGCGCCCGGCCACCAGCGCCGACACCACCTCGATCGGGAACTCCAGCAGCACCTGCGCGCGCGCGGCCCGCGCAGCGGGTGAAAACTGAACCCCTGGCAGGCAGCGGGGCGGCCGCCACCCAGGCCTGCAGGACCTGGGCATGGACCAACCCAGCAGCAGGTCGACGACGCCTGTCCCGCGAGGTCGCGCACGACAGTTTGTAGGGCATACGGCCCTACCCTAACCTACATATACCCTACCCCTACCAACGCATTTTTCCTGACACACGGCGGGCGGCGCGCCAGGCCGGCCAGCGCCTCCTTGGCCACGCCCTTCTCCAGCAGCTTCAGCGGCGCGGCCTGCTCCGCCGGCAGCACGCCCAGCCGGAACACGAGCAGCACGAGCGCCAGCTCGCGCACCTGCGCCGCCCGCCCTACAGGGTTGGGTTGTGTTTGCCTCTAGTTATACTGCATTGACAGGGTGCGGGCGGGCACCGGGTCGGCCGGCGGCGCTCGCGCGGGGCGCTGGGCGCGCCGCGGCGTGAGCTGCGCGCGGATCGATGCGGCGCCCGCGCGGGTGCGGCAGGGCGCGGTGAGCGCCCAGCCGGCTCTTCTGAGGACCACCACGATGCATCGGGTTACCGTGTCTATCGGAGACCCTGCATCAGGAACAGCTGCACAGCACCAGCCTCGTTCAGCAAGGCTTAGAAGGCCCCCGCCCGGCGGACAGACACTGCCACCGTGAGCACCGCGCCCATGGACATGAAAGGACGCCCACTGGTCCGCCGCAGACCCTGGCGAGGGCGCGCACCGCTGGCAGCGCTGCCACGCCGGCCAGCTGCTCATACGCAGCCCGCAGGCCCCGGCGCCCCTCCGCGACCTCGCCGCCCGCGTCCTCCACATCTGCGCGCCTTGCCACGGCGCTTCAGCACAGCCTGGTGCCCATGGTCCCTATGGTGCCTGCGACCCGTCACGCTCCGGTCTTGGTCCTTTCGGCCTCACCTGCTGCCACCTGCCCACATTGGCGAGGTCTCGGAAAGCCTACCACCTAAGTGCCAGTAAGTGCCAGTGACCATGGCTCGTCCCTGCAAGTGCATGTGCCCTGTGGTTTCAAGCTCGAGCCAAGCTCGGCTCGCCAGGCTCACAAAGGTAATTCCCTACCAACGCACGAGACTCTTCCGCACCCCTGGGGTAAGCGGTGGGGCGGTGACCAGACACAAAGTCGTCATGCAGGCCCCGGAAGCCACGCCGCGCAAGCGGCCGATGCACGCGCAGCCCGCTGACTCGCCGGGCCGCGCACCGCCCTGCTGGAAGTTGCGCTCGGCCTTGAAGTACGCGATCGCCAGCGTGATGGCCAAGTAGGCCCAGCCCCACGCGCGCAGGTACGTCGCCAGCGGCAGCAGGCCCTCCGGGGCGGGGTGCCGGCGCAGGTGCGCGTTGCAGAAGCCCGCGTCGTTCAGCGCCAGGAACACCGTGAACGACGCGAAGTAGCCCAGGTTCATGCCAATCGTCTGGCAGGTGGATGCGTACCTGCGCGCAGGTGGCGCGCGCGCCGTTTCGCGCGGCCTTACCTTAACCTTATCCACCCCTACGCGGGCGTACACGCAGATATGGTAGGGCTATTGTTGAAAGGCTCAAGAGTGCAGCCGTGTGAACGCGCGGCATCGTGGACACGCTCACTTCAGTGCAAGGCGCCGTGCGGGCGCGCGCGGGGCCGGCGCGCGCCCGATGTTGCGCCGCGACAGCAGCGTCAGCGCCCAGCCGTCGACGGCGATGTCCTGCGTGGCGGCCAGGAGCACGAGGAAGAAGAACAGCGCCGTGATCGCCCCGATGTTCGCCGCATTCAGCCGCGCCTCCGCCCAGCCGGCGCTCAGCAGCATCAGCATCGCACTGGCCAGCTGCACGGGCACCTGCGGGCGCCGCGCGGCCGCGCATGGCCACACGGCTTTGTTTGTGCTGCGAAGGCTGGGGCATGGTGACATGCAGCACGCCTCGGCCCAGCCAGGGCTCGCAAAGGATCAGCACGCACCCCGCCGGCTGCACTGGCGGCCGCGAGGCGCGCAGCACGTCACAGGCGTAACCAGGGCGGCGTGCGGCGGCTGCAGACGCGAGCTGCACAGACGCCGTGCGCGTCTGTGCCGGCGGCGGCCCTGCGGTCTGGGGAAGCAGACAGTGCACGCGCGACAGGGCTGCGCTGCCCCAAGTCAGGGCTGGCTGCGCCACAGGCACTTGCCTGTCAAGGCAGACACGGTCGCTCTCGCATGAGCAGCTCAGCAGGCGCGGGAGTCTTGAGAGACACCTACGCCGCGTCAGCACAGCCGCCGCAGGGCCGCGCGGGTGTGCGGAGAGGGTAGGGTAGGGTTGAGGCTAGGCCCGCACCACCCACGACTTGCGCCGGCCGAACGCGAGCGAATACACCGAGTCGACGACCGGGCTCCACAGCAGCTTGAACGAGTAGGGGTACGACGCGACGCTGAACACGCCGATCGCCGTGTACGACGCGCGCGCCTGCAGCAGGAACGGCCTGCGCAGGCCCCGCGCCGCCTCAGCGACGCGCTCGCGCCGAGCCCGCCTGCGGCAGGGTGGAACAGTGCTGCGTGCCTGCAGCCAGGCTGGAGAGAGGGCTTCTGGTCGGGCAAGGCGCACCTCCCTGCGAATACGGCGTGCGCACGCACGCGACAGCGCGCAGCCTGTGCAGGGCGCCGCATGGAGGAGGCTGGTGTGAGGTGTGGGCGGGAAATGAGGCGCGCACATGGCCCCCATGGTCAGCCCGAGCGGGACGCCCTGCATCATGTACAGCACGACGAGGATGAGCACGCTCCCGTACTCGCCCTGCAGCCCCTGTGCGGCCCAAGCCTGCGCTCAGACGCTGCTCCCTAACTGGGAGCCGATTGCGGCGCAGTAGGCTGCAGGCCGCAGCCCAGCTGGAACAGACCACCAGCCTCAGTCTGCGCGCCCAAGGACTGGGCGCTTTCATCACAGTGAACAGGCAACATAGAGCTATCAGCCAAGCCCGGCTCCTGCTCCTGCAACACCCGGTGCTGCTGGCCGCGCAGCGCACCGTGGGTTCCTCTGCCGCAACCGGGCTGGCCGCTCTGCCACTGCCCGCCGCCAGGCCCAGGCTCTGGCACCTGCGCGGCGGGGGCGTCTGCCTGCGTGCCTCGCCGCCGCCCTGCTCTGCATCCTGGTGAGGGGCGGCTGACGCTGGTCGGCTGCGCCGGGACGCCTGCGCCGCACGCAGTAAGCGGGTGAGCACCTGTGGCTGCAGCTGACACGGTTTGCCGACAGAAAGGCTTCAGCAGCCTCGTGCAGTGCATCTCAGCGCCGGCGGACCTTGGCCATGTGCTGTGCGCTCTCCGCACACGGGTGGTGCTGGGTGTGTGCGCTCCGCGGCCACTCCCCGCGCAGCGGGCGCCCCGCACGTCCAGCCCGCCCCCGCAAAGCGCGCGTGCCCGGGCCAGGCTGAGATCAAGCGCTGCCGCCGGCTGCAGCCAAACAATCTAAGCTACAGATCTTCGGCACAAGGTCGCGGCGAGCTCGCTGAGCGCACACAGGGGCTAGGATGTCTGCCTTCGTGCGACAACGCTCTACGAGCAGTGATAGTAACTCCAGCAGCTCGTGTTCCTCGGGCCTGCTCCTTGCAAGCCTGTTTGCTGAACCCTGATAGGCTTTCTTGCCTTCTTTTTCGCCATAAGCAGATGTGATCTGTAGTAGCTCGTTGAAGCTGCGGAGACGGGTTGAGTGGTGGTACTGGTCCTGGTGGTCATGCAAAATCCCCTGCTGTGACACATCAGGTGCGACAGCCCTTGTGAGCGGATGGCCGACCAGGGCGGGGCGTCTGCTAGGTCCGCGCAGCAGGCGCTCACCAAGTTCCAGGAGCTCGAGTCCCAGGTGCGCTTCCGCGGGGCTGCAGCCGCCCCTGCAGCAAGACGCCTAGCGCGGGCGCCCTTCTCTGCAAAGTGGCTTGCGCACCATGAGCACCTCTCCTTCCCGTCTGACTCCTTGGGGGTTGTCAGCCTGGCAGCAGACTTCCCCTTTCACTGATCAAACACCGCTGCAGAGTTGCCGTTGCGCCCGCTCTCATGCTTGGCTCACTTGCTGTGCCCTCCTGTGGCCACCGCTCTGCAGCAGCAGCGTGTTGCAGCGGGTGGTACTGTTCATTGGCAGCCATCTTGATGTATAGTCGGCGCTTGGGCAGCATCAGCAGCGTGCTCGGCTGCGCGCAGTGGCAGGCATTCGGGCAGAAGGTGGCGGCGCGCGGCGGTGAGCAGGGCGAGGGCGTGCGCCGCAGCGCCGGCCTGCTGGAGGCGGCGCGCCGCCGCTTCGCGCCCAGCCCGGACGTGCGCCCGCGGCCCCTGGGGCTGCCAAGCCAGCCTCTGGCGCTGCCTGCCAAGGAAGCGGCACGGCTGCGCACCTAGCGCGCCGTCTGCGCCGCGAGCGCGCTCTGCTCCCGCGCAGGAGCGCGAGCCGTGGAGCGTCGCCACGGCGCCATGGGCCGCGCGCGCGGGCGCGCACGGCGTCGTCGCGCCGCCCGCGTCCCGCGTCTTTGTGGCCGCCGCCAAGCCGCCGGCGGCCGGCCGCGAGGCGGCGCGGCCCGGCGGCGGCGCCGGGGACGAGAACGGCGTGCTGGCCGAGGCGACCAACGTGGTGCTCGCCGCCGCGGACGGCGCGCGGCGCAAGTACGCGGCCGAGGTCGAGGCGCTCAAGGTGGGTCCCCGCCACGACGCGCCGGCCGGCAGCCTGCCGCGTCCTGCGCGGCGCAGCAGGGGGCGCGGCAGGGAGCGGGGGGCTGGGGCGCGCGCGGATGTGCCCGTGCGCGCGCCGCTCGCGGCCCGGGCGCGACGCACGCCGGGGCGCCCCGCGTGCAGGCCGAGGCCGAGGCGTGGGCGCGCAAGCGCGAGGCGCTGGCGTCGGAGGGCGGCGCGGCCG
>JAABUV010003194.1_pt1 | contig 21121 bp, 21 predicted proteins | sample 5559971 | NCBI WGS metagenome assembly JAABUV01 (sample SAMN10711881, study PRJNA513362) | rock metagenome | isolation source: Antarctica rocks | place: Antarctica: Victoria Land, Knobhead nord | collected 2015-12-19
CCCACCTAGCGAGTACCAGCACATGCAGAGCAGCGCATGTGACTGTGCACCTTCACATGCGCGCTTGCTAACATACAGCAGGTGGTCTCTAGAGACTAGTGCTGCAGCACTGACTGACATTTGGGTAAGCAAGGTGCGGCTGTGTACAGTTGCTGCCCTGTGCAGGCAGTCACAGCGTGGTGCAGGAATTCTGCCAGCTCTGCACTTGGGTGATGACGCACTACGGTGCAAAAATGAAAGCGCATTGTCGCAGGTGAGCTTCCACTGATGACACTGAAGCCAGTAAAGACACTGCATGCCCCGCAGGTGGCAGCCTTAAAGCCATGCGACAATGAAAGCGCTCAAGGCTGCTGCCACCTCGTGCATGCCGAGTGCGGCACACCTCTGCAGCGAACCAGAGGCATATGCACTGCACTATCAGGCGCACATTTCACTCGCACAGCGGGGGCGATGAGCGCATAGAGTGCAAAATCCCAGGCGCCACGCAGCGCTGCGCAAATGGCAACCATGTGCACAGCCGCGGCCCTGTCTGGCTCCAGCACACTGCCGCGGGCAGACATCACGTCGCTTGTATGTTCGACATGCTCTTGGCATCTCAGTGCCCTTGAGCCCAGGGCATACGCATCAAAATAGCAAGAGCAGCTGCGCAGCATGGGCAGAGCATGCCAGTACTTCAATGCCACGCTAGAAGGAAAGTGGCTGCCATGCGCAATGTGACAGTACAAACCAGAGAGCGAGATACGACGTGCATTCGTGTGGTGCGACCAGCGCAACAGGTGACCGGCCTCAGGCAACAGCAGAGCCGTGACACAACAATGGAGACTATGTGTAAGCTATCGCATGCATGTGCAGTACACCACATGTGACAGAAGGGTGTCAAGCGGCAGTACTGCAGCTGCTTGATGCTGGCACATGCATTGGTCCGTGTGCAGGGGAAGTGCGCTGAGCGCAGAGGATGCGCCGGGCATCACGCATGCAGGGACCCAGAGGAGAAAGAGTGTCATGCAGATATCCGGTTGTGGTATATATGAAGCCACATGTGAGCCGTGCATAAGGCAAGGGGGTTGAGGCTGTGTGCCAGCAGGCTGACGCAGCGCCGGCACTGGGAGCACACCAGAAATGCACCGCTGGCACACGCAGGCCTGCAGAGCCGTGCCTGCTGGGCGAGACATCTTGGCTGCGGCTGGAGGCCCTGCTACGGCTGCTCTGCAGCGCCGCGCGCTGTGCGCCATGCGCCTTGCATGCCTCGCCTGCTGAGCTGACGTACAGCCACCTGCACGCGGTCCAGCGTGTGGGCATGCTGCATTGCGCAGGCTGGCCCACAGGTGCAGCACAGGTGCAACCCCCATAATGCACCTCACGCCACCCAAGCCTCACTGACAGGTGCACAAGGCTCAGATCAGGGCAAAGTGGTGGCAGCTAGCTGCAGGGAGACAACGCCAGGACCTATGTACACCCATTCTCCGCCCCGTCCGCTATGCAGCGCCGCGCAAGGTACGTAGGTGTGTGTCGGGCGCAGAGCCTCTGCGGCCTATGGTCTCGCTACTGTGGTGCTCGTCACACCCTCCAGTACTGCTCAACCATGCACATGTAGGGGCGCCGGATGACCGGCTGGCCAGCTGTGTGAATGCTGCCCTATGAACAGGATGCGGGACACAGCGCACCATTCCCTCCAGCAGGTGCGCCTTGCACCGCCGCGGCCGCCCTCCCAGAAAACCGAACGAGGGCCGCTTTGTGCAGCCGATGGCCTCACACTTCGGATTCACTAGGTCTACCTACAATGCAGACACTGCAGGTCAGCAGCTGCTTGCACTCAAGTATCATGCCCCTGCGCCAGCATGCGCACCATGCCCTCCAGCAGGTGCGCCTTGCACCGCCGCGGCCGCCCTCCCAGGAGGCCGAACGAGGGCTGCTTTCCGCAGCCAATGGCTTCACACTTCGCATTCCCTACATCTACCTGAGACATGAGCACTGTAGGTCAGCAGCTGCACACTCACAATACGCGTGTCATTGAGCCGTCAGGCGCACCATATCCTCCAGCAGGTGCGCCTTGCACCGTCGTGGCCGCTCTCCCAGGAGGCCGAACGAGGGCTGCTTTCCGCAGCCAATGGCTTCACACTTTGGACTCTGGACATTTTCCTAAGACGTGAACACTGCGGGTCAGCATGTCCAAACAGTCAAATGTGCCCCTGAGCCAGCAGGCGCACCATGCCATCCAGCATGTGCGCCTTGCACCGTCGTGGCTGCTCTCCCAGAAAACCAAATAAAGGCTGCTTTGCGCAGCCATCTGCCTCGCATCTCGGAGCCACTAAGTTCACCTAGGACATGAACACTGCGGGTCAGCCTGTGCAAATGAGATACGTGATGATACGTGGCCCTGAGCCAGCATGCGCACCATGCCCTCCAGCATGTGCGCCTTGCACCGCCGTCGCTGCTCTCCCAGAAATCCGAAGGAGGGCGTCTTTGCGCAGCCACCTGCCTCGCACTTCGCCAGGCACACCTAGGCCTTGAACACTGCAGGTCAGGAGCTGCAAAAATTATTGTACGTGTGTCTCAGCAAACATGCGCACCGTGGCCTCCAGCCTACGCGGCTTGCACCATCGCAGCCGCTCTCCCAATAAGCCGAAGCGAGGCTGCATCGCGCAATCACTTGCCTCACACTTTGGACTTCCTACCAGACGTCAGCAGAACCAGCACACGCAACACCTGCTGCACCGTGCAGACCCTCCACAAACAGAGCGAGTTCATAAAACGTACCAGCTGCCCTGGCTGCAGGTGCAGGCGCAGCCTGCTGCGCCTGGCAACAGGGAAGCACTGCGCCAGCGCAGGCACGCTCTGGCCCCACCACCCACTTTGAGCGTTGCGAGGTGCACCAGCGCTTGCCAAGCCAGCCCGGGTAAGCACAACACAATAAGTTGTTCTTTGTTCAAAAAAGCAACCCTCGCACAGCTAGCCTTGGTTTGCAATATACTGACAGTGCTTCGCTCAAGCAGTGCGTGTTGACAGGTATGTGCACCGCAGCCCACCTGACACTGGCGCACGGCTGGGTCACTACCAGGCAACAGCGGCGTGCCAGCAAAAGAACGGCGTAGCATGACCAGCAAGAGCACGAGGTTGGTTTCCTGTCCTGCACCTGCACACAGCGGACGGCCCACAGCGACCACGCACTCGTGGAGGTAATTCCTGATCCACCAAGTAGTTCTGCACACAGCACTGCTGCAACAGCAGTGCTGCACCAGCACACACCCCTATCTCATCCCGGGAAGTGATGGAAGGCCATAACAACATCATTTCCGCGATATATCTCAGCTTAAAAGCTCTCAAGAGGCTGCAGCCCAGGCCACGAGCTCTGGTGAGGCTGTGCCAAGGCTTGCAAAGGCTGCACGCAGGCAAACAGCACGGAATGCAACACACATTGTGAAGCGCGCTAGGCGCACGCCTCGAGACGGTGCGGCTCGGACAGCCTGCCGAGTAGCGCGGAAGCTCATGCTGAGCCGGGTCCCTGCCATGCTCGCCCGCGGCCGCCCCAGCAGCTGGCCGCGCCAGGGCTGTCGGCCGGTCACCTGCGCGGCCAGCGCACAGAGCCTGACGCTCGCCCGCCCCGACGACTGGCACCTGCACGTCCGGGACGGACCTGCGCTGCAGGCTGTGGTGCCGCTGTCAGCGCGGCTGTTTCGGCGCGCAATCATAATGCCCAACCTGCAGCCGCCCGTCACCACCGCCGACCAGGCGCGCCTCTGACGTGAGTGAGTACATAAGAGGCGCGGTAGGGCTGGCGAGCTGCAAGCGGGGTGCCGTCGCATGGCTGTGGCGGCGCCTGTATCTGCGAGCGTGAGAGCGGCGCGCGCTGGACGCACCGCCCGCTGCGGGCGCTGCCACGGCGTGCCCGACGTGAGCACGCAGAGCGCAGCAGCGGGACACGCGCAGCACTGGGCGGCTGCCGCGGCGCGCACAGCCGGCGCCGCGCCGCGCGGCAGGCGCTGGCGTACAGGCGGCGCGTGCTGGGCGCGCTGCCGGCGGCGAGCGGCTTCCAGCCGCTGATGACGCTCTACCTGACCGACCGCACGCCGCCGGACGAGGTGCGCCGCGCGCGCGAGGCCGGCGTGGTCGCGTTCAAGCTGTACCCGGCCGGCGCGACGACCAACTCGGAGTCCGGCGTGACCGACATCGGCCGCTGCCTGCCCACGCTGCGGGCCATCGCGCAGGCAGGTGATCGCGCCGCCCGCCCCTGTCCTGGTGTGGAGCGTGGCCTGTCGCAGCTGCTGCGACAGCCTCGCACATTGCGGATGACGACCGCGGCGGAGGCGCCGCAGCGGGCCGCGCAGAGGCCGGGCCTGCGCGGCGCGCAGGAGGGCCTGCTGCTGCTCGTGCACGGCGAGGTGACGGATCCGGCGGTTGACTTCTTCGACCGCGAGCGCGTGTTCATCGAGACCCGGCTGCGGCCGCTTTTGGATAGCGTGCCGGAGCTGCGCGTGGTTATGGAGCACATCACCACGCGCGACGCGGCCGAGTTCGTGGCTGCCGGGCCCGCCACGCTGGCGGCCTCCATTACGCCGCAGCACCTGCTGCTCAACCGCAACGCGCTGTTCCAGGCGCGCGCGGCCGCGCCGGCGACCGGCCCATGAGCAGCTTGCAGCAGCAGCTTGCAGCAGCAGCTTGCTGCTCCATAGGGGCTGCTCGAGTGGCTGAGCGTGGGGCGCCACACAGGGCGGCCTGCGCCCGCACGCCTTCTGCCTGCCCGTGCTGAAGCGCGAGGAGCACCGCGCGGCCGTGCTGGCGGCGGCGACGAGCGGCTGCGCGCGCTTCTTCCTCGGCACCGACAGCGCGCCGCACGCCAAGGGCGCCAAGGCGCGCGCCGCCTCATCGCGCCGGGCGCGCCCGCCGGCATGCGCGCTGGAGAGGGGCCGGCCGGCTGGCCGCAGCAGCGCTGGCGCTCGCTGACGCTGGTCGCGCATGCGGTCTTCAGCGCAGAACATGCACAGTGGCAGCCTCTGCATGTTGCATGCACTCGAACGGTCACGGGGGAGCATCTTGCGTGCTGTCCAGGCCTTGTCACTGGCGCGTCAGACGGCACGGCTGGTGCAGCCCTGTCATGGGCCCACGTGCGGCGTGCGCGGCGCGCAGGAGGCCGCCTGCGGATGCGCGGGCATCTTCAGCGCGCCGGTCGCGCTGCCGCTCTATGCGCACGCGTTCGAGCAGGCGGGCGCGCTGGACAAGCTCGAGGCCTTTGCCAGCTTCAACGGGCCGGACTTTTATGGGCTGCCGCGCAACAGCGACACTGTGACGCTGCGTAAGGAGCCCTGGGAGGTGCCGGCCACGTACCCGTACGGGGACACCACGATTGTGCCCATGTGGGCGGGCCAGCGCCTGGAGTGGCAGGTCGAGGAGGGCGTGGTGTAGCGCAGGTCTGTCCGTGCACTCGTTGGCCGCACACGCTGTAACCACGCATTTCTGGTCAACAGTCTGGGTGCCACACACAAAACTGAAGGGGCAGGCGCCACTCTGCAACACTGACCAGGAAAGGGGCAGGCAGGTGAGGCTGAGCGTGCTCGGACAAAGAAGCACACGCCCTGGCAGCTACGAGTCCTCCGCCATGGCCTCGCCCGCGCCCGCGCCCTCGACCTGCTCCAGCTCCTTGAACTCCCAGGCGCGCCGGCAGAAGGGGCAGCGCTGCTCGGTCTGGGCGGAGAGCCACTTGGTGATGCACTGCAGGTGGAACGCGTGCCCGCACACGCCCCAGACCACGGGGCTGTCGTCGCCCGGGAACTTGCCGTCGGGCGGGCAGCCATCAAAGGGCATGCGTCAGATGCCGCACACGTCGTCGCCGGCGTTCCAGGTCCAGGTCGCCACGGCATGCCACTTCTTGATCTCCACGTGCCAGGTCATCGCCGCGCGCCCCCAGGCTGCCGTCCTCGCCGCCTGCTGGGATGGCACGGCAGTATCAGCGGCCGCGCCTGTGGCCAACATGACGCGTACAGAGTGCGCAGCCTATTCACGAAGAGGCCTGTCAGCATACAGCGCACCTCACATCTTGATCACCTCACATCAAAGAGCGGCGACGTCTGGGGCCACTTGGAGCGCACGTGCAACAAAGAGTATTTACGAGCGTACAGCAAACAGGTGAACACACAGTCGGTCTGTGCTGTAGCCCTGTCACAAGCTCCTTCAAGGCCTCAATATTGCAGCAAATTATTTGAGACATCAAGCCCTTGGCAGCGGGCAGCTAACCCAAAACCTATGAGGGAATGAGTCGTACACTTCGTCCTGCTCAACACTAGGCTTGTAGTGGACGTAAGTACTCTACCGTGGGAGTGCTCAGGCAGGGGCTGACCGCCTGAGCCAGCTGCAACAGCGTTAGCAGCTCTTGCTAGGTCGTCCCCTGTATCTCACATTCTGCCTCTAGCAGGCCTGTGAATACACTTTTTCCAACAGCGCCAAGGGCGTGTTTCAGTGCCGACGCAATGCGCAAAGCATGACAGCACGCCTGGGCCTCCTGTGCGGCCGCAAACGAACGCTGTGCCTTCTTATTGTTGCCACTGCTTGCTTGAAAAGAGCAGCACTCTCCACGCAGCAAGGTGAGCTCGTCGAGCCCGCTTGCCCCAGCATGCCCTTGCCTGCAGTTTGCGCAGGGCTCGCGCACGCCACGCGGATGGACTGCGTGCAGGCTTGACAGATGGCGGCACGCTGCGAGCTCTGCTCCTGGACGAGCCTGTCGCGCACCTGGATGCGCTGGGAGCGGTGAGCGACGCGCCCGGCAGCCTCGTCCGGACGTTCCTGAGCCCCGCTCACAAGCGTGCGGCGGCGCTGGTGCGGCCCTGCACGCTGTGGGGAGCCTGTCGTGCAAGGCAAGGCAGAGGGTGGGTCCTCACGAGCGGGGCGCCGCGCGCGTAGCTGGAAGCCTGGATGCAGGAGGCCGGCCTGCGCACGTGGGTCGACGTGCTGGGCAACGTGCACGGCCGCGTCGAGGGCCCCGCTGGCGCTCCCGCACTGCTGCTGGGCTCGCACTATGACACTGTGGCGGACGCCGGCAAGTATGATGGCACGCTGGGCATCATAGTCGCTGTGGCCGCGCTCAAGGCCATCCTCCTGCAGGCAGGGCCCCAGAGTCATCACCTATGTGTGCGCTCACAGGCAATGCAGTCTCTGCCTTGTATGCCGTCTTGGTTTTATCAGTTGTGACCAAGAGGCTGCCGCGTGTCCGCAGGCTGCCTGCGACGCGGGCATGCTCTGCGGTGAGGCTGTCGACGCGGCGGTGCGAGGGGGCAGCAACGTGACGGCGCTGCTCGGGGAGCGCGCGCACTCCCTGCTGCGCGCGCCGGTCGAGGTGGTGGCCTTCAGCGACGAGGAGGGCGTGCGGTGCGCCGTCGCGGCACCCTGCCCGCACGCAGCGCCCTGGCAGAGCACCGCGCCGAGTGCGTGGCGGAGGTGGCGTTCGCGCGAGCCGCGGCGCGGCGCGCCGGCAGGCTGCAGAGCACGTTCCTGGGCAGCCGCGCGCTGGCCGGGACGTTCTTGAAGCACGGCATGCTGGCCAGCACGGACAAGCGCGGCGCCAACCTGTCCGCCATCCTACGCGCGGACGGCTACGGCTACGACGGCAGCGCGGACGCCATCGCGCGCCTGGCCATGGCGCCGGAGGCGGTGCAGGGGTACGCGGCGGGGTCACCCGCGACCTGCTGACGTGACCCGAGCTGCCCGCGCCAGTCACACTTCTGCGTGCGCGGGGCTGGCGTTGCGCGGCGCGCCTGGGAGCCATTGGAGCAGCGCGTGCCGCCGCATGCGCGCCCGGCGCTCGGCCCTGCCTGGCAGGGCAGCAGGGCGTGCTGAGATGGCGGGGGCGTGCAGAGAGGGCGGCAGGCCCTGCATCTCACAACAGCAAGTCGCCGCGTGACGTTCGCACGCACGCCTGGACGGCGGGCGCTGGCCGCCGCGCAGGTACGTGGAGGTGCACATCGAGCAGGGCGTGACGCTGGAGGGCCTGGACGTGCCGGTCGCGCCCGTGCGCGCGATCGCCGGCCAGACGCGCCTGGCCGTCATGTTCAAGGGCGTGCAGGTCGGCCGCCCGGCGGTGGCTCGGCCCCGGCGCTGACTGCGCGAGCGGCACCACACTCGGTCGTCAGAGCGGGACAGCATGCTGTCGCTCTCGCATGGCGCCCCGCGCGTGCTGCACTGCTGGCACAGAAGCATCAGCGACAGCACCGCTAGCGCTCGCGCGGTCGCGGTGAGCGAGGCTGTGCGCACGGCCCGGTGTACAGCCTCGCCCCCGGCCGCGCCGCGGCAGCCGAGCCCGCTGACAGGCGGTCAGGCGCAGGGCCACGCGGGAACGGTGACGATGGCCGCGCGGCGGGACGCGCTCGCGGCGGCGGCCGAGGTCATGGTCTGGCTGGAGCGCCGCTGCGGCGACCACTCGCTGGACGACGTGCCGCCCGAGGCGCTGGAGGACCCGAGCCTGGTGTGCACGGTGGGCGAGGTGGGCGTCCACCCGGGCGTCAGCAACGTGATCGCGCGCTACGCCAACATTTCGGTGGACATCCGGCGCGCCCCATGGGGCTGCAGTGATAGGGTAGGGTATTGGGTGCGCTGCATCCCCCGTGTGCTGTGCCGCTCCGTGCCGCAGGCGCTGCGGGGCGGGCAGCGGGCAGCGCGCTCGCCCGCGCGGCGCAGCGCCGGACAGCGTCAGGCAGGCCGCGGCCGAACGCGCGCGCCGCGCGGCAGGGTGCGGCGCGACGATGTGCGGCAGCGCGTCGTCGCCGAGCTCGTGCAGCAGGTGGACTTTGTGTGCAGGCGGCGCGGCGTCGAGTGCGCGGCCGAGGTGGTGCACGCCGCGTCGGCGGTGGCATGCGACCCGGGCATGATGCGCGCGCTGCAGAGCGCATGCATCCGCTCGCAGCAGGCGCGCTGCGCGGCGCATCTTAGGACTGAGGCGGCAGCCTGCGCGGCCAGGCGCTGCGCGCGTGCGCGCGACCTGTCCAGCCAGGTTCTCCTGTTGGGGTCTTGTTGAGATCTCGTATTGCGTCAGGGGTGTGCATGCTCGGATGCGGCCCGTCCCTGTACGCGCTCCGGTCCCCGGCTTTGACCTTGCAGGCGAATGCGCAGGCGCTGGAACGCGTGCTGGCGGCCGCAGGGAGCCCGGCGCCTCTGGGCCCGGCAGGGACCGGCGCGGCCGACACACTGGGCGCGTGCGCGGCGGTGCCCCGGCGCGCGCGGCGCGCGGGCGGCGCGCTCGCCCTGGTCAGCGGCGCGGGGCACGACGCGCTGGCGCTGGCCGACCTGACCAAGGTGCCCCGCAGCACGGCGCCCAGACCCCTTACGCGCGTGCTCCGAGCCGCCTTGGTCGCGCTCGGCTGGCGCTCACGCCCGGCCGCTCCCAGAGCGCATGACCTTCAGCAGCGCATGCTCCAAGCTGCACTGGGAGTACTCGGCTGGCGCTCAAGCCGGGCCGCTCCCGGAGAGCGCGACCTTCGGCTGCACCGTTCCGGCCGCTGCAACGCGCGGGGGCGCCGCAGCTGCGGCGTGCCTGCGCGGCGCTGCACAGCCTTGCATGCGTGGCCGGGTTTCCGGCTGTGCGAGCACCGGCAAGCACCCAGCGGGGGACGGCTGCCGCGCGGCGGCAGGTCGCGATGCTGTTCGTGCGCAACCGGGGCGGCGTCAGCCACTCGCCGGAGGAGCACGTGGAGCCGGAGGATGTGGCGGCCGCGGGCGCGGCGCTGCTCATGTTCCTGCGCGAGCGCGTGCTGCCGGGCGCGGGGGACGCGTCACCCCGGCCCGCGTGCGGCGCTGACTGCGCCAGACACTGCATGTCCTCGAGCGGATTGCATGCGTTGCAAGTTGCGCCGGCGCCAGGCTTTTGCCACATGCGCCACGTCCGTCGCTGACGGTGTCCGCCGCAACAGTCGCAACAAACTCCTAGCCTGCCAAAACACACAGAGGGGCCCCCCACACACACAGACGAATGTACACACATGCGGAAACGCACCAACGTGCGCAGTTACCAAGAGCGCTACGGACAAGTACACAGCCCTGCGATCGCTGGCGCCCTCGCCCACAATGTGTGGCCGCGCACGGCGCGCCCGCGTCACAGCAGCAGCAGGCACCGCTCGGGGAAGTCGCCCACCAGGCGCCTCCAGGGCAGCAGCGACTCCAGCAGCGCAATCGCAGCCTCCTGCGCCCCCGCGACACAAGCGAATCAGCAAGACACGCGACGCGCCACCGCTCCTTGACAGACGATCATCCCTACCAAGCCGCTGCACCTGCAGGAACCTTCCGCGCGTTTGAGGCTTGGCGACAGCGCGCCCGGCATGCGCGCGGCGCAGCCTGCAGCCTGAGTCGTCCGGGCGGGTGGTGGGGCACGAGTCGGGCGGTGGCGGCGGCGCCCCGCGCACCCGGTCCATGGCGGCCAGCTGCGCGACGCGCAGGCCGCCGCGCGGCGCCGCGGCGGCGGCCGCGGCCGCGCAGCCCTCGAGCGACCACTCGTTCGCGCCCCAGGCCAGCCGCAGCTTGAGCAGCGCCGCGTCGGGGTCGCGCCCGGGTGGCGGCGCGCGCGCGCCCGCCGCGCCGCGCACCCAGTGCTCCGCGCCCAGGCCCTCCAGGGCGCGCGGCACCTGGGCGGCCATGGCAGGCCCCCTCTGCTGCTGCGCAAGAGGCTCGGCAACAACTCAGGGCTGCTGCGAGGGCAAGCCGGCGCGCCCATCTGAAGGCCACAGGAAGCGCTTTAGTTGAGGTGGGCCGGATCTGCGTGGAACCCAGGCAGAGCCAGGGAACGAGCAGGCTCGGCGGGCACGGGCGCGCACCTGGGAGAGCACGCAGCCGGGGTCCGCGCGCAGCGCGGCGGCCACGCGCGCGAAGGGCAGCCAGGCGCCCGCGCGGCTGCACAGCAGGTCGCAGGGCGCAAACTCCGCCTTGTAGCGCATGCGCGCGCAGCTCTCGATGTAGTAGCCCTGCCGGCGCGCCGAGGGGCACATCACACAACGGCGCAGCCGCGGCCGAGCGAGACAGTGCTTACCGCGCTCCGGCACATTCGGTCGCACATTCGGTCATGTCGTGCTTGAAACGGCCAAAACAAAAAGCAGGGCGCCGGCCGGCCGGCCGCGCGCCTGGTAGTAGTAGCGCAGCTGCGGGCACGCGCGGCTGGCGTCCGCCACCCAGGCGATCTCGCGCAGCGCGGTCAGCGTGCCCAGGCTCAAGCCCGCCAGGTCCGGGTCCCAGAACGCGTACTTGCTGGACAGGCAGCGCGGCAGCACGTCCAGCACGGCCACCGCGACCAGCGCGCCTGCGCCCCCGCACCCGCGCGCCTCGGACCCTGATCCGCGCTCCGGAGTTGAGCGGGCGCTTGCCTCGATGTCGTCGTGTGCGCTCCCTGCTTGAAGCCAACCAGGGCGGGCGCTCTGTCTATCGTGAACGAGACCGGCGTCGCGTCGCGGTGCAGCCATGCGCCATGACCAGCTCTGTACGCTGACCCGGGGGCTACGCGTCGCGCAGCAGAAGCGCCGCAGCGGCAGATCGCCGCCAAGCACGCGCCGCATAGCGGCGCCCCGGGCCGGCGCACCGTCCAGCCAGTACTGCTGGTGGAAGGTGCCGAAGCCGCACGGCGGGCACTCGCCCGGCGCGCAGGCCGCGGCCGGCACCGGCGGCAGCGGCGTGTCCACCAGGAAGCTGCGGAAGCTCGCCGGGGTGACCTGCGCGGCGCGCCCGGAGCGTGTCGAGCTGCTGCAACTACCCTGACCCTAACAGCGCATGCCTCTTCAGACCGCAGTGCGCTGCGGGCGCGGGCGCGAGCAGGGCCGGCTCTGGCGGGGGCGCACGCGCTCCGGCGGCTCGCCGTGGTGCAGCGTCTGGTACTTCCGGTAGAGCGGAAACTCCGCAGCGACGACCTGCGCGCGCGCGCCGCGCGCGCGCGTCAGCTCTCGCTCGGCGGCGAGGTGCCGCAGGCGCCGGGCGGCGGACGAACCTCCTTGCTGCTGGGCACCGTGACAACCTCGAGGCGCCGCGCCGGCGGCCGCGCCGGCCCCGCGGGCCGGCGCGCACGCATGGGCGCCGGCGCGCAAGCGGCGCCGCCCGCCGCGCCGGCGCCCCCGCGGCGCGTGGCCTCGCCGGCGCGCGCACCGCCCGCGCGCGCCGCCGGGCCCACCAGGAGCGTGCACGCGGCGTCGGCGGGCCGGGGCTCCCGCCCGGCCGCCGGGGGCTGCGCCGCGCGCGGGGGCGCCGCGGGCTGCATCGCGCGCGCAGGCGACGTGGGCTGCGCTGCGCGACCCTGCGGCGCGTCCGGGCGCATGCGAGCGGCCCTGCCTGCCGGCTGCGGCCCCGCCCCGGGCGCTCCCCGTGCGGTATCGGGCGCCCCGGCCGCGTCCTCGCCCGCGCGCTCTCCGGCGCCTGCCGGGGCTGCGGCCTGGCCGGGGGCAGCGCACGAGCCTGACGGCATGGCGCCGGCCGGCGCGGCCGGCGCCTCCGTGCCGCAGGCGCCCAGGCCCTCCATGCTGCCCTGCCCACCCCCGTCCGCTCGCGCTGGCGCAGTGAAGTTGAGGTGACCGCCCGCGGCGTCCACGCGCCAGCCGCGCCAGGCCGCCGCGCCGCGCAGGCGCGCGCCGGCCGCGGCGGCCAGGCGGGCGGCCACCGCGTCGCCGGACAGGCCCGGCGCGCCCGGCGCGGCGCGGCGCGCGGCGGCCGCCGCCGCCAGCGCGGCTGGCGACGTCCAGGCCACGCCCGGCGCGAGCGCGCGGCGCGCAGCGGCGCTCGGGCGCAGCACGCGCGCGGGCGCGCAGGCGGCGCCGCGCGGCAGCAGCCCGCCCGCGCGAAGGTCGCCCAGAGCCGCGTCCACCAGCGCGCACAGGCGCTCGCCCGCGGCGCCCGCGGCGCCGCCGCGCGGCGCCGCGCCCGGCTGCGCCACCCGCCGCTTCTTGGCCAGGCTGCACTGCTGCGCGGGCGGCGGCGCGGCCGCGGGCGGCCGCTCCGCCTGCGGCGCGGCGCCCGCGACGTGCGCGGCAAACCTGCGGGTCACCCGCTCCTGGCTCTGCGCGCGCGGGCGCCCCGAGGGTCACGCGAGGCGCTGCCGGGGCGGTCCCCGGGGACGGCCGGCTGCACGAGGCCGGGCCGCACCTTGCTGGGCCGGAACTTGTGCACGTCCAGGCGGATGGTGTGCGGCGGGCAGCACGAGCGCTCCAGGACCGGGCGGTAGAGCAGGCACCCCGAGCGCCGCCAGCCCAGGTCAAGCAGCGCCTGGTAATCCCACACGCTGAGCAGGTGCGCGTAGAAGTGGAGCGTGGCCGACGCGCCGCGCTCGCAGTAGCCGCACAGGCTCACGTCCTCGGACACGCCCTCTATGACGTTCAGGTGCGCCATGCGCTCTGGTCGTCGGCCGCCTACCCCAGGCATTGCTGCATGGTCTACACCTTCAGGCACGCCTCGGCAGGCCCCCTCCTGGCCCACCACCAGCTCTCCTCATCGGGTGCACAGGCCCGCTTCGATGCGGGTTCCCTTGGCCCCCCCAGGGTATGGCCCGTGATATGCGCTGGCGAAGAGCTCTCTCAGATACGCCGTGCACGATGACGTCCAAGCTGCGCAGCCTGCTGTCGCAAGGCAGCACCCCCCGGGCCTCGGAAGAGACGGACCCGGGTTCGCCCTTTAGCCGCGGCTTCTCGGCCACAACCTCCGGCCTGAGCATGTCGCCGTCCTTCAGCGACTTCAGCATGGGCATCTCGCCCGCCGAGGCGGAGAAGGAGCTGTCGCACGGCGGCGTGCGCTCCTGCCAGAGCGTGCCTGTGTCCCCATTGGCCTTTGATGGCCGGCCGCCTGCGCCCGCGCCGCGCCTGAGCCTGGACGCCTTCCGCGGCGCCAAGGGCATCTGGGGCACGCTGGCGGGTGCGCCTTCCGTGAATGCGCCCCCATCCCAACAACCCTCGCGAGCGCATTGCCGCACCAACTGACGCCTACACCCCCACCCCTTGCGCGCAGGCGAGAAGTCGCAGCCGGTGCCCGTGCCAGCGCCAAAGGCCGACAAGGACACGTCCGCGGCTGACCGCCGCCGGCGCGAGAAGACGATCGACGGGCTGGACATGCACACCTGGAGCGAGCTCGTGCGCAGCAGCAGCCTGTGAGCGCGCCGCTGGCGCTGTACCAAGAGTACCTGTACCTTTGTGGCTTATTTTTTCTGCCACGTACGCACATGGTGGAGGAGCCCTGCTCGAGGCGCGCACTTGGTGGATGTGAGAGGCTCGGCCCCAGTGGGCCGGCAAGTTTTGAGACCGTGAGGTAACCCTCCTGCTTGCGAGGGCCTCCGGAAAGCATGTGTTCGAGACCCCCAACGCCACCGGCTGTCTCAAGCCAGTTTTAGGGAGGCCTGATCTGGCGCCACTGTATAGACGCGCCTGGACAGCATGCAAGCAGCAGAGTCGCGTGGGCGCCCCGAACCCATTTTGAAGACAATAGCCGAATGGTAGCCGTCTGTCAGCCGTGCCCAAGCAAAGGGATGTGAGATTTTGCTGATCTGGGGCTGGGGCGTTAACCCCGCATAGCGAAGTCTGTCCCTAGTTCGTGAGCACGCAACTATGTTTGCTGCCTGTTGTTGCTGCCGGCATGCTTGAGAAGACACAGGATCGCGTGATTTCAGATGTTTGCAGGCTCTTTTTGCACTGAGTTGACTGGATTGAGCACTCTTTTCATTGCAATCTGGCCACGGCTGTCGGAGGTCCAAGTGCCCCCTGCTGCTCTCTGCTGCAACAACATCGCTCTCTGACATGCCTGCGCTCGACGAGCTGCATACGAGGCCTATTCGCTGGTTCAAAGCATGCATGCATGCATTCCTTCAATTGCACAAGCTGTATAACACACCGAGAGCAATAAGCACATCAGGAGTTACTATGGCAAAAACCGCATGCGGCCCTAAATCGCCTTCACCTGTACACCTGCGAAAAGTGGGCCACCAGCGAACACGACGACAGCGGCCAGCCCGCGCTTCACTGAGCATGCGCCAGCTCGCCCGCCCGCCGGGCGCGCTCTCAGAGCAGCACGAGGCCGGCGTCGCAGAGCGCGCGCGCGACGCCCACCTCGCCGCGCGCCTTGGCGCGCTCGAAGAACACGCCGCAGTCCAGCGAGTCACACACGATGCCGCCCGCGCCCGCGTCGCGCCCGCCGCCGCCGCCGCAGTGTAGGCACGCGCGCGCCAGCACCGCGCAGTGCGCCTCCAGGCGTGCAGCGCGCGACGCCAGCACCGCCGCGGCGGCCTGCGGCTGCGCGCGGCACGCCTCGCACAGCGCGCGCGCCGCATGCGTCAGGCCGTCGCACACCTGCGCGCGCGCGCACGCGCTCGCCCCCGCCAATGCGTCGACCGCCCGCACCTCGCCCGGCCGCGCAGCACGCCTGCTGAATCAGACCGCAGGCGGTCCGCACCGCGCAGTGCCGCGACAGGTAGTAGCTGTCAATGGTGGCCGCGCCGGGGGCGGCGCCGCCGGCGCGCTCGGCGCCCAGGCCCACCGCCGCGGCGGGCCGCTTCTGCGGCAGCAGGCGCTGCGGGCGCGGCAGCGCGGCGAACCACGCGTGCACGTCCGCGCCCACCAGGCTCAGCGCGCGCTCCAGCGCCGGGATGATCTGCGCGCCGGCCGCTGGCGCTCAGCGCGGCTCTGGGCGCGGCCCTGCCGGCCCGGGGTCGCTCATGGTGCTCGGCACCTGGCCACACGCTCGACGCGGCTGCGGCGGCGCTGCTCGGCCGCGCCCAGCCCATGCGGCCGCAAGCGCGCATTAATAGAACTGCACATGCTGCCTCCGGAAGCGACAGAGGCATCTGCAAGTGCCGGTTCCTATGCGGGTTATCCAGTGTGGCTGGACGGTAATGCTTGTCACAGGGCCCGCACCCCCTTGGTAATGTAGTAGGTGACGTTCAGCCGCAGGCGGCCCTGCGCCTCCACCAGCGCGTGCGGCGCGATGACGACGTCGATCAGGCGCGCGCCTGCGCGCGTGCGGGCCGCGTCGCGCCCCATGCGCCCGCAGGCTCCGGGCGCACGCGCTGCGCCAGACCCGCCCGTCTGGCCTGATCGGGCCCGCCTGCTGTCGGGCGGCGCAGCGAGGGCGTGCGCGAGCATGGCGCCCGCGCCTGGCTCCCCGTAGACGACCACGTAGGGGATGCGCTCGCCGTAGCGCGGCGCGGCGCGCGGGTCGGTTGCCTGCGCGCGCGTCGCCACCACCGCGGCCGGCGGCAAGATGCCGTAGCGCGCGCTGTACGTACCCAGCCGCACCTGCGCACGTCATGCGCCCGCGCTTGCTGTGCAGCCCGTCCGACGGGCGCAGTCGCGAGCGGGCTGCAGTGTGCGTCCAGGGTTTGGCGGCCTCGGCATGCCAGGCTGCCGAGCCACTCAGAGCAGCACGGCGGGTGGGGCCCCCTCCCCCGCATTGGCCAGAGGGCAGCTTGGCCAGCCCCGCAACCGGACACTCGAGCCTGCTCTTGGATGCGACCATTGTCGATTCGCACCTCCTTGGCAAAGATGAAGTCCGCCAGCGACACGCGCCCAGCCAGGATCTTGCTCCACTGGCGGGTGACGTAGTCCTTCACCTGCGCGCGCGGGCGTGTGGCTTGGGGCACGCTGCGGTGTGTGCACTGCTTGCCCGCGTTGACGAGCACGCGTCCTGACAGCGAGTCTCGGCGGCGGGAACAGCACCTGTGAGAGGTCCTTGGTGCTGAACAGGATGGTGATGGACCGCTCCATCATCTTGGCGACCGCGCCGCACGTGTCCCGCCGCACCGTCTCAATCCCCTTGGCGTCAAAGCTCGGCGCAGCCTGACACGCCGGCGCTTCCAGACTCGGCACGGCCGTTTGCAGCCCGCCAGTCATAGCCGCCGGCAGGGGCACTGCGTGAAGCACGAGAGGCCGGCGCCAGGGGAGCTGCACGGCCGAAGATGGCGGCCAGCACGGCCAGGAAGGATTAGTTTAGTTTTAGGGTGAGCATCAGGGTGAGCGGCGCCGCGCCTGGCTGGGGGACTCGTAGCTGAAGCCCACGTAGCGCTTCTTGGCCAGCAGCATGCAGGGGTGGTACACCTGCGTGCGCACGCCGGCCCAATCGCCGCACGCCTGACGCTGCAGACACAAACATCCGCGCAGCGCATGAGGTGTGACGCAGCGGAACCATGAGCGCCGGCCTGCGCCTTCTCCAGCTTGAGCACGACGGGCGGCGGATTGGCGGCGGTGACCGCGGCAGCGATCTCAGCGCCGATGGCAAAGGCGGCGCCGCGGCTGCGCCCGGGCAGCAGCACGAAGAGCGAGTCGGTGTCGCCGTAGACCACGCGCGCGCGCCAGGCCGGGTGCGCCTCCACCATGCGGATTGCATTCTCCAGCGTCTCCCGCGCCGACTGCCGGCCGGCGCCTAGGGTTTATGGTGATTCCTGGTGCACAGTATACCGGCCTCGCGGCAAATCCAGGGCGACAGGCGCATGGGGACGCGCGGACCTCCCGCGCGCACGAGCATGCAAGCACGCGGCGCGGTCGCCGACGCGCCGCGCGCGGGCGCGCGCCCGTCGGCCGGCGCGGGGCAGCGCGGTGGCGCGCGGATGCGCGCCTGCACGATGGAATCGGCCAGCTCGGCGAGCGGCATGCGGCCGGAGAAGCCGGCAGCCGTGTAGCCGTAGGTCACGTTGGCGATCAGCTTGAGCCCGAACTGGCGCGCGTTGAGCACGCGCTGCAGCACCTGCGCGGCTCCGCCGCACGTCAGCGCGCCCGGCGCGCTGTGCGGTCCGCTGTCAAGCCTTTTGCAAGGCGCCGCTCGGCGATGTGGCAGCAGGGGGCGCGCCGACGGCCGCGCGCCCTTGCCCTGCTGGGCGGCCCGTCCTCGGCGCGCGCAGCGCAGCGCAGCGCCTGCGCCGCCGCGCCGCACGCGCGTCGGCCGTGCGGGGGCCGCGCGCCTTGGCGGACGCGCCCGCGCGCTTCATGGCGGCCTTGATCATGACGCGGGTGGCCAGGATCTCGCGCAGCAGGCGCGGCACCACGCCCGGCCGCGCGGCCGCCGGCGCGTACGCCACGCCGTTGGGCGCCACCACCAGCCTGGCGCGGCAGGGCGGGCGGGCGTCGGGCCGGGCGGCATGGGCATGCAGCCGGAGGTGCAGCAGCATGCAGACGCACGGGCGGGGTTGGTGAGCAAAACCCCATACAGGGTTGCGCCCAGAATGCACCGCCTCAGAGGCTTCTTGGCCCGCGAGCTGCCCGAGCGGCGGCAGGACTATGATCGGGCCCGCAGGCCACGGGGCCCCGGACGCCCGGCACCCGTGAACGCACAACATAGCACCTCGCAGGCGCAGACTCCCGCGCCGGCGCGCGCGCGCACCCGTCCGGCGCCAGGCTGCCGCGCAGCAGCCCGCGCGGCAGGCCGAGCGCGAACGCGCCGAAGCGCACGGGCGCGCCGGCCGCGGCCGCGTGGCTGGGCCGGCCCAGGCAGGTGGAGAAGCAGAGGTTGTAGGCGATGATCTGCGACGGGTACAGCGACTGGAAGTCCAGCACGACGACCGGGTCGGCGTACATGCGCGACTCGGGCTCCATGACCAGCGGGATGGCCTCCATGGCCGGCTGCGCGGCCGTCTGCGCGCGGGGCCGACGCGCGTCGCGCAGAGACCCCCGCAGCCGGCGGCTGGCCGGCTACGAGACAGGCACGGCGAGCGCGGGCCGCGCTTCGACAAGTGGCAACCTGCCTGGAGGTCCCCGATGCGCGCCTTACCCCCGACAGCGGACATGCATGCTCTGCCACACCGTCGCAGCCGCCGCGAGCCCAGCGCCCCGCCGCCCGTGCAAGGCGAGCCGCTAAACTATGCAGGGCATGCTGCGCGGCAGCATGAGGCACATGGGGCCGGCGACCTGCTCCTTGGAGGGCGACGGCAGCAGGTAATTCTGCGTGTGCGCCAGGCGCGCCATCATGCTCTCCACGCGGTACTGGCTGCCGCGGAACAGCACCGCAAAGAAGTCGATGCCGAACGTGCGCGCCAGCTCGGCCGTGCGGCCCACCTGCGGCCGCGCGCGCGCGCTCGGGCTACCCGGCGCGCGCGGCGCAGCGGCTCCAGCGCCGCGCCCGGGCCGGCCAGGCGCCCGCCGCGCGACGAGGAGCCGAGGCGCGGAGGCGGCTGCACATGGGCTGCATGTGTGACGGAGGGTGCCGCCAACTTGCCGATGGGACGCATTGCTGCCTTGCGCAGCACCGCGCTCTCCAGGCGCGCGGCAGACCAAGCAGCAGTGCACGCCAATTTCTCCTGGCCATGCCGACACGCGGTTCAACCGCCGCGAGCGCGGCCTACTGGCGTGAGGCAGGCGGGGGCCCCACGGGGGGGGCATCAGGGCGCGCCAGGTCCAGCTGCTCGATCATGGCCAGGCTGAGCCGTGCGCGGCGGACCCAGTAGGCCACGCAGCGCCAGCGCGTGGCGCCGCCGCGGAACCACTGCGCCAGCTGCCACGGCGGCGCGCGCGGCGTGCGCAGCTGCAGCACGGCCGCCGCGCACGCCTCGAACGTGTAGATGCGCAGCTTCAGCTCGTCGCGCAGCAGGCGCCACAGGTTGAGGATGATGCGCCCGGTGCTGTACAGGCCGGACGCGTGGTGCTGCCCGTACTCGTCCACCTGCCGCTCCTTCCCGCCCGCCACCTGCCGCAGTCGCGCCGCGCTGTCGGCTCGGCCCGGCCGCGCGGCCCGCAGCAGCGGCAGCACGCCCGGCGACTGCGTTTGGGAGGGGCGGTCGCCACGATGTGCAGGGCACCTCTGCCTGGCAGCGGCGCGGCTAAGGGGCGCTCGGCCTGGGGCGGGCGGCAGTGCGAGCGGTCACGCCATCCACGGCCGCCGCAACACGGTGGCCGAGCGGCGCGCCAAGGCGACAGCCGCGGGCGCGCCTCGGGCGTGCGGGACAGCTCGCGCAGCAGCGGCGCCGGCCGCTCCAGCGCGAGCGCGCGGTCGACCAGGAAGCCGAGCGAGCCCTGCTGCACCTCAAAGCCCAGCATGACGTCGGGGTCCAGCCCGCGCACGGCCGCCACAAAGCCGTCCAGCAGCGCGGCCTCGCTGCCGAACAGCGTCACCTGCGCACCCGCGCGCCCGGGGCGCGCGGCTGGGACCCCACCCCACTGCTTGCAGGCCCGGCAGCTGCCTGCGCACGGCCTACGCGCCGCCACAGTCGCGCACCGCCACGGCCGCCCGCCGGGCACCCCAATACGTGCCAGGTCGTGGTCTCCCTGCGCCAGCACTGCCGCGCCGGACGCACGGGTGGGGCGGGCGGGCCCGGGGGGTGCCGCGCCTGCACATCGGGCAGGCCCAGGCGCGAGGGTGGCGCGCCGGGCAGGTCGTACAGCAGCGCGCGCGCCGTGAAGCGGCCGCCGACCACGTCCTCCACGTCGTTGGCGGCGGCCAGCGCGATGCAGCGCACGACGTCGTAGCGCGGGTCCGGCAGCAGGCTGCCCCTGCGCCGCCCGGCGCGCCCGCGCGTCTCAAGAGCAGCACACGGGGCGTCCGTTGATGTCATGCTTCTGTGTGCTCGCGCTCTCGTTGCATGAGGCAAGAGTTATTGGGTGACCCGTGGGCGCCGCTCATGAGCACGCCACTGGGCAAGGCCGGGGCCCCTGCGCCGGCGGCGGGCGCGGCGCACCGCGACTCGGCGTGCACCTCGACGCTGAGCAGCGTCATGCCCTGGCCCTTGCCAGGCACCACGCGCCGGAAGCCCGCCTGGCTGACCGGCGTGGCCCCGCCGCTGCCGGGCGCCGCCGACGGCGGCGTGATCTGGCTCGCCCACCGCGCGCGCTTGGCCGCGCGCGCCGCCGGCGCCGCCTCCTCCGCGCCCGCGCCCTGCGGCGCGGGCGCCCGCGCGGCGGCTGCGGCCCGGGCCTGCGGCTGCGCCGCCGCCGCCGCCTCCCCGCGTGTTTCGTCCGCATGGCTGCTCGCAGCCGGCGCAAGCGCCCGGAGGACTGGCGCAGAAGCAACGCCGCCGCCGCCGGCGTGGGCGGAGTCGCTGCCGGCGGAGGCCTCAGGCGCACGATCGCGCGGGCCAATCACGCCGCTGGCGGGCGAGCCGCTGCCGGCGGGCGGCCCAGCGCGCAGCGGCGTGGCCCAGGGCGTGCCGGCCATGGCGCCCGCAGCGTACGGGTGATGCGGGGCGTCGTGGAAGAACGAGCGCTCGTCGTACTTG
>JAABUV010003195.1_pt1 | contig 21114 bp, 44 predicted proteins | sample 5559971 | NCBI WGS metagenome assembly JAABUV01 (sample SAMN10711881, study PRJNA513362) | rock metagenome | isolation source: Antarctica rocks | place: Antarctica: Victoria Land, Knobhead nord | collected 2015-12-19
GCTGCTTCACAGGACATGGTGACTGCTGGTGTGCGCCTGCCGGACCTGGTCGGTCGCTTCCTGAGCTTTTGAGCTTGTCGACGAGGACCTGAGACGCAAGCGGGCTGTCATGCTGGCTCCTCCTGGGTAAGGGTGTGCGCGCTGTCGACCGCAATGCAGCTGTGCCAGGACAGGTTTCTGTACTTCTGACATGTATGTGGGTTAGATATTGCGCAAGCAGGGTAGTACACATATCGCCTGTCCAGTGTCAGAACCAAAAACGCATGCTGCTCCCTGGCCACTCGTGGTGCCTTATCAGATGTTTCATTATGCACCTTACGGCGCACTCAACATGGCGTCAAACTGTAATGCAACACTTGACTCGCTTGTTCTGCACTTAAGGCGCTCGACATTGCTCGCCCCAACACACACGGGCGCCACACAACACACACAGAAAGTCACTCACCGGACACGACGTCTCAACACCAAGCGCGCAATCAACCTGCGGGCTGTCACACCAGGACACAAAACCTTCGGCCATGACACACGCATGCAGCCAAAAAGCAGGCCCTGGCAGGTCAGAAGCTATGCCTCCCATCCTATCATTTCCTCAACCTCCTTGTAAAGCTGCCTCGCATCTCGTGCTGCGCCAGCACCCAGTCCACAGCCCCCCGCAGCTATATCCAGGTCAGCGTCCGCGGGCGGCGGCCTCGGCGACAGGATGCCGCACGGCGCGCAGGGGCGGCACGAGGCACAGGCAGCAGCAGTGATGCCCTCCGATATCCTCACAGTCGTTCCCACCGCGTCGGCCCCCTAGGGCGCGATGGCCTCGGCGTCCGCGGGCCGCTCGGGCGCCGTGGCGGCCTCCAGCGCCAGCGGCGCCACGCCCTTGAATGCGGGGTCCTTGATGCGAAAGATGCGCTCCAGCACGTCCTCCACCGCGCGGTCCGGCTGCGCGCGCGCGGCCCACCTGCTTCAGCGGCTCCACATACATACTTTTCCCCAACACTGCTGCATTACAAGCCGTTGCCAGAGTGCTCTGCTCGGTCAGGCCGGGCGGCGCGGTGGCGCGTGTGCAGAGGCAGCGAGGACACTGCGCAGCCCCTGGTAGGCTGATGAGCCCACCCAAGACGCATTGCGGCTGGGCGAGCCTTGAAAGTGGGGAGGCGCATCGCGCCGTGCGCGGGCGGCGGCGGGGCGCGGGGCGTGGAAGCCGCGGGCGCACCGTGGAGGCGCCGGAGGTGACGCCGACGCTGAGCGGGCCCTCGCGCAGCCAGGGGCCGGTCTCGACCAGCTCCCCCGCGGCCGTCTTGTGCGTGATCGCGTTGCGCGCCACGTCGATGCAGGCCGCCGAGTTGACCCAGTAGGACGGCACGCCGTTCAGCTCCGGGATTTCCTGCGCGGCCCCGCGCAGCCCGCCGGATTGAGGCTGCGCGCACATGGCCCGCCAGCACACCGGCACCATGCTCTGCCGCGCTCAACCAAAGACACGTACTGGAGAGGCAGCCCCGGGCAGCAGCCTAGCGCCGGACGCGGCCGCGCCCGCCACCCAGCAGCTGCGGCCTGGCGGCGCCCGCACGCCAGCGCATCGCGACCCGCTCGCAGCCTGTGCGCGCCGCGGAGCCATGCACGCTGCGGGAGAGCCCGGCCGCCAGTGCATGGCACCCGTGCCATGCTGCAGCCACTGCGGGGGGCGCTCCGCCACGGGCCGGACGTGCAGGTGAGCGGTGTTGGGGGAGTGGTGGTGCTGACCCTACCCTGACCCTACCCTAATCCTGCAGGGCCGGACCTGCAGGTGCGACGTGTTGGACGAGTTGAAGCCGCCGACGACCATCATGAGGTCCACCTTCATGGCCGGGTCGGACTGCTGATTCACCAGCTGCGTCACCGCATCCTGGCGCTCCTGCGCGCGCGCAGATACACCAGGCTGTGAATGCAGCTTCCCAAGAGGTCTCACATGGATGCGCGTTCAAGCGTCAGACAAGGTGATGACGCCCTGCGATGAAAGCAGCCCCAAGAGCAGAGCCCCGCTCGCGGGCCCGCCGCCTTGCAGCACCGCCCCGGCGCCGTCGCACCACGGCCCTCAGCCCAGGCCGGGGCCGCTCGGCGCAGACCGCCGCAGCGGCCCGGGGTCAGCGCGGCGCGCCGAGCCCGGCCGAGCGACACGGGCGCTCGAAAGTGCAGCAGCTGCAGGCCGATCGACTGGCCGCCCGGCCGGCTCGCCAAGGCTGGGCGTAGCGTTCGGGACACAGGGTCAGGGTTTGGGCCGCGCCTGCGTGGCGTCGCAGATGGTGTCCATGACCATGTAGTGCTGCTGCAGCGCGGCCGGGCCGTGCTTCTCCATCATCGTCTTCTCCAGCATCTTGCCGATCGCGAGCGTCTCGTCGCGCAGCCTGCGCGTCGCACGCCGTAAGTGCGTGCGCCGGGCTGGTAGCGTGATATTGCGCGACCCGCCACACGCGCTGGCGTCAGGCTCCGTACGCGCCCGCTTGCGCTGTGCCGCCGTCGGCTGACGCCCCCGCATGCTCTCATCCTGGGGCGCGGGGCCGGCTGGTGATGGCGGGGCAGGCAAGCTTGGGCGGCCGGGGTGTGCAAGATCGTGCCGAAGGTGCAGGCTGCGAAACCGGGCAGGCGTCAGGGCCGGGGGAGGGCACTGCGCGTGCACACATGGTGGTCTGGTTGGCGAGGCCGACGCGCTGCAGGTCGGCGTCGGGGTCGAAGCCCACGCTGATCGCCTTGGCGAACTTGGCCAGGAACTCGGCGCGGTCGCCGCCGTGCAGGATGTAGTCGCACACGTAGCGCGCCTGCGCGGGCGCGAGCTGACCGCATGGACGCCCTGCGGTCCGACCTGCAGCCCGACCTACTTCGTGTGCGCTCATGTGCTGCAAAGAGTCTCCCAACCAGGTACAAAACTCCCAGTGGAGCATGGGTGCTCCGCCACGAGGGCGGCCGCCGGCCGCACAGCCGCCGCAGCAAGCTGGCGCGCGCGCAGCGCGCGCAGCCGGCCGTGGCCGCGGGCCGGCACGGCATCATGCGCCCAGGGGCGCGCGCGCCTCGGCCAGGTCGCGGACGATGAGGTAGGTGGTCGCGAAGCTGGCGGTCGCGACGGTCTCCTCGTGGCTGTACTTGCCGTGGATGATGCTCGTGTGCGCCTTGCGCGCCTGGTTGTCCACCGCGTTCCAGACCTGCGCGGCCGCCAGGGCTGGTCAGGGCCCCGGCCGGCCTGCCCACGCCCTCCTGAGACCCCATAGGTTCAGGTTGCGCAATGCCTGATTGTCCACTTGCAATCCACTTGCAATGCACACCTGCGCGGCTGAGCGACCCCATCAGTCTGCCCATGCCCTCCAAGACCCAGCCCAGGCCAGTTCAGGGCTGCACGGGCGCCGCCAGGCGGGCTCAGGCGCCCGATCAAAGCCACAGGCGCGGCCTTCACCCAGGCTCTGCCAAGAAAACAAAGTGTTATATGCAGCCAGGCTCTGAATGGCTAAGCCTCAAGGGCAGCCTAGCGCTCACCGGCAGCCCCTCACAGTCCCCCCAAAAAGCAGCTCCACACAAAGGCGAGAGTAGGCCACACCGCCCCCGCGCCGCACCGACAGAGCCGCCGCCGTCCCGGCGCGCGAGGCCCAAGATCAGCCTTGCTGCAAGCACCGTCGCAGAGCCCGCGCTCCCCAGGGGCAGGGCCGCGCCTTGGCGACCCAGGGGCAGGTGGTGTCCACGATGCGCACGCCGCGGTCGTTGAGCAGGCGCATCTCCTGCACGCTCGCGCCGAACGCGGGCAGGATCACGACGTCCTCCGCGCGCACGCCGCCAAAGTCCTTGCCGCCGCCGCCGTCCTCGATGATCTCGATGTCCATCTCCTTCAGCCGCTGCGCGCGCAGGAGGGGGGCGCCTATTTAGGAGTGCGCACGCTCGACGCGCAGACGCAGCCGTGGCGGGTGCGGTGCCCAAGCAAACAGCCTGCACGCCGCTCTCTGAGCATGGCGGGCGCACGCTCAGCCCGCAGGCGCAGCCGTGGCGGTGCACAAGGGGGCAGCCTGCACGCCGCTATGAGTATAACGGCCGCGCCGCTGCCCTGGCCGTATTCCGCCTTCTGAGTAGCATCACCGCCCGCCGCCTGCGGCGCCTGCGCGCCCTAGCAGGGGCAGCGCCCGCGCGCGGCGGGGCCGCGCGGGCGCGCCTGGTTGACGGCAGGGTTGTGGATGATCTCGTTGGTCACGTGCAGCTTGGCGCCGGGGTACTGCTTGCGCGCCTCGTACGCCATCTGCACCGCGCGCTCCACGCCCCAGCAGTAGCCGTACGCCTGCGCCAGCCGCACCGTGACGTCCTGCGCCGCCGCGCGCGCGCGCCAGTCAGCCGCCACGGTGTGCGTGCGGCAGCCCGCTACAGCCTGCTGCCGCCGCCTGCCCGGCGCTTGGGTCCCTGCCGACAGCCACGCGGTGGTGGAGTGCTAAAGGCACTTGTTGCCCAGCCCGGTGCTCTGTAAAACAATTTAGCCTTGCACAGCCGCTGAGGATAGTGCGGCAGGTGCGGCAGGCGCGGGCGCGCACGCCCTGTTGCCACAGGTTGCCGTTGAGCCGCATCTGCGCGATGAGGCCTGTGGACGAGTAGCCCACGCCGTGCTCCTCCATCAGCGCCAGGCTGGCCGGGTCGTTGATCGGGTTGCGCTGGTAGCGGCCCGTCTTGCCCAGCGAGCGCCGGAACGCGCGGCCATCAAAAGGCTTCTTCGCGGCCGCGCCGTCGGCGCCGCCGCTGCCATTCCCGCCGCTACCAGTCCCGCTGCTGGCCGCGCGCTGCAGGAGCTCCTCCGCGGTCTCCGTGCCTGGCGCAGGAGACCGTGAGCGCGCAGGCAGGAGCACCGCGTGCCTGTGGGACGGCGCGTCGACGCGCCAGGAGCATGCGCAAGTGGTGCAGCACAGTTACTGCCGTGGCCTTTCCAGGTGCTGGGTGCGCCCTCGGCAACTCCAGCGCAGTCTGGTAGTTTGGATGAGGTACAGAGCGCAGAGCACAACAGGGACTGTGAACGAGAGCCCAGTTGTAGCTCCCGGCGCGCATGCAAACTGTGCGAGAAGCCTTGCCAAGCTGCTTGGGCAAGCGGCGCACCTGCGGCGGCGTGAACAGCCCAAGCCGCGCTGCGCCTGCGCGCGCCCGGCTGCCACGCCCCAGTTGGCGTCGGCGCGGGACTGCTGCGCAGCGCAAGCCTGCCTGAGGTGCTCGCCCCCGAGCACACACAACATGGTTGCGCCTGCATTGCAAGCGTGCCCCTGACAAACAACAGAGCTTGTCAGGAGGAAGTAAAAAGGGACTGAGCGGTGATACTCCCCCCATCACTATTGCCCAGCTATAAATCGGGGTTTGGAAAGGGTCTTCGATGCAGGACTGTTTTTGTACTCGAGTGTGGTCACATGAAGGATGAAGGCTATCCCTCAGTTTCACTGTTTTGTCTGAGCTGGAACACAGTCCCTTGTGTCGCTCGTCACTTGCGCAAAGGCTAGCATCAGCAAGCATATGTAAAGCCGTGCTGGTGTGGGCATGCATAGTATAATCGCAAGAGCAAATTGGAGTTCAAGTATGTATTGTAGCTGAGCCCCGAGAGACTTCACGCCTTCTGGCAATCCGCAACTCGGCGCGATGGCGGACTTCCAAGCCTTCACAGGTGCTGCAGTCAAAGCAATGCAGTTTGAAGTAAAGGGCTAAGCAAGTACTCTGTTGTGCAGACACAGCTTTTGTGGAACTGTTTTCTGCAAAGGTGCAACTTTGCAGGCCTGCTGAGCGCGCGGTTTGCTCCGCAGCCGAGGTCGTGCTGGATAACTTCCAGAAGAAGATCGAGGCGCTGGAGGTGTGGGACGGCCGTGTGCTGGCCGGGCTGGCGGACGGCACGCTGATGGTGCTGCAGGAAGAGCCCGGCGGCGGGGAGGGGCCGCGCTGGCAGGTCACGCAGGCCGTCAAGGGCTTTGGGCAGAAGCGGATCTTCCAGCTGCAGGCGCGCCTGCTCGACTGCACGCTCGCTTCCTGCTGTGCTTGCTCAGCGCAAGGTCGGAGCGCATCCCCTAGAATGTTGCAGCAGGCAGTCAGGCGCCTGCGTGATGCTCTCGTTGACAGGCTCTGTTTTCCACTAGCAACATGGTGCGGAAGGGGGATGCTCCTGAGCACGATTGCAGGTGCGCGGTGTCCAGCCTACCGGCAGGGCACATGTGAGCTGCGGCGCCCCCTGCGCCCATGCAGCAGGCGGCCGGCCGGCACCCCACGGCGCCCGCGCGCGCGCAGGCTTGGCCCGAGCGCGCGCTGCTGCTGTGCTTGTGCGAGGACGGCGTCAGCGCGCACCGACTGCCCAGCCTGGCGCTGGCCTGCCAGGCCGCGCGTACGCGCGGCGCGGGCCGCTTCGCGCTGGACGCGCCGCGCGACATGCTGGCGGTCGCGCTCAAGCGCCGCCTGCTGCTGCTGCACTTCAACGGCAACGAGTTCGCGGAGGCCAAGGAGCTGGGCCTGCCGGACGCGGCGCTCGCCCTCGGCTGGTGCGGCGGCAGCGTCTGCCTGGGCTTCAAGCGCGAGTGCGGCCCCCCGCCTCGATGCTCGGCTCGCCCCTTTACAAACGATTCCCAGCTGCCTGCCTACTGGTCTGTGTGTGATGCGTCGTTTGAAGGCTGCGGTGTTAAGGCTGCTCGGCGCAGCGCTCGCGGCTGGGTGGTGCGGCGGCAGCGGCTGCCTGGCTTTTAGCGAGGACGCCGCCCTGATACAGCCAGGCAAACAAGCAATCCTTGCATACTCTACGCAAGCACTTTGACCATGCCCAGTGGGCGCTGCAACCACACTCTGCGCACCGCCCAGCATGCTCCCCTGAGCCGTACAACGCTGCTGGGCCCCTGGTCGACCGCCCTGCGCTCAAAAGCTCAGCTGGTGCGCTCAACGTGTGAGCTCAAGTGGGGCTCACCCTCATGTGAGGCTCACTCTATCCGGAGGCTGACCCTAATGCGAGGCTTACCCTACCCTGACGCGCGCAGGTACGCGACTGTGGACACGGCGACCGGCGCGCTGGCGGAGCTGTTCACGACCGGCCGGCCGGGCGCGCCGGTCATTGCGCCGCTCGGCGGCGGCGAGCTGCTGCTGCTCAAAGACAGCGTCGGCCTCGCGGTCGGCGCCGACGGCCGCCCCGCGCGCCGCCCGCCGCTCAACTGGTCGGACGCGCCGGCGGCGGTCGCGGTGTCTGCGCCGTACGCGCTCGCGCTGCTGCCGGGCTTCGTGGAGGTCCGCGGCGTGGCGCGCGCGGCCGCCGGCGGGCCTGCGCAGGTGCGGCGTACGCGCGGGCACCCGCCTGGTTGCACTCGCCTTGCGTATTGCACATCGTGAGGCCTGAAGACGCCTGGTTTGCATGTATGCATGGCGTGGTGCCTATCAGCTTGCAGAGCGGCGGCGCCGCTGTGGGACTTTGCGGACGCTTGCAGCTTTTTGGCAATGCTGGTTGGGTCTCTCCTGCGGAGGAGGGTGTAGCTCCAGCTAGAGTGTGGCCTGAGCTACTGCAACAGCTCGGGCTAGGCCGGCATAAAAGTCGCACCCTGTCTGGCTTCGCCGGCTTCATGCATGGCCTGCACACACCGCACACACCGCACGCGCTAGAGCTGTGTGTGCATGTGTGGGATGTCAGCATGCCACCTACGCGCGCGTGGGCGCGCGCAGGTGCTGCCGCTGGCAGGTTGGGAGCTGGAGCTGAGGGGATGAAAGGGGTTAGGGTTAGGTCATGGTAGGGTACAGGATAGCCGGGGAGAGCTGCTCCAGCGCGCGCAGGTGCTGCCGCTGCCCGACATGGCGACCGCGGCGCCCTCCACCGGCCCGGATGGCAGCGTGTTTGTCGCCGCGCGGGGCAATGCGGGCGTGCGCCGCCTCGTGCCCGTCCCCTTTGCTGCGCAGGCGTGCACCCATCTGATGCTGCCTCAACCTTAGCCCGTGCGACGAGACGGGCGGTGCAGTGGCAGTGTGACTGCGGCACCCGCTGGAGCGTGTCAGGATGCACTGCCCGTGCATGTCAGGACCCAGGTGTGGGTCGTGTGCACATCGTTCATGACTGTGGTCTTTGCAAACCCCTCAACAGCCTGACACTCGCCGAAGAGCGCGTGTCTGAAAACCGCCGCGCGCAGGCGCGCGCGCTGGCGGACGTGGGCGAATATGCAGAGGCGCTGGAGCTCGCCGCGCTCGTGCCCGCTTCCCAGGTGCGGCCGCCCCTGCACGGGACGCGCGCTGCTCCTGCTCCCTAGAGATGCACACCTGCTCCTGCCACACCGCCGGTCAGCGTGCGTGCTGTTCATTGGCACGCCACGCACTGTGATGTGCTGCACTACCATGGCAGGAGCCGCTTGGCGACCAAGCCTACCATGCTCACAACACGTCATCGTTTTCAGCGCCATGTGCCCGCACGTCCATGTCTCTCAGTTGCCTGGCGCTGCCTGCTTGCACACACCACCCTGCAGCTGAGTCGCTGCGCAATAGCGCGCACGCCAGCCCTAGCCCCAGCCGTATCCCTGTCGCCGCAGGGCGCCGCGGCGGCCGAGCGCGCGGAGCTGGCGGACATGCTGCACATGCGCTACGCGCACCAGCTGTTCGCCGCCGGCGATCACGATGGCGCGTTTGCGCACTTTGGCATGGTCTCCGCGGCCAGCCCGCTGGTGCTGCTGCGGCTGTTCCCGTCGCTCGCGCCGCGCGCGCTGCTCGAGAGCGTCCGGCCCAATGCACGCGGTGCCGCCCTCGCCTCTTTAGAGTGGTGATGCTGTGTCTTGCTGTGCAGCGCAAGCCTGCCCCACCATGGCAGTGCTCGTGCCATGGCCATGTCGCCGCTGCTGGTGCGGCTGTCGTCAGCCCTCGCGCCGGCCATGCTGCTGGGCAATGGGCCTTGGGCCTAGTGCGCACGATTGCCCTGGGCGCCCGGGTCAGGGGTGCTGAGCCTCCTGCGTACCATGAGCACGTCTTTGTATCTTGTGTGTGCCTTGGACTGTTGCAGGCGAGCGCGGCCAAGCCTGTTGCCTGCGCTGATGCCGACAGCCATGCGTGCTTCGGCTGCAGGGTATGACCTGCCGGACGTGACGGAGCCGAGCGGCGACGCGTTTGCCAAGGCCGTCTCCCTGCTGCTGCCGTACCTGCTGAGCCACCGCTCGCGCCTGGCCTCGGCGGGCGGCGAGCGCAGCGAGGACGGCGAGCGCGGCGGGGCCGGCGCGTCCGGCGGCGCCACGGCAGACGCGTCGGCAGGAGGAGGCAGCGCAGGCCGCGCCGAGCGCGGCGCGGACACTGGACAGAGCCTTGGGCAGGAGCGGGTGGAACCCTCCAGCGCGCCTCGCGAGGCGCCCGGCGGAGCTTGTGACGGGGAAGCGGGCGCGGAGACGGCGGGCGACGAGGCGGCGGACGCGGGCCGGGGAGGAGCAGGCGGCGACGGTCCTGACGGCGCTGGCGAGCTGGCAGACATGAGCCCGCAGCAGCGCCAGCAGCTTGCAGAGGCGGTGGACACTGCCATCCTGAAGGTGCACCCCAGTTTTTACTATGAGCTCGGCACGGTCAGAGATCGCTCTCGACGAGTTTTCACAGGCAACTTGCTTCCAGTCACACTTTGCACCATGTCGTGCTGGTTACGTGCGCAGTCCCTGGTATGATGCTGGGTATAGCAAGCTTGGCTTCCAACAACGACCCGCGCACAGAGCTAGGCAGTATGAAAAGCTGCAATGGGCGCGCGCTTCAGTTGCTCAGAAAGCGAGGCTGTGATCACCGCAGGTAGAGCCGCAGGCATGCCATCGAAGCGGGCTGACGCGCGCGCGCGCGCGAACCAGGCGATGCTGGCGATGGACGACACGGGCGCGCTGCTGCGCTTCGTGCAGCGCCCCAACGCGGCCTCGCTGGCGGAGGGCCGCGCGGCGCTGCAGGCGGCCGGGCGCTACTCGGAGCTGGTTGCGCTGTACCAGCGCCGCGGGCAGCACCAGGCCGCGCTCAGCCTGCTGCGCGCGCTGTCGCAGGCGCGCCGCGGCGCCTGCCGGCTGGCGCAGCGGGGGTCGCGCGGCGGGGGTGCGGGCGCCGTGCAGGTCGTGTCAGGCCGCCCGTGGCTGGCTGGGTCGTCCATATGGGCTAGGGCGGCATCGTGCCTAGGCGAGCTGAGCGCGATGCGATGCAGGCGCTTGAGGTTGCTGGGGAGCCGTGGCGGCATCGTGCCTAGGCGAGCTGAGCGCGATGCGATGCAGGCGCTTGAGGTTGCTGGGGAGCCGTGTCTTACTAAAAGCTCGCCGAGAGTTAACGATCGACAGGCTGGCTGTGCGGACGTAGATCCTTGTAGGGCCAGCGTGTGAGCTTCTGTCGACAGCATGCTGTGCCCGCGCCCGGGCGCGAGCGTCACGCAATGCCGCGCGCGGCCAAGTGCCGCCCCTGCGGGCAGGCGCCCGAGGAGCTGGAGGTGCCGCCGCGCGGCGCGGCCGCCGAGCTGGCGGGCCTGACGGGGGTTTGGGCGGCCGTTAAGTACCTCGTATCCGTTGGCGCGCAGCACATGGACCTCATCCAGGCGCATGCGCAGTGCGCCGCCCTTTCCCTAAGCCTTCTCCTGAGCGGCTGCGCTGCTGCCGCGGCGGATGCTGCTCCTGCGCGCCCTGCATGGCGCAAAAGGAGCGCTCCGGGGCGCGGCCGAAGCGGCGGGTCGGCAGGGCGTAGGGGGTTGTCGTGCACGGATGCAGCGGTGTGCATGGCAGCTTGCAGGTCATGACAGAGGGAGCTTTCAGCGCGGGATTGTGAGCAGCGCTGCGCTCGGACGCAGCTTGTGGGGGCTGTCTCACTGCGTGTGTGGACCATCACGCCAAAAGCCCGGCAGGGGTGAGGCTTCCCACTGGCCTGCCATGCGCAGGTGGATCCTGAGCGCGGACCCCGAGGCGGGCCTGGAGATGCTGGTGCAGGCGCGGCCGCCGCTGGCGCCGGCCGCCGTGCTGCCCATCCTCTCCGCCCAGGTCGGCGCGCCGGGCCCGCCGCGCCGCCGCTGCCTGTGCGAGCGCGGGGCTCGTGTGCATCCGTTCATTGGCAAAGATTGACTGAGCTCAGATGTCGGCGCGCCGTCTATGACTGATGAGCGCGCTCTGGCAGCCACCTGTAGCACAGCTCCTGGCAGACCGCTCGAGGCCGCCTGGTGAGGCTCACGAGCTTGTGGACGGGTGGTGTTCCCAGCCTTCCCCAAGCTTCACAGCCTCTTGACATGTGCCGGCACTGCTTCTTCGGTGCTTGCATGCTCAACAACACACCCGCCTGATCGGCCAGGTGCCCGCACTCTGCGCGCCCTACCTGGAGACCGCGCTCGCGCTCGGGCTGGCCAGCCCGGCGGAGTTCCACGATGAGCTGGCGCGCATCTACCTGCGCGCTGTTATCGAGCAGCGCCGCTCGGCGAACGGCGCCGCGGCCGGCGGCGGCGCGGCGGGCGGCGGGCCGCCCGCGCCCGCGCCCGCCGGCGGCCGCAGCGCCAGCGGAGGGGCCAGCGACGCAGACGGTGCGAGGACAGCGGCGCTCTTGTGCATGCGAGTCAGAAGGCGCCAAAGCTTGCCTTTCATAGCAGGCTCCTGTCAGGACGTCAGGACGTCTGAAGCGGGATGCTGAGCCGGTCAGCTCGTTGACTGCCGCCGATGCTGTACCTCGTGCCTGCCGTGCTGGAACGGGAGCAGCACAGAGAGGGGGCCTGGTTGGCAAGCGCGCAGGCTTGCGACCGGCGCGGTCAGCTGAGGTGCTGCAGCTGGCCAGCCGGCCAGACCCCTACACGCGCTTGAAAGAGCTGGTGCGCTGTCATGCATCCATGCGTGTTGAGAAGACACGCTTCTTGAAATAAAGTGCCTGCCCAAAGTTTCAGTGATGTCAGTGTGTTCGTACATGGGAAAAGTTTTTTTTTGGGGTGAGAGAGAACGAGATATCCAGCATATGCTCTTCACATGCATAGTAGTTTGCAAGAGAGCAGTGCGCGCCAGACTTTTCTGCATGTTGCTGCATATGGCTTGGGGCAATGCAGGTGACAACATCGGAGTACATAGACGCCGCGCGGCTGCTGCTGCTGGTGCCCAAAGACGGGTTCCTGGAGCTGCGTGCGCTGCTGCTGGAGCGCCTAGAACAGCACATGGAAGCGCTCAGGTGCAGTGAGCTTGGTATTGTGTGTTATGACAACAGCACTGTGCTTGCAGGAAGCCCTGCTGCACCTACAGTAGTGCATCCACACACTTATGTGTGCAGTCAACTTTATGGCCACCTGCCTGTCAACAATGCGCGCTCCCAAGGTGTGTCACATCTGTGTCCTCCTGTTGCGGCAGTGTTCTGCCGACGCCAGCGTTCAGCTGCAAGCTCTCGCAGGTGTGCAAGTCCTGCATTTGCGATGAAAGAAATAATTCGATACCTTAGGTGCAGACCTATGTGCATGCATAGTGCACAGACACATGAGTGTGCACGCCGCACTCTGTGCCAACATCGGCGGACCGCAATGCTAGTGAAAACCAGTTTGCCCAATTTGAGGCACCGCGCCGCCTGTGCCGCGGCAGGATCTACGTGCACGGCATGCAGGCGCCGCGCCTGGCAGAGGCCTACTGCGACCGCCTGTACGAGCGCCGCGCGGCGGCCCTGGCCGCGCCAGCCGGCGCGGCCGGGAAGGGCCGCGCGCTGCAGCCTGCCTGGAGCCGCCGCGACCTGCAGCCCGGCCAGGACATCTACCTCGCGCTGGTGGAGGTGCGCTGATGGCCGTGGGAACCTAGTCGAGGAGCACAAAATGCTACCTGACATTGCACAACGTCGGACACAGCGTAGCCAGGCTGCAAGTCGCACGTACTCTGCGATGCCGGAAGTGAGTTCCATATCTGCGCCGAACACCAGCACATTGTACACAGGTTGTACACAGGAATACGTGCTCACAGGAGTGCCGAGGTTTATTGCAGCGTGTGAGGCTAGTGCCTTGGCTGCTCGTGGCTCATGTCAGGTGTGCAGCACCTGGTCACAGTGCTGAGCTCTAACCTGCACTGTGTAGCAGGCATCCGCGCTGCGCTGAGGGAGCGGGTGATCTGATGGACCTTGAGATAGACGAGGCGGTGGCAGGTGTACCTGGAGCGCGGCGGCGACGACGGCGCGCCGGGCGGCAGCGCCCCGGACAGCAGCAACTGGGAGGAGGTGGCGCGCCTGCTCAGCCGCAAGCACGGCCGCATCGACTCCCTGCACGCGCTCAGCTTGCTGCCTGGACAGGTGGGACCCCTGCTCGGCTGCTCCGGTGCTGGAGTGCTCTGGTCCCTGCCAGGCGCTGGTATGCACGCTCTTGCCGGGACGTCTCGACGGGGTGTGGAGCATCGCGCACTTGGCTCGCGCTGCTAGCACACACATACATGCCCATTGCATCTCAGCCTTTCCGAGAGCACCACTACAGCAACACTGCTGTCTTGCCAAGCATGCGATTCACCAATACAGTGTTCACAGTGTTGCGTGTGCTGCAGGTGCCGCTGCGCGCAGTGCTGCCCTTCCTGCAGGGCGGCCTGCGCAGCGCGGGCGAGCAGCGCCGCAACTCGACGGTGGTGCGCAGCCTGCGGCGCGCAGAGAACCTGCAAGTGCGTGAGGAGCTCATACGTTGCCGGCAGCGGTGCGTCGCCCCTGCAGGCCCTCGCTTCGTGCTGAAGAGAGCTCTGCCATTGCTGAACCGCGCTCCGCCATCCGTCACGAGCCCGGATTCACATGTGCTGCTTCTAGCAGTGGCATGCAGCATCACAGACGTATTACTGTCTTGCAGTGTGTGGCCCTTGCAATGATGCAGCGCCTGTCGTCCTTTCCGGTGCTGGCAGATGCTAGACATATAATGGCCATGTTGAGATGGCCTGTATGATGTTGGAGCAGCAATCAGATACCTTTTCTGTTGGTGCCAATCAGTCAGTTTTGCAGCAAACAAGCACTGGCACAGAAAGCAAAGCTTAATCACGTTCACTCTGTTGCAGGAGCGTTGTCGTAACGTTTGAGCGAGCATGCCACCTGTGCCACAAGCGCATCGGCAGCTCTGCATTTGTAGCCTATCCAGACGGCGCGCTCGCTCACTACAGCTGCCATAAGCGGAATAGCAGTGGCGCCGCCGGACAGAGCCAGGGCGCGCCTGTGTTCGACATATCTGGCTGACTTCTGCTGTTTAAGCATGTATGTTTTTGCTGTCTTTTGGGCTTTTGTTGCTGCCTTGGGTGCATAGATGGGTCTGGATGTAGAGGAAACACACAGTAGCTGCTTACATGCAGTGTGCGGAACATTGCCAGGCTTGAGCATGCGAGCAAGGCTGCATACGCGCATGCATGCCTTCAAACTGCGCCTGATGTCACAGGAAGGCCAGGCCAGGATGCGCCTCCTTCATCTTGCTGCCACAGGTGCTTGCTCGTGAGCAGCAGCCGATGGCAGCACGAGGTTGCGCAATTTGCTCACCCAGTGTACGCACCTAAACTCGGCATCCAGGCGCATGCATTCACCAATGGCCCGCTCGTCCTGCTCATGCGCCTTCTCCCGGAGTCTGCTGAGCTCCTGCTCCAGGCCTGCTACCTCTTTCTTGGCCTCATCATTTTCGGCCTGCTGCAAGCTCAGCATAGCCTGCAAGCTCCGAAGCTGTCGCAGCACGCGCACAGTGTCATGCGCTGGGGGACACTGCCTGCGTTGGTTAAGCAGAGGTGTCCTCACCTCTGCAAGCAGCGAGGTCGAGGCTGCCTCGGCCTTTGCGGCTGCCGTCTTTGTTGTCTCAAACTCCTCAAGTGCTTCTTGTAGATCAAGGGCGACCTGCTGGCGCTTCACCTCCAGGTCCTTGAACGCCTTCTCGCCTGTGGTATGGTCGTTGGCGCAGAGGCATGGTCAGTGCCTCCAAAGGCCACAGAGCAGGACCCACAGACAATGCAGGGCCGCGCACGCTGTGCGGCTGCAAACTCAAAGGGCTTGTTGACGAGCTTGGAGAACGCCTGCGAGGCTCCCATCGTGCAGTAGTGTCAAGTTCATTGCCGCAAGAGACTCGAGGCTCGAGGACATGCGTCCAGTCCAGCAGGGTCACATCAGGGTCCAGAGCTGAAGCTGAAAGTGCTCACTGTGCTACTTCATTTGTCTCCTCATTGTACCTTTTGCAGCTCTCAGGCAAGGCGTGTCGTTCGTATGGACGGTTGCAGGGACCTGCTGTTTGACGGCCTGCGCGTGCACCTAGGAGCTGACTATGAGGTGCTCCCTGACTGCATCGGCAGCGGGGGCACCTCCCGCGTGTACGAAGTGTTCTGGCGCTCCAAGGGCATGCATGCAGCAGTGAAGGTGCTCATAGAGCCACTGGAAACGGTGCAGTGGCTTGTGAAGGTGCGCGACTGTGCTAGCAGGTTGCTGCGTCCCGCCTGACGCAGTGTGGCACCCTCACTCAGCTGCAAGCCTCCTGCTGGACGCGCAGAGGGAGTTTGAGATCACCTGTGACCTCAGCAAAACGTGGGAGCCTGGCAAGGGATGGGGCACCACTTTGCAGCCACGCCAGGCGCCTTGCACCACTCCCGCAGACCTGTTTGGAGTCCCACGCTGCTATGGGACTGGTCAGTTCGCACACCCCGGCTCGGGCAAGCAGCATGCCTACATCATGCTGCAGTTGCTCGGGCCGACCCTGCACGACCTCGTCTTCAGTGGCAAGATTACGCGCGACAACTTCGTGCAGGTGCGCCGATTGTTGATGTTGCTGAAAGGTTGCATACACCTGGTGAATCCAAGCAGGCCATCGACTCTATGCATAGCGCGCAGTATGCTGACGGAATGCTGTCGGCGCTGGAGCGCATCCACCGGCGCGGCTGGGTGAGCGTCCTGCACGGCTGCTGCATCGGCCTCGTGTTTGGACCAAGCCTGACAGGATGCGCTCATTGAGCGCATCCTGCACTGTGCAGGTGCACTGCGACGTGAAGCCTGACAACTTCTGCGTCGACAACAAGCGCTCCACGCGCGTCCTCGTATTCGACCTGGGTCCGCACGCATGCTCATGCTGTGTGCCAGCCATGGCATACCTTAAGTATGCTGAGTCTTGCATGCACCATAACCCCGCAGGCGGAGCCATGCGCATGCCTGATGCGCCTGACGAGGCTAACGAGGAAGTGGAGTTCTTTGGAACGCCAAACTATGCCAGCCTCACCGGGCTGCAGTGCCTGCGGTGCTCCCCGCGCGATGACCTCGAGAGCCTCTGCTACAGGTGCGGCATGAGCTTATTTACATGCACAGACCTGGTCGACTTGCATGCGCCTCAGTAAAATGTCGAGCGCGCAGCTACCTCCACATGTGGGGCGGCGGGCAGCCCTGGTACATCCAGGAAAAGCAAGCATACCGGCCCAGCTGTGCGCGCCTCTCACCCCGCTTCCATGCATGCAGTGCTCTGCCTGCATCCTGTAGTAGCTGTTTGAGCAATCAGCGATGAAGGTCCGGCCTTCACAGCCACAAGTTTCGCGCGCATGGGGCCACAGGCAAGGGCTATAACGGGGCTCAGCTGGCTGGCATCCTGGGCGAGCGCAGCGCGCTGTGGGAGCGCCTGTGCGCGCTCGGCGGCTGCGTGCCTGCCTTTCTGCAGCGCTGGCGGCAGCGCGTGCTGGGCATGCACCCCCTGGAGGTGCCAGACTACCGCGCGCTGCGCGAGCTGCTGGCCCACAGCGTGCACGAAGCGGCTGCATGGGACTCCGACCGGGCGCTCCAGGGCTTCCGGCGCGCACAGATGCCGCCGGCGCCCCCGCCCTGGCCGTTCGACGACTCGCAGGCGGCCAGCAGCGGCCCGGCGCAGCTGAGCGAGGGCAGCAGCTGGGAGGGCCGCACCTGGCCCGTCACGCACCTGGGCGACCAGACCCCCGAGCTTGCCGCCACATGCGAAGCCGCAGCCGCCCCGGTGCCTGACATGGCCAGGCCTACGCGCAACAAGCGCATGCGCCCGGCGAGCCCCGCCTGCAATGAGGCTGGCGCACAGATCACGGTGGCTAAGCGGCTGCAGCTCGGCGCGGCATGCGCTGCGCTGGCATCAGAGGAGTAGCATGGCGATAGCAGTGTCCGCGTGACCTAAGCAGTGCAAGTCGTGCTTGCGGCATACACGCCATGCCTGCGATTGCAAGCGCAGCACTGCGCACATCAGCACCCCATTCCTTGATTCGCTCTGCACTGCACCGCACAGTGAACTCAGTTGGCGATCACATGAACAGCGTGTCATAGCTCTGCTTACAGAGTTCTGTCCTCTCGCATGTCTGAGGGCAAGTGCACACAGTGCAATGCTGCCGCGCCGGACATCCAGTCGCGGACCTGACAATGCATATATTGCGGCGCTGCAAAATTTCACAATTGATGGTTCCCTGACAAAGCATGTAGCACTCACACCCAGACACTTGCCACAGCGGCCACGTTCAGACCTCCATCAGTATAAAAGCAAGATGCATGCACTGTGGGATAGCTGAAGTTCAGAGCGTAAATGAATATAGGCTGCTTTCAAAAAGCCAGGCTTAGCCAAAAGTCAGCGGCAGCTGCTGCTCTGCTTCCCGCTGCTGAACAACTGTCCTGCAGCCTGCAGCCTGCCCGGCAGCAACAGGCCGACAGAGCATCAGTGCTCAAAGCGCGACTTGCTAAGCTCTCCACTAAGCGTGCCTAGCCATGCGTAATATCACTGAGGCTGGAGCCCGCGCGCCACATCCACCACAGTGGCGAGCGCGAACAGCAGGAACAGCGAGCCGCCCACGTACTGCACGGTGCGCTCGGACACGTAGCGCCCCAGGTACGAGCCTCCCAGCACCTGCGCGCCACCCACGGTGAGTGCTGAGCAGCGTAGATTATATCAGGGCACACACTTGCTTGGTAGCGCACACACTGCTCGGCACCGCACACACTGCGCGGCTCCCGCTACAGCAACACAGTGAGCATGGCGAGCGTTGTGCACACTCTGTTGCTGCCTTATACTGGAGACGCTACAGCAGGCTGGGGAGCTCACCGCGATGCCGGTGGCCACGCCATGCCCCCCCACGGCGCCGAGCACGACGCCCGCCGGCGAGGATGAGGCCGCCAGCGCGATCGTGGCCAGGAAGGACTTGTCGCCCCACTCGGCCGCAAACACCAGCGCAAACGTGGACAGCAGCAGCGTCGCGCCTGCATGCGGCCCCGCTCGCCTTGCTTGCATGCGGTGCGACACCGCATGCAAGTGCTGTCCACTGGCATGCGCTGCTCCTTTGCAGATGCACACTGCCAGAATTGCTGCAGAAAGATTTGGTGCACATGCTGGGTTGGGGCAAGAAGACAGAAGATGTCTGCAGCGAAATTCACAGCTATTCTGGCCCATACATTGCTCTCATCCGCCAAAGGCTGTTTGCGGGCGACGAACACCTCGATAGTGACCTGTGGTGCATAGTTGAGCAGTGACAATAAGTGCTGATATGTAGCATACGTATGGGAATGTGGGCGCCACACCATCTTTCCGCATATCCTCAACGTCCTTTGCCGCATCATCACGCTCCTCCTTCGCACTCTCATCTGCACTGCCAGCCTCCTGCGGGTGTGCATGTGCATGCAGGATGTCAAACTTGATTGCTGTACGTTCTGGTCTGGACTGGCAGCCTGCGAGAAACTGTTGTGCTGGACGGGACTGCGGTCAAGACCTGGAGCACGTGCACACATCTCCGACGCAGAACAACGCAACGCCTATGCATGCCTACCAAAATGAGCTTTCTAATGTCATTGGACCGCTTGGCTAGTCCTTGTCCATGGCCCCCACTCCTTGCGAGAGCCACTCCATTTGGGCTCAGTGTCTTATCTGAAGGAGGGCCTACGCACACCCACGCTCACCACTACCCGCTATTCATGCGTGTCGGCACACTCATTTGCAAAGCGCCCACCTGCAGCGTGCGCACGCCGAAGAAGACGAGGAGCGCGACCGCGAGCAGGTCGTCCAGCGGCACGCTGCGCCCGAACGGCAGGAACTCGTCCAGCTGGTGCAGCACTTGCCCCAGCGCCACCTGTGCCAGAGCATGCAGCGCGTCAGCGGATGGGCACCTGTGTCAGGGCATGCAGCGCGTCAGCGATAGGGCACGTGCGTGCGAGTGGGGCAGGGTGCTATCAACGTCTCGCACACGGCAGCAAACAGCCACCATCGTTTTCAAAGTAGGCAGCAGACATCGCATCACCATACATGCATATATGCACGCGGGGCATCCAAGCTCAGTTTCAGGGAGCTGCAGAAATAGACCTGATAGTATGCTTCTGCGCCAGTACAGGTCACTTTCCTCCACGTCTGCTTTCACCCAGTTACCAAGGCAGGCAGCTGCCTATTTGGACATGTATGCATCGGATGTGGCAGCCATTACAGGGCAGAGTGCTCACAGCGTGTTGCCGCACAGCACAGGCGGCGCTGTGGAGAAGCAGGCAACACTTCCGCACCGAGATGACAGTCATGATGGCCAGTGCGCCAAAGGTGCCGGCGAAGACAATGCCGCGCGCCTCCTTCAGCGCCAGCAGCACAGCAATGAAGAACGTCTTGTCGCCCAGCTCTGAGAAGAGGATCAGGAGGAACCCCGACACAGCGCCTTCCCTGAAGGGGCTGTCGCCCAGCAGCCCTGGCACCCCACCGCGCGTTGCTCAGGCTCTGCTTGTGTGCAAGGTCTTTGTGTGGCAGTGCACAACTGAGAACGTCGTTCACAGCACACCATACATACCAAAGGTGAAAAGTGATCGCTTTGAAGCTTGTCGCTCGAGCTTCACACTTCATTGTGCAATGCACAGTCACATGGGGCCTCCAGAACTCTGTGTATGGTCCTTGGCAGGCTCCTCTAAACACCTGTCGGCTGTGCAGAGGCGTTCCCTCCAGTGGGCAGGCAGCTTGCCAGGGATGAACGCCGAGGACACTTCGGTGACGGGGGCGGCAACTGCCAGGCCTTCGGCGGCGCTGGCTGCGCCAGCGCAGCCAAGTGCCGCAAGCGCCACCAGCGCAGCACTGTTTGCCAGGCGCCGCACCTGCAAGTTCAAAGTCACAGCGCGTGTGGCTCAGATGCATCCAGCCACTTTGCGCACTAACCCCGTGAACGCCTCGGACCTGCAGTACGTCGCCAGCTGCGCTCACTGTAGTGCCGTGCAACATGCCGTCCCCTCGCTGGACAGCATCCGCGCGCATGCATTTCATAAAGCCGTGGCTTGCAGGCGCCTCAGTGAGCTGTAAACCACGGCCGAGCGCAGAAAACGAACTCGCTTTCCTCCTGCGAGTGTGCGTGGCCCAATGCCTGCGGGCGCCTTGCGCTACCGGCACCGCAGCACCATTTGCAGCAAAGGGGTGTACACACACGCACGGTCGCAGCAGAGCGGCCTTGGACATCCTGGAATTGGTCATCACCCCTCCCTCCCTCCCTCCTCTGGCTCACGGCCCCAACCCTACGGACCCCAGCTCGGCGACTTGCTGAGCTCCTCCTGGCGGCCTCAAGAGGGAGGTTGCACAGGAGGAGCTGTCACGGTGGCCAGCTCTCCTCAGCAACCGCAATGGCTGCGTTGCACCTGCACGCGCCCGCTTCCGCTCGTCCCGCACAGGCAGGCGCAACACCTTGTGAAACTCCCTGTACCCCCACAAGGCTCTCGTAACCAGCCAATGCAGTGTCTGCTCGCTTGCAGGTGGTACGCGCGGGGTTGCTGCGCGTTCGCCACGCTGCATGCACTTGCCCCAGCAACCACAGGCACTTGCCTCGTGCGGCAGCAGCGCGACGGCAGCGCGTCCATGCGGCAGAGGTGAGCCCCTGCTGCTGACTGGTCAGCAAGCCACCGCGGCTCTTCGGGGCCAGGCAAGGTGGCTTGCTCCACTGCTAGTAAACGCCGCTACCATCGCTTGCCTCTGCTGCGTGGCGACAGGCTACGCTGCATGACCACACACACGTCTCTGCAGCATGTTGTCACACACCGCAGTGTGTATCTTGAGGGCAATGCGCTGGCAGGAGGAGCAGCCGTGCAGACGAGGACTGGCCGCAAAAGCCCCCTTGTGGGGTGTGCGTCAGGTAGCGCAGGAGGCAGAGGTGGAGCAGGTAGAGGAGGCTGCGCCCGCGCCCGCCGCGGACGCCGAGCCGGCGGCGGAGGAGGGGCAGGGCGCTGAGGCGGAGGCCGAGGCCGGGGCCACTCCTGCTGCCGAGCGGCCAGCGGTGCGGCGGCCACGTG
>JAABUV010003196.1_pt1 | contig 21111 bp, 27 predicted proteins | sample 5559971 | NCBI WGS metagenome assembly JAABUV01 (sample SAMN10711881, study PRJNA513362) | rock metagenome | isolation source: Antarctica rocks | place: Antarctica: Victoria Land, Knobhead nord | collected 2015-12-19
GCCCAGGTCCCCCCCCCCCCCCCCCGCCGGCCGCGCCGGGCGCCCCACGGCGCGCGTCGCCCGAGCGCGCGCCGCCCCGCGCGCAGGTGGCCGCCCTGACCGGCCTGAGGACGCTGCTGCTGTTCGACTTCAAGGCGGCGACGCAGCTGGCGCCGCTGGCCGCGCTGCGCGACCTGCGCAGCCTGACCGTCGCGGGCTTCGACGGCCTGAACCACGCCCGGGGCCTCGACCTGGACTGCCTGGCCCCGCAGCTCCAGGCGCGGCCGCGGCCCGCCCCGGCGCGCGGCCCGGTGCGGCGCCGCGCCGCGCCGACCCGGGGGCCCGCGCGCGCGCAGTCGCTGGCGCTGAGGGTGACGATCGACGCGGCGCACCTGGCGCCGCTGACCTGCCTGACGCGCCTCTCATGGCTCACGCACCTGACGCTGCCCGGGACCCTCGTGGCCTCGGACAACGCCCGTGAGGCGGAGCTGGTGCAGCTGGTCGGCGCGCTGGCCGGCAGCCTCCCAGGTGCGCGCGCGCGCGTACACGTGCGGCCGCGCATGAACGCTCGCGCGACGGCTCACCGACGCCGCGCGCCAGGCCTGCGCGAGCTGCACTCCCGGTCCTTTTTTCCGATGAGCGGCGCGGCGGGCGCGCACGCATGTGCTTCGCTCACCTCGCTCACGCGTGCGCCCGCGCCTGCTGTGCTTGGCAGCGCGCGACTCCCCATGGGTACCGCCGCTGCGCCCAGCGCTGCGCCGGCGCCGCGCGCAGTGTGTAGCCCCGTCGGGGCCGCGCTCGCGCCCCTGCCGGACGCCTGGCGACGCAGCCTGCAGCACCTCAACCTGCACCTCGGCGCGCCCTTCCCGCCGGCCGTCACCGCGCGGGCCGCGCTGCGCGCGCTGCACGTCTCCTCGTCCGGGCCTGTCGGCGCGGCCGAGTACCTGCCTGGCATCGCCGCCCTGCGTGCGCGCCCGGCCCGCGCGCTGCGGATGCCCTTCAACGCGCGCCACCGCGCGCGCTCACCGCCCCGCGCGCGCGCAGCGCACCTGCAGGACCTCACGCTCGGCCTGCCGGACGAGCCCGGCCTGGGCGCGCGCCTGGGCGCTCTCGCCGCCGCCACGGGGCTCACGCGCTTGCGCGTCCTCGCCGATGTTGACGTCGACGCAGCCGGCCTGCTGCCGCTGTGCGCGGCGTGCCGCCGCCTGCGCGAGCTGCAGCTGCAAGGGTGCGCCGCCCGCGTCCCGCGCAAGGCGCCCGGCCCGCCCGGCGCGCGCAGCCGGCGAGGCCGCTCCACGGGCGCCGCGCGCCGCGGCCGCGCAGGTGCCTGCGGGTGGGGGATACGGCCGCGGAGGCGCTGGCCGCGCTGCCCGCGCTGACCCAACTGGCGCTGTCGGGGACGTCGGTCGGCGAGGCCGGCGCGCGCGCGCTGGCGCGCGGCCGGCTGCGCGCGCTCGAGCTCCACGACAGCGCGGGCGTGCTGGCCGGCGCCGCGCGCGCGCTCGCGGGCCTGGCCGGCAGCCTGGTCGCCCTGGACCTCACGCTTGCCCGGCGCGCCCCGCCGCGCCGCCCGCCCGAGGCGCGCGCGCGCCCCGCCGCCTCGCAGAGCCGCCTTCTGAGCGCGCGGCGCGCGGCCGCGCAGCTGGGCGGCGCGGGGCTTCTGGCGCTGGCGCCGCTCACGCGCCTCACCGCGCTTACGGCCGGCCAGACGAAAGTCCGCGACGGCGCCCTGCCCATGCTGCGCGGCCTGCCGGCGCTCCAGCTGCTGAACCTGGCCAGCAACGACATCACGGACGCGGGTGCGGCCGGGCCTGGCGCGCGCGCCGGCGCGCCCCGCTCGGAGCCGGGCGCGCCCTGAGGCCCGCGCGCGCGCGCAGGGCTGCGCCACCTGGGCGGCCTGACGCGGCTGACGTCGCTGTCGCTGGACTGGTGCCAGCGTATCACGGGCGCGGGCGTGGCGGAGCACGTGGCGCCGCTCACGCGGCATGCGCTGTTGCGGCTGTCGCTGTACATGTGCCCGGGCGTCTCGCCGGTTGCGGGCCCCCCCGCGCCCGCCGCCGCCCGGCGGAGCTTCCAGGGGCTTTCGTGCGGCAGTCGGCACGGCTGACGGTGCCACGCCCGGCCGCGCAGGATGTCAAGGCCAGCGTGGAGCACTGCTGCGTGTACGGGGCGTCCGCGCGCCGGATGCCGCTGCGCTGGCCGCCCTGACAAGAGCGCGCGCCGCCGCCGCTGGCAGCGCACCCGCCTGAGTGCATCCGACGGGCACGGCTGCAGCACACCATGGTGTCCCTGCTCGCTGCGGGCGAAGATGTCGTGTGTACATAAGAGTTGCTTTATGTATAACGGAGTTGCTTTGCATGTGGTTACAATAAGTCAGTTTGCAAGCAAGGCAGAGCTTGACAGCAAGCCAGGCCGATGCACACGGCAGCGTTCCCACTCACACTATGAAGGCGGCATGCCGGACGCCCGGCAGGCAGCAGGCCCCACCGCAACGTCGCACGCAAAGCCGGCACTCACCTCCACAAGCCCCTCAACATGCCTCTCAACAAGCCTCTCAACAAGCCTATCGCTCAGTGCATTGCTTGGAGGCTCCAACTTAAAGCGCATGGTGCTAAGCAGGGAGCTGCGCTGCAACCCAGCCCACATCGAGCCCAGGTTGGGCGCCCTCACAGGCACGGCCCAGGGCCCCCACCCCATCCCGCGCTCAGTCGCTGCCGATGAGCTTCACCGGCATGTTGTACACGGCAGCGCCCAGAGCGGTGCCCCATGCGGCCAGCAGCAGCGGCCCGGCCGGTCCCACCTGCCCGGCGATGGCCGAGCGTGTGAGGAGCAGCACGTGCTGCAGCGCCGCGCCTGCGAGCGCCAGGTTGAGCAGCAGCCCCGCCGTGGTCGCCAGGCGGCCCTTGTCCGTCAGCACCTGCGCGCGGCCGCGCGGCGCCGCCCTGACGCCGCCGGCATGCCCTCAGCCGCCCCCGGCGCCAGCGCCCCTTTACGCAGCCAGCGCGCAGTGTGCCCTTCGGGCGCCCCGAAGCAAGGAAGTGAGCAGTGGCGGCAGGGACAGGGCCCTCGCGCCCGCGCGCCGCACCTTGAGGCACAGCGCCGCGGCCGGGACGAGCACGTGCGTGCTCAGCGCGACCAGCTCGAACACGAGCTGCGCGGGCGCGTTGCCGTAGCTGCCGGTGCACGCGCGCAGGAACGTCTTGGGCGCGGCCAGCAGGCCCCAGGCCTCCACGAAGAACAGCGCCGCCAGGGCGGCGTACAGCGCCGCGCGGCGGTTGCCGGTGGGGCGCAGGTCGGCGGGGATGCCGCGCAGCACGCTGCCCGGGCCGGCCTGCAGCAGCGGCGGCAGCGCGATGGCGAGCGTCGCCGCGCGCATGGCCGTGCCCGCCCTGCGCGCCGGCGCGCGGCGTCAGCGCGGCCGCACGTGGCGCCGGCGGCGCGGGCGCGCGGGGCGGGCGGGCGGGCCGCGCACAGGAAGGCCGGCCAGGTCAGCAGGCGGCGCTTGAGCCAGAGGAGGCCCAGCACGGCGGCGGAGGACGCGGCCAGGCCCAGGTTGAGGCGCGCGTACAGCGGGTGCGCCAGCTTGCCCTGGCGCGCGCCGTGCTGCCGCGGCCGGGCCAAGAAAGGGTTAGGGTAAGGTAAAGCGTCAGCGGCCTGCAGCGGGCGCGGCGCTGCGAGCCCCGCGCCGCACCAGCCCAGCGCTCGGGGCGCGCCTGGAGCGTGAGCAGGATCATGGTGGCCGCGTACGTGCCGGTCGAGGCCAGGCGCAGCAGGAAGTCCATCTGCGGGCTCAGCATGCGCGGCCCGCCCTCCGCGGCCGCCTGCCAGACGTGGCTCGCGGCCGAGCGCAGGTCGCCGCTGGCGGCCTTGCCCACGATGTTCTTCACCGCCTGCACAGCGCGCGAGCACGGGGCTGGGTCGGCGCCCGGGGTTCCAGGGTCGCGCTGCACCCGCGCCGGAGGCCGGCGGGCGCTCACCTGCTCGGCGGGCTCGATCAGCGTGACGCCTTTCCCGAAAGCGTGCTCCGCGACCTGCGCGCGGCGCGGCCTCAGCCGGCCGCGGCCGCCGCGCGCGCCAGGGGCGCTTCTCGGGCTGCACGCACCAGCTCTGGCGCCACGAACAGCAGCACGGTCGCCACGGCGTACAGCGCCGCCAGCAGCGTGTGGCCGGTCAGCCACGAGCCCGCCGGCGCCGTGGGCGCCTGGTGCGCCGCGCGCTTGGACGCCTCCGCCGTCTGCTCGGCGCGCGGCACGGCGCCGGTCAGGCCCGGCTCGCGCACTCCGGTGCGCGAGTGCAGCCCGCCCTGCGCGCCCGCAGCGGGCACACGCTCGGCGCTGCGGGGCGCCAGTGGGCACCGCGTGCGGCGAGCCATCAAGGCGCCCTGGCTGGCGCGCCTTGGTCGCATCATAAGACTCCGCCATCGCGCAGCTCTGCCGGCGCAGCAGGCACAACTCAGGCACGGTCGACCAACGGCATTGATCGACCATTTGCCAAAGGCATCAGGCGAGCCGCACGGCGCGCTCAGGAGCCTGGAGCAAACAGGCAGGCCCGCTGCTGTGGCAGATTGAAGCAGCAGGGACAGAAAGGAGGACACTTTCGTGGCACTGTCAGCAGGTGCTGACAATGCCTCAAAGCGCGGGATGCTCACCAGTTCGTGGCCTGCAGACACGTCAGGTCAAGACACCGTCTTCTGCGATAGAACGGCTCTGTGAAAGCGCTCTCGCGGCTTGCAGCTCCCTCGCTCTAGTGAAGTTGGCTCGTCCGAGACTGATGAGAGGAGGGTCTCTGAACGGGGAACCAGAACGGGGAACCTGCAGAAGAATAGCTCTGAGAGAACTCACGAGCCTTCCTTCTGGCCTGCAGCTGTTGGGGGCAGCGGCTCGCGCCTCTTAGTGCTTGTGGCGCCCAGACCAGGAAGGCTAGAAGAACTACTGCAGCAGCCTGTCAGTGCCACCAAGCTGCTGCGGCCCCCACAACGCATGCAAAGCTTGTCCTTGGCAAGGAACGCCTCGAGTGTCCAGTGGCCATGAGGAAGCTGCAAGGCGCCGGCGAGCGGCTCAAAAAGAATGAGGCCGACGATGCCGCCAACCTCGCCGCGCGCATGGGCGTCGGCAAGCGCCCGGAGCCGCACGCCGAACTGGACGAGCGCACGCAGCGCAAGCTGAACGGCGCCGCAAAGCTCACCGCCCGCGGTCATGCCGAAAAGGCCGACGGGAGCGACTCCGGCGGGGTCGAGCCCGCCCGGGACAGCAGCCAGGGCGACAACTGCGCACGGGTGCGCCCCATGCGCACTTGGTTCCAGGCGTGAGCCCGACGCGGGGGCGCGCGGCCATGACCGCGCGTGTGCGGGCCAGGTTCCGGGCGCCGGGGAGGAGCTGCACGTGACCGGCCCGCTCCTGCAGTTCCTGGGCTGCGACCCCGCGCGCGGCGCCTGGCGCGGCTCCGTCCTGCTGCTGCTGCCGCCGGCCCAGGGCGCCGTGCTGGCCGCGCAGCCCACGATGGCCGTGCTGGACGAGGGTGCGCGCTCGCCCCTGCTGCGCTCCCCACCGGCCGTGCCCACTTCTGCGCTCCTCGCTGGCGAGGCCTGCAGCCACGCCGGCGCCGCGCCCGCGCGGGCAGGCAGGACGGCCAACGTGCAGCCCGAGCGCCTGGACGAGTACGGCGGCTGGGTGTTCTGGCGCTTTGAGCTGCTGCTGGGCATGGGCGCGGCCGAGCGGCGCGTGCAGTACGCGTTTCACGCGAACGGCGTCGACCCGGAGCGCAGGTGCGCGCCCGGGCCGGCCCCGCTGGCGCGCCCGCGCCCGCCGCCGGCGCGCGACGCGCCCGACCGGCCGCGCAGGTGGGCGTTCGTGGTGCCGGGCCGCGAGCAGCGCTGGCGCTGGGCCTACTACTCTTGCAACGGCATGGACCAGGACGCCGATGTGAAGAAGTTCGGCAAGCCGCACCTGTGGGCCGACCTGCTGCGGCGCCACGACGCCGCGCCGCTGCACGCGCTCGTCGGCGGCGGCGACCAGCTGTACAACGACGGCCTGTGGCGCTCGCCCTCGCTGGGCCCCTGGCTGGGCGGCGATGGGCTGCACCCGGGCACCGTGTACAACTCCGAGGTGCGCGGCTGGCGCCCCGCCGGCCCAGAGGGGGTAGGGTAGGTCCCTATGCTGCGCGCGCTCTAGCCCCTATGCTGCGCCCCATACCCGATGCTGCGCGCGCGGGGGGCGCCCCTGATCGGGCACGCGCGGCCCGCAGGAGCGCTTGAAACAGCCGATGACGGAGGAGCAGCGCCGCGAGGTGTCCGACTTTTACTTCAACCACTACCGCACGCACTTCCGGGTCTGGCCGCAGCTCGCGGACGCGCTCGCGAGCATCCCGCAGGCGCGCCGCCCAGCCCCGCGGGCCGCCTACTTCCTCAGGGGCGCGCACAGACGGGCTCCCTGCATCCTCCGCTGCGGCCAGGCTGGTGGCCTTCCAAGGGCTACAAGGGGGACGTGCTACCCATCAGCCCCGTATCAGCCGGGCGGTGCCAGGTGGGTGCACATTGACCAGTCCAGCCCCTGGCGGCCGCTGCCTGAAGAGGGACGCGACGCAGGTGAACATCTATGACGACCACGACATCTTTGACGGCTATGGGTCCTATCCGCCGCGGCTGCAGCTGTGCCCCGTCTTTCAGGGTGCGCGCGCGTGCCAGGCGCCCGCGCGCGCGCGCCACGGCCCTGATGCCGTGAGTGGGCTGCTTGGCGGCGTCGCACATCCGCTGCGCCCCACCACGGGCCGCTGCCGGCGCAGGCGTGTGGCGGTGCTCGCAGCGATTTTACTACCTTTTCCAGCAGCACACCACGCTGGAGCGCTCCGAAGCTGACAACGGCATGTTTGGGCCGGGGGAGGTGCGGGGCGGCCCGCGGCGCACCTGCGTCGCTCACAAGACGTGTGCATGGCTTGCGCCTGCAGCATATGCCCGGCGCTGGCAGCGCGCCCGGCGGCGCCAGTGTGCGTCTGCGCCCGCCGGCCAGCGTCTCTCGGCGGCCGCAGGCGCGCTCGCTGGTGCGCATGCTCGGCGCCGACACGGCGCTGGCGGTCCCGGACACGCGCGCCGAGCGCACGGAGTACCAGGTCATCTCGCCGCAGGCGTACGACATGCTGTTCCAGCGCATGGCTGCGCTGCCGGGCAGCGTGCGGCACCTGGTGCTCGTGCTCACGGTGCCGATCGTGTTCGCCAAGCTGCCGCTGAGCGAGGGCGCGATGGCCATGATCGACGCGCTGCCCTCGCTGCGGACCACGCTGGCCAAGACCAGCCTGGGCCTGTCGCTGGTCGACAAGTGCGCGGCCCCGCCGCGCACGCCGCGCAGCCTAGAGTGCTCACTGGCGCATGCGCTCATGCTAGGGTAGGGTTAGGGCTCGCCGCGCGCACGTTGAGGACACGTGGGGCTGTGCGGCCGGCGCAGCTTCGGGCACGCGCAGCTGCTGGACGACGTGTTGGATCACTGGGACGCGGGGACGCACATTGCCGAGCGCAAGGCGTTCATCAAGCGGCTGCAGCACCTCGCGCGCGCGCGCCGCATGCGTATCAGCTTCATCTCCGGTGACGTGCACGCCGCCTCGGTCGGCCGCCTGTACTCGCGGCCCAAGGCGCGCCGCCGCCCGCGGCGCCCTGCGCTTTCACAGGGCGCTGCACATGGGGCCGCCTGTCGGGGGCCCTGCGCATATTGACTGAGAAACAGTGTCGCCCGCCGTCGATGTCCTGCCCATGGGCCAGCGTGTATGCCGGCCTGCCTCGGCAGGTCTTGCAGCGTTGCACTGTGTGCTGAGGCCCACGACGCGCGTGCGCGCCAGCTGAAGCACCTGCGCTACGACCACCGCTTCATGGTCCAGATCACCAGCAGCGCGATCTGGAATGGGCCCTCCCCGGAGGGCTTTGTGCGCATGCTCAACGAGACCAACACCGCCGCGCGCACCGTCCAGCGCACGCAGGAGAAGCTGGCGCGCATATTTGCGGCGCGCCCCCCAAACCCCCTTTAAACCCTAGAGGGCCCAAGCAGCTGCTGGCCGCCTGCGCCCACCATGCAAGCGCCCTGGCTGCAGTGTCAGCGTGCCAGGCGGCCATGGCGGCCGGCGCACTGACCGCCGGCCTGGGCGGCCGCGCAGGTCAAGCACCCGGACTGGGAGAAGATCCTGCCGCGGCGCAACTGGTGTGAGGTTGCGCCGTACGAAGCAGAAGATGGCCATGTGGACCCGCGGGCGGACGGCGCGCTGGTGTGGGGCCCGCCCTGCGCTGTCTGTGCGAGAGTTGCGACTGAAGCGCCACGACACAGACATGCCTGGCTGTGTCCGGCTGCTGAGCCACTGTGAGGGTGGTGAGTCTGCAGGTGCTGATCCGTGACGGCAGTGCTGCAAGAGTGCCCTTCCGGCTGTGCAGGTGTTCACGCTGCGTGTGGAGGACCCGGACAAGCAGGAGGCGCCGCCGGAGACCTTCCCCACGATCGTGCCGACCTACATCCATGACATATCCAGTGCGGGCCGCCACCTGTTCTGTTTTTGCGCAAGAATGCTGATGCAGCGCATGCTGCCCAAGTGACCTGACTCGGGCCTGAGCGCGCCGGCAGAGACCCGCCCGGCGGTGCGCGACTCGTCCGTCTTCACCAAGTGCTTCTGCGTGACGCCCCCACCCGTCACAGACCCGCTCGAGGAGTTTTAGGAGTTTTAGGCGTAGGCAAACCCCGAGGTGAACCCCCATTCTTGCCGCACGGCGCACAGCTGCCCTTGAAGTGCGCTGCGAAGTACTCAGAACATCGTTGAAGTACGAGCAACTTTGAGCTAGGCTGGGTACTGTTTTCTGCTAGGGTTCCCTGTGTACAAACGGTGGCCTCTCGGTCCCTCGTTTTTCTGGGGGTTGTATCAGGTTAGGAAATTGGTGCATGGTGGTGGATGCAATGATGTTCCAGCTGCGTTTCCACAATTTGAAATATTTAGATGCTCCTAGGGCAGATGAGCATCGCATGCGCGCTTCTGACTCACCATTCAAGCATCGTTCATTCATTCACCCCCGCGCCCAGTGCCCTCACCAGCTCGTCGCTCGACGCTGCGCAGCACTGGGGCGCTGCTCTTGAAACAAGCATGCAAGCGTAATCTGCAGTCGCCTAGGAGCTCGACTCAGGTGCACCGTTGCCATGGTTAATTTTGGCACGCGCCTGTCTCGGGAGAAGTGGGGCCCCTGGAGCGCAGAGTATATCGATTATGACCTGCTCAAGCGCAAAATAAAAGACATCCTGGAGGCACGCGCGGAGGGAGGCCAGCGCTTGGCAGCAGAGGGGGCTCTGAAAGACATCTTCATTGGCATCTTCGACGAGGAAGTGGAGAAGGTGCCAAGCCCCCCGCGCTCTTCAGTGCACTCAGGCGCTGCGAGTCGCCTCAAGCGTCATCAGTGCCACCCCCCCCACTGGCTCTCTTGCTCTTCTTTACACACTTGCATGCTGCCCGGCGTGAGCTCGGCAGTGGCCTGCCTCAGCACCTGAGGACGGGGTTACCGGCGGCACATGCAGGTGCTGCGCTTCTATGCCAGCAAAGCGGCAGAGCTCGAGTGTCCCACTGGCTCTTCTTTACACACTTGCATGCTGCCCGGCGTGAGCTCGGCAGGGGCCTGCCTCAGCACCTGAGGACGGGGTACCGGCGGCACATGCAGGTGCTGCGCTTCTATGCCAGCAAAGCGGCAGAGCTCGAGACGGCGTTCACGGCTGTGGAGGCCTCTGCTCGAGGTGCCGGTGGCTCCAGCCTAAGCCCGCCCGTCCAGGTGCTGCCCCTGCCTCATAAGTTTAAGCGCATGGAGTGGCTGGGCACAAGACGAGAGTTGGGAAAAGCAACAGCAGCCAGCACGTGTGTGCTGCTGCGTAGGCTGTGTTGCCACTCTGCTTGTGTGAGTAGGTGACACGCTGTGGTGGGAGCTGTTGGCGTGCTTGAAGCCACACTTGATTAGGTGCCTGGTGTGCTGTGGCCATGCTCTGGCCTGGGTGAGGGCCGGTGACGCTTGCAGAATAGCTCAGCGCCTGTCCGGCATGCACCGCCGCGCCACCCAGCACGCCTCCGCAGCGCAGGCGCCCCGCGCGCAGCTGACGCAGCTGGACGGCGCGCTGCGCGCGCTCAAGGCGCCCGCCGAGGACGTCACGCGCCTCCTGTCCTTTGTCAGCCTCAACTCGGCCGCCATACGCAAGATCCTGAAGAAGTACGGCAAGTCCGTGGAAGCCAGCCACGCAGCGCACGCCGGTGCCCGCCCCCCCCCGGGCTGCGGCTCTGTTTGCGCTCCCTGGCCGGGCGCGCCTGAGCGTGGCTGGGCAGCGCGCATGTGGCGCGCACCGCTGACAGCGCGCCTTGATAAATGCAGGGTACCTGTCGCTGCGCATTGAGCACCCGCACGAGAGCGGATGGAGCATGATGCAGGCGCGCCCCCGCGCGCCATCTCCGCACCGGAAAGGGGAATTTGGGGGCGTTTGCAGCACCCGGGCACCTTGCTCGCGCCCATGCAGGCCGGCGCGCCAGCGGCTGACGCGCGTCGTGCAGTGGGGGTGAAGGGCGCCGGTGGCGCGGCAGGGCACGTTCATCAAGAATGAGCGCGCCCAGGACCTGGACGTCATGCAGCGCCATGAGGGCCTGGCCGCGCTCGGGGAGCGGGTGCGCCCCACCGCTTGCCGCCGCGCGCCTCGGGCCGGGCATGCAGGTCGGAGCGCATGTCCGGATCACGCAGCGCTTCAGTGTGAAACAGTCGAGGTCGCTGACGCCGGGCTGCTGCGCAGATCAAGGCGACGTACGAGACGCTGCACGAGCGCCGGGATGCGCTGATGGACGCGCACCCCGAGCTGGCGTCGACCGCAAACGGCGCGGCTGCCAACGGCGCGGCTGCCAACGGCGGACGGGGCCAAGCGCTGCGCCGCGCCTGCAGCTCGTTCAAGTGCGCAGCTGCCGGCCAGGGGCACGCTGCCGCACTGGATGTGGCCAGCTCCCTTGGCCTTGTGTACGATGCATGCTTGGCCGTGCGCCTGCCGCCCGCGGCACCTCTGCGTTGCCCCCCCAGGCGCGCCGCGGCCAATGCGCCTGGGCTGCGGGGCTGGACGTGATAGGCATGTCTTCCTCCTTGATCATTGCGCCCATGGCTCCTTTCTGTGCGCCTGGATGCCAACTTGTCTCCCATTTGCAGGGTGCTATTTTCCTCCACGATTGCGTCTATTCTGCTGCGCCCTGGGCGCGGGCGCGACAGGCGCCGCGGCGCGCAGGTACACGCCCAAGTTTGCGGTGGCCGACGGCGTCGGCGAGCCCATTGAGGAGATGGCGGCCGTGCTGGAGGCGCTCGCGGCTGCAAAGAAGCTCGCGGCGCGCAACGCCGGCCTCGTGGTCGCGCAGCCGACCTGGACGGAGAAGCAGGCCGGCATCTTCGAGCCGCCGCCGGCGGACGAGGAGGCGGTGGCCACCACGCTCGGCCTGCTGCTCAACTGCATCAACTCCGGCCTGTACATGGCCAACTACAACCTGGCGCGCCGCCTGGCTCGCGCACGCCCGGCCCTTGCGCCAACCTGCGCGCCGCGCGCCGGCGCCTCCATGCGCGCAGCCCGGCGGCCCTTGGGCGCGCGCTCGCGCTTGTAGGCATACTGCGACGGCGCGCTGCCTGGCTTGCTACCAGGATCACTGGGGAATGCAGCTGTAGGAAGCTCGACCCCCCCCGCCGGCCCGCGCCGGCGGCTGCGTCAGCGTGCCCGGCCGTCCCACAGCCGGCGGCCATGCGAGTCGAGGGCGTGCCGTGCGCGGCAGGCCCTTGACATGCAGGCGTGCGCGGCAGGTGATCCCCACCGTCACGAAGCTGTGCGACCACATCGGCGTGTCGTCCGCCGCGGTCGGCTTCATCATCGGCTGCTCCGACGTGGCCACCATCCCTGGCACCCTGGGCGCGCGCCCGCCCGCGCCTGCCCGTCCCCGACGCACCGCCCCACGCGCCGGCCTGCCGCCCCCCGCCCTGTCGCAGGCGGCGCGCCGAGCGGCCGGCGCCGCGCAGGCTACTCGATCTGGACCGGGTACAGCTTCAAGGCGCCGCTGCTGGCAAGCGCGGTCGCGTGCCTGGTCGGCAACCTGGCCTACTCCTTCTCGTACGACGCGCGCGCGCTCTGGCTGCTGGTGCTGGCGCGCCTGGTCACGGGCCTGGGTGCGCGCCCGGCCGCAGGGTGGCATCACGCGGGGTTACGCCTGCGGCATCGGCCCGCGCGCGTGCCCATACGTGGGCGCCGGGCCAGGCCAGTATGCGCACGGGCCTAGGTCGACTGGACCGCCCGTGTGCTCTGGAGAGCCTCTGTGTGTCCGGGGAGGTTGTGCGGGACGGGCATGGGTATGCAGTCGCCGCCCTTTGCACTGAGCGCTGCGGCGTCCCGCGATGCCCTGATGCCAGCGCTGATACAGGCGCGGCGCGCCAGGCAGCGCACGCGCGGTCAATCGTAGCTACATCGCGCTGTTCGTGCCGCGCGCGGAGCGCACGTCCGCGTCGGCGCTGTTTGTGTCGCTGAGCGCGGTCGGCATGGCGCTGGGCCCGCTGCTCGCGCTGCCGCTTTCGCACTTCCCGGACCTCACCGCGTTCGGCCTCACCTTCAACAAGGCGCGCCCGCCGCGCCCGGCCGCGCGTGCCCGCACGCCGCAGCTCAAGCAAGGCCGGGCCGCTGCCCGGCCCTGCATGCTCAAGTGTTGCCCTTCACGTCAGGGCTAAAAACTTTCAAGGGGCCCTACGGATACAGCTGCGGTGCCCCCGGCGCTGTCCCCGGCTCCTATGACCTGTCTGCCCTCTTCCCAGCCTGGTACGCCTTCCGGGTCACGGCCACGGACCGCCACTGACCCCAGCCGGCTGCAGGGACTCCCGCTTCTGTGAAGCATCCTCCAGCTGCTGCACCCCCGCTGAGTCAGGGCGCGCAGCGGCGCAGCTGACCATGGGCGGCTGGGTCATGAACGCGGCCTGGCTGGTCTTCCTGCTGGTCGCCGGCCTGTTCTTCGAGGAGCCCAAGCGCGCGCCGCCGCCGCCAACGCCCGGGTGCGCAGCCCGCGGCGGCCCTGGGGGTGCACGCTGTTCTACGTTTTTATAGCCATCGCAGCTGTGGGCCGCGCCATGGGTGCCGACCCGCGCAGTGGCAGTGACACCGGCTGGCGTCACCAGGGCGTCGCGCCGCTCCTGCCGGCCGCCGTGGCGGCGCGCCTCTGCCGCAGGACAGAGCGGGGTGGAGAAGTGGGGGCCGGCGCATGAGGTGAAGCGAGCGTGGTACGCGCGCGCTGCGCCAGTGCGGACGGCATCGACGAGCCGCTGCTCGCCGCGGAGGCCGGCGACCTGGGCAAGCATGTCGACGAGGACTCCGACGACGACACGCCGCTGGCGCACGCCGCGCACGCGGCGGGCCCGCCCACCGGCGCGGCGCCGTCGCGCAACCCGCTGCGCCGCTGCGTCGCCTTCCTCGACTCGCAGGCCGGCGCGACCGTGTGCTCCATCTGGCTCTGCCTCATCCTGAAGGTGGTGCAGCAGGCGCGCCGCCCCGCCGCGCCCTGCATGCATAGTATCAGGGTGTATAGAACATCGGATTGCCCATGGCGCGGCGTCTGGCCGACGGCGCGCCGCGATTAGGGCCTCTAACCCTACACCCATAAACGCGCAGGCGTACATCGACGGCTTGCCCATCTTCACGGAGGGCGCGTTCGGCTGGAAGCCCGCGTACTGCGGCATCATGCTCGGCGTGCTGGGCCTGACCGCGCCGCTGGTCAACTTCTCCGTCGGCGGCCTCGCCTCGCGCGGCCTGCCCGACCGCATTATCACCGTGCGCCCCCGCGCCGCGGCCGCGCGCCGGGCCGGCGCGCGGCCGCGCCACCGCCGCCTGCGCTGCCCGCTCAGCCAGCCCCCAGTGTCCCGGCGATGTGTGCGGCGGCTTTGGTGCGCATGCGCGCTCGCAGCGGGCGGGCGGCGCGGCGCCATCACGCAGGATCCTATGGTGTAGCATGGCGGCGCGGGCGCGCCGGTACGCACCAGAGGCGCGTCGCCGCGCAGGTGGGCTCGATCGTGGCGACGTGCCTGGGCGCGCTCGCGCTCACGCGCGGGCCCTTCCCGCGCGCCAACTTCTTCGTGGCCGGCGTCGCGGTGTACATGGGCACCATCGTGCTGGAGGCCGTCAGCATGAGCCTGTGCAGCAAGGCGCGCCCCGCGCCGGCGCCCCCGCTGCCCCACGCGCGCCTGCAATCGTCTGGGGCGTGTGCGCGCGCGCCGGCTCATGTGGCCCCCACCCCCTCCCTGGCAGGTGCAGCTTGCCGAGCTTGCCGCGGGCGGCGTCCTTGCCGGCGCCCGCTTGTTCTCCGAGGGCGCGCGCGGCGGCGGCCTGTGCGGGGCGACGCGCGGACGCCGGCGCGCTGGCCGGCGGGGCGCGCGCCGGGCGCAGAGCAGCGGTCCTGCGTGACGGGGCGCGCGTGTGCGCGCGCAGGTCATTGATGAGCGCCTGGCCAAGGGCCTGTGGAATGCGGGCCTCATGAGCACGCAGGCGCGCCCCGCCCGCCGCGCGTCCCGCGTCGCCTCGGCCACAGCGTGGTGGCCGAGGGACCCTCTCAGGGTTTTGAAGTGCCCTGCGAGCTGATGCATTCAGGCTGATGGTGCAGCTCTGCGTCTGCTGTGCCGCTGGCATGACCGGCAAGCCCGTAAGCGCATGGCGACGCGAGGCGCGCTGGCGGGCGCCGCCGCAGGCTGGCACGTTTGGGCGCTTCATGGGCAACATGCTGCTGTCGGCGGCGGCGCGCGTGACGGGCTCCAAGACGATGGACCAGATCGTCGATTTCTCGGGCGTGCTGTTCGGCACGGCCGCGATCTGGATGGCGCTCAGCCTGGCCTTTGTGCTGGCCACGTACCGCCACCTGGTCGGCTGAGCGCCGGGGCCGCTGGCCGCGCCGCACCCGGGCGCATGCGGCGCTCGCGGGCAGTCTGCTTTGTTGCAGCTCTCCGGCATGATTTATATGTTTTCAGCGGTGAGGGCTGCTAGGTCTGAGGAGCTTGTGCTGTGGGGTCGGGTCTCAAAATTTGCACTGTCTGCTGGGTTCCAGCTTTCCAGCTCTGCACGGGCACCGGCCCGATGTGTCAGAATAAACATGTTCGTCAGCGTGCTGCTCATCGGGCCCTCTGCTGACGGGACGCTGCAGAGCCTGCAATTTTCAATGCTGCGGGTGGTCAATGCTGCGTGGTCACGACATCCATATGCGAGCAGTCCAGCCAGACTGCAAACGGCGAGCAGGCAGTCCAGCCTGAGGTGCCAGGGCCGTGAAGGCGTCTTGACTGTGGTGTTTGCCACCAATGTCTCAAAGCACAGTGTAACATGTTCCTGGCAACATGTCATGACAAGGAGTTCATGCAATGCCATGCGTTCCAAGCACTGCTTGGTTGTTGTAGGTTCCACACTGTAGAATGGCACCACGGCCAACCCATGCGTTTCCGCTGCTCCTCGCCCACGCCTGTTCGGCCGGGCCGGCATGGCCTCCGCTGCTGCGCAGCGCGCGCGCCAGCGGCGCTGCGCAGCCTTACATGTCCTCACCGCCAAGCTCGCCCATGCCCAGGTCCCTGATCTTGACGTCCGCGTCCTCGCCAAACTGGATCGCATGGTCGACCTGCGCGCGCGGCTGCTAGCAACGGGTCAAACGGCTCCCATGGGTGCAGCGCATGTGGCGGCATGCGCCCCTGAATACAGGCCGCTGTGCAAATCCGCATGTGGCCTCGCGGCGCAGCACACCGCACACGTTCATTCGGTGTGCTCATGTGGGCGCTGCTGTCATTGCAGGCTGGCACATAGGGTCAGCGTGCGCGCAGTCGAGGCGCGGGGGCCGCGCCTGCGCGAGCACGTCGCCGACGCTCTCCTCGTCGGAGTAGTCCAGCGCCGCAAAGCTGACCAGGCTCCACTCGTCCACCAGGCCCGCCACGGCCGCGTTCAGGCGCCAGAAGGCCGGGCCCGTGCCGCGGTCCAGCCCGCCCAGCAGCGCGCGCGCCTCCGGCACCAGGAACTGCTCCAGCGCCGCCTGCGCGCGCGCGCGGCGGGCGGCGTCCGCCCGGCCCGTGCACGCGCGTGCAGGCGTGCGCGCGCGGGCGGATCACGGGGCGGCCGGCTGAGCAGGCAGGCGGGCCGGCTTTCCCTGCACCCAACTCTCCACAGGCACGAGGCCTGTGGAGCTTCGGACAGCCCATGCCGCCACTCCGGGAGCTTTGCACACTCAGTGTGTGCGAGTGCTCAACAGCCCCAGGGATCACATCAGCTGGTTGGCCGCAAGGGTAGAGCCGGTCGGCGCGTGCCGCATGGCCGGCCGCTTAAATGGCGCGCCTTGCTGGGCTCGTTGAGCAGGTCGACCTTGGTGAGCACGTTGATGTGCGGCAGCTCTAGCTGCACCATCGCCGCCGTCGCCTGCGCCGCGCGCGCCGCGTCAGCCGCGGCCAGCAGCAGCGATGCGCGCCGCACCCTCGGCCTCAAGCGCGCGGTCGCCGGCACCGCAGCGCCGCCCCTCACGGCAAGTGAACATAGGCGTGCTCGCTGCATCGAGGCAGTGCGCGCGCATGCTGCCCCCTGCGTGCGGCGCGCCCGCGCTCAGACAGCAGCGGAGCACGCGAGCCCGCGCGCGCGGCGGGCGCGGCGCGCGCCTGCAGCGCGCCGGCCACAAACTTGGCGGGCTCCGCGACGAACTGGCAGTCGATGCAGTACACGGCCGCGGCCGCCCAGCCCTCGCGGCGCAGGTATTCCACGAACGAGCGGAACACGGAGCAGTGCGAGTAGAGCTCAATCTGGCCCGGGCAGTCGAACAGCACGTAGTCCTCCTCGCCGTAGCCCTGCGCGCCCCGAGCCGCCTGGCACGGCCGGCGCGCGCCACGGCGGGCGCAGGGGGCGGCGCAGGCGGCCCGGCGGGCGGCCGGGGGGGCGCGGGCACGCGATGCTGCCCTTCCCGGCTGCGCGCAGGCTGCGCGGCTCCTGCGAGCGCAGCCGCGCCGCGCTGGCCGGCGGCGTCCGCGCTGGCCGGCGGCGGCGGCGCCGGGGAGGGGCGCGCGCCTGCAGCTCCTCGCCCAGCCACTCGTCCAGGTTCTCCTCCAGGTACTCCATGCAGTACAGCAGGCCCCTGCGCACGCGGGCGCGGGTTGCAGACCCTACCAAAGCCCTAAGGTGCTGCGGGGCTGGGCGCGCAGCGCGTCCGGCGCACCCGTTGGGCCCCAGGTGCAGCTCCTCCATGACGTCGTCCAGGGAGACGAGGTCGCGCAGGTCAAAGGCGACCGGGTAGTTGAAGCTCTCCGCTGCCGGGTCTGCGGCGCGGGCGCCGCGGCCTGTCCGCCCGCTCTGCTTGCCGGCAGCGCACGGTCGCGCGCAGGCAAGGGCGGGGGCAGGGGAACACGCACCCAGGTTGGCGACGTGCACCGTGCGCCCGACTGTCTCGCAGTGCTGCCGCACATTGTCGCAATATGTGGACTGCACGCGAGAGACGAGGTCGGCAAACGGACTGCCACAGGCGACGACCAGCAAGGGCAGCGACTGCTTGCTTGCTCAGAGGGACGTGCACGTGCCTTCCCGCTGCCGGCCGGGCCTATGACCAGCTGCGCATAGCGTCCCATACGCTTATGCCCTGGTCTAGCTGCTCACTGCTGCTCTGCAGGCGCGGCTCGAAGGCATGCTGTTATGTCATTCCACATCAATGCCCGCCGCACAGCTGCACCTCACGACCGGTCACACAGGCTCCACTGAGTTTAGTGCGCAACGAAGCCATCCACACTGATCAGGCAGCAGCGCGATGGCAGCTCTGCTTGATGTCTGGGGCCCTCCTGCTGCAGGTTCTGGCAGTGCATCCCACCCAGGATGCAAAAAGAGCCTCACTGTCGCCTCGTGTCCCACTTGCACCTTGCTGCCCAGCCGATCACAGCAGCCGCACGCTCAGCGCAAATCCGCGCAGGCCGCGCCACCTTCGCACGCGCGCGCTTACTGCGCCCGCTGATCGCGCGCGATCTGGCGGCTGCGTATGCGCGCGCGGCTCCTCGGGCGCTCAGCAGGTCTGCGGGCGCCGCCGGCGGCGCCGCGCCTGGATGCACAACTTGCTGTATCGCGGCAATGCGCTCTTCACAGTCAGCACGACCGTGCTCGGCGCGATGTGCATCCTGACGGCGCTCACAGACCTGGCGCACCGGCCGTCAGTCCGCCTGGACGCCGCCGTGCGCAGCGTTGATGGGCTGCAGGCGCGAGCTGCACCCGCCCCTGGCTGCTGGCGTCACAGCCAGCCCGCAGCAGCCGCCTCACTCGCAGCGACCCTGGGCGCAGCGGGAGTACGGCAACGACCGGGCCTGGCTATCCATCAAGCTGGACCTGGACCTGCGCGACCTGTTTACCTGGAACACCAAACAGGCGCGGCGCCTGGCCGGCTCGCCGCTCACGCTTCGACCGCGCTCTGCTGGCCCTTTGACGCCGCCAGAGGCCAGCGCAGGTGTTTGTCTATGCATCGGCGGAGTGGGCGACTCCCACGAACCACGTCAACCAGGCGATGGTGTGGGCGCGCATCGTGGAGCAGCGGCGCGGCGCCCGCATCAAGGAGGTCATGCGCATCGAGTACCCCTATGCGCTCACCGACCAGGGTGCCGACCCACACTCGATATGCAGCTGGGTTGCGCTGGTAGGCTGCCTGCGTCCCAACAACACCGAGGACTGCAGAGGCCGCTGCTCTTGCCTACAGCCGCGCCGCGTGCGCTTGAGCTGGGGCCGGTCACCCCGGATGAGCGAGCAGCAGCAAGCGCTGCTCCAGGGCTCTCCAGAGCAGATGGTATGCATGTGAGCACGCCACACACCTCACGTGTCCGCCGATGGCCCGGCGCGCACAGGCGCGGCGCTGCGGGGCCGGGACTACAACCTGACGGTGGCGTGGGAGACGACGCCGGTGGTGGGCGCGCTGCATGCAGGCGGCCGCCAGCTGGGCGGCCTGCGCTTCCCGGACGAGTACTTCCGCTCCGCCAGTGTGCCGCGCGGCCACTGGCGCAGCTGACGCATGCTGGCGCTGGTCGCTCACGCCGCGCGGCCGCTCCGCGCGATGGCGAGCCCCTGGCGTGCACCGCTTTGTGGAGTGCACGGCAGGGTTATGACGCAGTGTCTGCATGCGTCCACGCTGAGGCCAGACGCGCTGCGCATCAGCAGCGCGCTGCACTTGGCAGTGGCCGCCGTGCTGGACGGACTGTGGAGCACCCATCGAGCTTGTAATGGAGGTATGGTCTACGGCCGCCTTTCTTACAATGCAGGAGATTGTCAGCGCCTCACACCGCCCACACATCGATCGTCTCTTCTCAGGCCTCTCACACTTGCTATCAAAACTTCCCGCCGCTCCAACTGCTCGCTCGGATACTGTGGATGGGCGACACACGGGCTGCACAAGCACGCAGCTGGGGCGCCGCGGAGCTGCGCGAGAACATCGTATCTTGCGCGAGGCAGCCGCCCATCCAGACGCGCGCACGCGGCGCAGCTCAAATGGCGCCGGTGACCCAGCTCAGCAGCGCCAGCACGCCGATGACGACGGAGATCCACACAAAGTAGTTGGCGCCCATCGCCTGCGGCGGCGCGCGCATGTCTCAGGCAGCGCGCGCGTGCCCGCATGTAATAAGGCGCAGTCACACAACACGCAGGGCAGCCGCAGGGGCGGCCGCAGCCCGGGCCGGAGGGCGCACCCTGTCGGCGCTGCCGCCCAGGTTGAGGTACTCGTCCTTCAGCCGCTGCTTGAACTCCTGCGCGCGCGCGGCAGCATCGCATGCACGCCCAGCTCTCAGGTGTGTCTGACCCTGCACCCGCAACTGGGCTCTCATCCTCCAGCTGCTGCATGGACTCCTGCGGCCGCGCGGCAGCCGCCGCGGGCCGACCACGCTCAGCCCGGCAGGCAGGCAGCACCCCGCGCGGCACGCGGGCGTCAGCATTGCTCCAGGCGGGTCAGCCAGGCGTGAGGGCGCGCACCGGGGACATCGTGTCCTTCGGCGGGAGCTGCGCGCCGCGCAGGCCGAGTGTCAGCATGCGCGGCGGGCGGTGCGGCGCATCTCCCGAAGATGCAGTGCACTCAAACACCGGCAGTCGGCTCGTGTCAGCTGCCCGCAGCCTGCACAAGCGCGCCGTGTCCCTGACGCGCATCGCATCCCACGGGGCCAAAGCAGGCCTGAGCCGCCCCTGCCGCCCGTCGAAGCCCAGGCGGCCCCGCACCGGGCGCTCGTCGTTGTAAAAGTTGCCGCCCTTGCCGGGCGTGCTGACCTTGCCGTCGGCCTCGTTGAAGTCGCGCACGGTCTGCGCGTCGCCCTTCTCCTCGGCTGCGCGCCGCACCAGGAGGCGCACCGGCAGCGGCTTGCACCTGCGCGCCGGCGGGCCGCTCAGGGGCCTCGGGGAGCACAGGGCTCTGCCATTGCCTGGTGCACGGTTACACTGCATGCGCTGATGCGCGGAACGCGCCTCTCTGCCCAGTGCTGCGGGTGCGCCTCCAGGACTGGTGCTCAGAGGGACCTGTGCACGTCTAGGCCACAGATGGGAGCCAAGCAAGCAAGGGCAAGCAAGCACAGCAGAAATATGCTTTCAGCAGATCAGACGTGCTCCACCACGCACGCAAGCACTTGAAGCCCAGTGGCAGGCTGCCAGTGTATTATCCAACACGCAAAAGGTCCGGAACGAGTCAACATGCCTGACGCGGTTGGCCCGCCTTGTATCCATGGACCCACAGCGCCCTGCCCAATCTGAGCCGCAGGGCGCACCCAGCAGTGAACGGCAGTGCCGCTGGGATACGCGCGGGTCCGGCGACGCCCACACTTGCGCGCTGCGCCACCTGACGCACGCCCATTGCTGTCATGGGTCCTGAGCTCCTGTGCCCGCTAAGCTTGCTGCAACTGTGTAATAGCCGTGCAATTGCAGTGCAAGTGCAGTCTGCGCGAGCTTGGTGAGGCAGATCGCTTTTTCTCCGATTTGGGCGTGCTTAATGTTCCACGTATACGATCGTAGCCTCAGGCCTCTCACCTTCGCAATTGCCACCTCACGTTACTACATCAGTCCATGGCAGGCGGCCAGACATGGCAGCTGCCAGCAGCGGCGCGCCGCCTCACTGCGGCGGCGGCGGCATGCCCGGCGGGCGCAT